>Ga0209211_10008751_pt1 | contig 13734 bp, 18 predicted proteins | sample RifGroA2_FD_183992 | JGI IMG/M metagenome (GOLD analysis project Ga0209211, IMG submission 183992) | Groundwater microbial communities from Rifle, Colorado, USA - Groundwater A2 (SPAdes) (version 2) | ecosystem: Environmental > Aquatic > Deep subsurface > Groundwater | place: Rifle, Colorado...
CCAAAGCCGCTCTATCGTTTTGGCCAGCCCATATATCATTATCTGCTCGCCGTCGCGGGGACTACTTTTTACGGCAACCCCTCGCGTAAGCTGGTGGTCATCGCGGTGACCGGCACTAAGGGCAAAACATCGACGACCGAACTTATTGCACACCTATTGCGAGAAAACGGCTTAAAAACCGCATCGTCTAGCACCATACAGTTTTGCATCGGCGGGCAGTGCGAGCGCAACGTATACAAAATGGGTTTGCCGGGGCGGTTTTTTGTCCAGCGATTTTTGCAACGCGCAGTGGCTGCAGGCTGCACGCACGTGGTTATAGAAACTTCTTCCGAAGCGGTAAAACAATTCCGCCACAAAGGGGTGCAGTTTGATGCGCTGGTGTTCACCAACCTCGCGCCGGAGCATATCGAAAGCCACGGCAGTTTTGAGGCGTACGCCGCCGCCAAGCTCTCGCTGGCGCACGCGGTTGCCGGCTCGCCCAAACGGCCGCGCATTATTGTTGCCAATGCCGATGACGCGTACGGACAAAAGTTTTTGGACTTCCCTGCTGAAAAAAGGGTAGCCTACTCATTGCGCGACGCCGAGCCGTACACCACCGATGACAGGAGTATCCGCTTTACCTGGCGCGGGGTGCTCTTTTCTGTCCCCCTGCCCGGCGTTTTTAACCTCTACAATTGCCTTGCCGCTCTCTCACTCGGCGAGGCGTTGGGGTTGGAGCGCAGTGCGATGAAGCGCGCGCTGGAGCATATGCCCCCCATCGCCGGCCGCGTCGAGCGCGTGCTGGCGGGCCAACCCTTTGATGTGGTGGTGGACTACGCGCACACCATGGAGTCGTTGCGCGCGCTCTACAGTACGTTTAGTAAAAAGCGCATCATTGCCATCATCGGCGCGACCGGCGGCGGGCGCGATGCGAGCAAACGCGCCGAGCGCGGCGCGCTTGCAGAGGAGTACGCCGCAACCACCATCGTCACCAACGAAGACCCGTATGACGAAGACCCGCAAAAAATCATGGGCGAACTTGCGGCAGGATTTAAAACTAAAAAACCGCTCCTGCTACTCGACCGCCGTGCGGCGATAGCCGCCGCGCTCAAAGAGGCTGCAAGTGCGAGCGACGCGGTGCTCATCACCGGCAAGGGCACCGACCCCTACCTAATGGGCCCGCGCGGCGCCAAACAGGTCTGGAGCGACGCGGCGGTGGCGCGTGAGGAACTCGCCAAACTCGGCTATAATTAGTATATGGCCGACAAAGAAGAAAAAGGCGACCCGATGAACGAGCTCTATTTGTTTTTGGGTTTTATGGCGATACTGGTGGCGCTGTGGTACTTTGCCGGCGGCCCGGGCAAAGCAGACCTCAAAGGGCTCTTCCTCTCGCCCCCGGCGCCGCTCGGCACCGGCGAGGCCTACGGCCCGACGTTCGGCAACGACGCCTCCAGCACCCCCAAAGTCGAACCGCCGCCGACATTAGACCAAAATAATCAATACTAAAATGCTTAACGCTTTCCCCGACCTGCTCGTATTCCAAACGCTCGCGCCAACCATCATCCGCGCTGCGGTGGCGCTCGCATTTTTGTACGTCGCATACGCGCAATACAACCGCCGTGATGAAATAGCGACAATGCACTTCCCTATTGTGGGCGCGACCTCGTGGGCGGCGTGGGTCTCGATTATTTTCTTTGTGGTCGTGGGCGCGATGCTGTTGTTCGGCTACGCAACACAAATAGCGGCCTTGCTCGCCGTCCTCGCGCTCATCAAATGCTTTATCCTAAAAAAATACTACCCGCGCCTCATCCCTCTCTCACGCTCCTCTCTGCTCCTCCTTACAGCAATGTGCCTCTCGCTCCTCCTCTCCGGCGCCGGCGCGCTCGCGCAAGACCTCCAGCAGTTGTAATTTTGTCCGCCCCCCGCGAGTCGAACGCGGAACCAACAACTTAAAAGGTTGCTGCTCTACCAATTGAGCTAGGGGCGGATATTGGACACATTAGCAAAAAAACGCCTTAATTTCTAGTCTATTTGTTATATACTGGTGGGCATGAGCGCAGAATCCTATCAATATTCAAAATCTGATTTTGGAGCCCCTATGACGTGGGAGCAATACGGAACTTTGCTCGAAAAGCTGTATCGGGAAGTTTCTCAATACCTAGATGTAAATAACATACACCCTGATGTGGTAGTGCCGATTTTTAGAGCGGCCGGGATTCCGGGGCAATATTTGGCCTACAAACTAAAACTTTTAAAAATACTTTCTGTTCAATATAAATATCTAAAACACGGGGACAAAATTGAACTCGTACAACTGCAGGGTTTCCGCAAAGAGTTGCTCCAAAAAGAATCACCAATTCTTCTTTTGGTTGAAAACGACCACTGCTTTGGCGGCACTTCGCAAGCCGCTGTCGACGATCTCAAAAAAATATACCCGACTGGCAAGATTCTTTACGCCGCCGTCTGCGCAGACTATACGCACAAAGAGCTGAAGGGTGTAGAAAAGGCTTTTTATGGGGCGTTTACCAACTCTACACGCGGACTTTCGGAAGCAGAGGCAACAAAATTAAACGTCCCGCACAAAATAGCCCTGTTCCCTTGGGAGAACTTCGAGGAAGAACTGGCCGCCGTCACCGGCCAAAAATTCGACTACAAATAAAATCTATAAATCCAGCGATAGCTGTTTTTATAAACACTTATAACTTGAGAGCAAACCGCTCTAACAGTAACTCCAACTCCCCTGCTCCGCGGTGGGAGTCGTGGTAGAGGCAGACCAGGTCGCGGGATAGAGACACGTTTTTCATTTGGCGGGCTTTCCACACCATCAGGCCTGCGACCGCTTCGGGCTTCTCGCCCGCGCGCCATGAGGCCATAAGCGCTAACCACAACCCTTTTTTATCTTTCTTGCCCAGCGCCTCGGCTACGCCAAAGTTGTCGAACTTATATTCTTTCTTTTCCACCTTCTTCTCCAGCTCAATTTTTGCCCCCGCTTTTTTTAAAGCTTCGGTCTCGGCCTTCAACAACTTTTCTTCGCGGAATACAAACGTATGCGGCGACTCGGCAAACACCTCCAACAAATCCACAAACTCCTCCCCTCGCTCGCCGTAGAGCGCGCCCTCGAGCACAAAGGTTTGTGCGCCGCCGAAGAGCGCGTCGGTCGAGGCAAGCGACACCAACTCTTCCTCGGTGAGCGACTGCCACCGCAATTCCTCACCAGCCACATTTTTTCCAACCACCGCTTTTATCATATTTCTTTTTGTTTAGAGAGCCCGCATTTCTCCCCAGTTTTTGCCCGCTTTGCCGTCTACAAGAATGGGGATGCCGTTTAATTCTTTTTCGGGGATAACCCCCTCCATCAACCCCTTCAATTTTTCTGCAACCTCTCTGACCGCCGCCTCTTCCACCTCAAAGACCAGCTCGTCGTGTACCTGCAGGAGCAAATACCCCCGCTTGTCTTTCTGCAAATACTCGTCCACGCGCAGCATCGCGATTTTAAACAGGTCGGCGGCCGTACCCTGGAATGGGGCGTTGAGCGCCATCCTCTCTGCGGCCGCTTTGACAAACGGTATGGATGATTTGATCCCGTCGAAGTAGCGCCGGCGGCCAAAAAGCGTCTCAGTGTAGCCAAGCTTGCTTGCTTTTGCAATCGTTTCATCCATAAAAGCGGAGAGTCGTGGAAAAGCTTCGAAGTATTGATTATAAAACTCTTGCGCCTCCTTGCGGTTAGTGCCCAAACTCTGCTGGAGCGCCGTCACTCCCATGCCGTACAATATTCCAAAGTTGATGACTTTGGCTCTGCGCCGCATTTCGTACGTGACGTCCTCCGCTTTGACATGAAAGACTCGCGAGGCCACCTCGGTGTGGACGTCTCTGCCGTTGCGGAAGATGTCGGAGAGCGCTTCATCGCCGCTCAAAAGCGCCGCGATGCGCAGCTCTATCTGGCTGTAGTCGAACGCGAGCATCGCCATACCCTTGTCGGCCACAAACGCATTGCGGATGGCGCGGCCGAGCTCGGTTTTGATAGGGATGTTCTGCAGGTTGGGGTTCTGCGAGGCGACGCGGCCAGTCGTGGTGCCCGCCTGGAGGTAAGTGGTGTGGAGCCGGTCGTTTTTGTCGAGCAGCGCGGGAATAGTGTCGATGTAGGTGGAGAGGAGTTTGGCAAGCTCGCGGTACGACAAAATGTCTTCAATGATAGGGTGAGCGCTTTTGAGCTTCTGGAGCTCGCTTTCTTTGGTGGAGCGCTGTCCGCCGGCGGTCTTTTTTTGCTTTGCGCTTGCCAACCCCAGCTTGTCAAAAAGCACATCGCCGAGCTGTTTGGGCGAAGCGATATTGAACTCGCCCCCTGCGGCTTTGTAGATGCGCCTGGCTATCGCGTCAAGCTCTTTGTGATAGTCCTTCGACAGCGCAGTCAAAAACTTTTTATCAACCTTGACCCCGCGCTCCTCCATCCGCCGCAACACGGGGCTAAGAGGCAGCTCTATCTTTTCGTACACAAAGTCCAACTTTCTTTTTTTTATCTCTGCCTCAATATTTTGCAGCGCCTCTTTAAAGTCGTTCGACTTGCCGTAGCGGTAAATGTCTTCAACTGTCGGATCGGTGATGTTGGTGTCGAGCACCCACACAGCCAATTGAGCCCTCCTCATCGCTTCGGGCGAAACACCGGCAGGAAGCAAGTCAAAACTTTCTTGAAAAATAGTCTGGCCTGGCTGGCCGGCAGCTTCGGCCTGCACAGGAGATCCGAGGACTTTTTTCGGGGAAGTTTTGCTTGCTTCCCCACCCTCCAACATTTGCTTTACCCTAGGTATCAGTGACCTAAACTCAAACTCGTTCAACATATCAAGCACCTCACCCGCATCGGCGCCCTCTTTCCACGTCTTTTTAGGGAGCGCAAACTCAATCGGCGCATCGCGCCGTATCTGCGCGAGCATTTTGCTAAAGGTGGCGCTCTCTTTGTTGTCGGCCACCAACTGCGCGTAGCGCGTTTGTATCCCCGCCTTCTTTGCCACCGCTTCTACCCCATCTTTTCTAATCGCTTTATAAACACCCTCCAAACTCCCATAGGTTTGGATGAGCTTGAGCGCGCTACCCTCGCCCACGCCCGGCACGCCTTTAATATTGTCGGAGGCGTCGCCCATTATTGCCTTGAGGTCGGGCACACTCTCCGGCCCAAAACCGTAGCGCTCTTTTACCTTCTCCTCGTCGTAGGTGACGATGTCAGTGAGCCCTTTGCGCATGGTAAAAACCTTCACCCGCTTACCGTCGACCAACTGCAGGGTGTCCATGTCGCCGGAAGCGATGACCACTTCCAAATTTTTATCTTTTTTGGTCTGCTCGACAATGGTGCCGATGACGTCGTCGGCCTCAAACCCTTTGGCCTCGTAGAGCGGCAGACCAAACGCTTTGAGCACGTCGCGGCTGCGTTTTATTTGTTCAATGAGCGCGTCATCGCCTTTGATGCGGTGCGCTTTGTATTTGTCGTAGGCCACGTGGCGGAAGGTCGCGCCGGGGAGGTCAAAAGCGGCCGCAACATAGTCGGGCCCCAAGTCCTGTATAATCCGCACCAATATAGAAATGAGCCCGTACAAAGCGCCCGTCGGCTCGCCCTTGCTCGAACTAAAATCCGGCAAAGCGTGATAAGCGCGGTGTAAAATAGCATGGGTGTCCAGTATCACCAGCCGCTTCTTGTGGCTCTTTTTATCTTCCTTGGGCATAGGGCCATTTTACTCTTTGTTGGAGTTTGTGATAGGGTGTGGCAAAGTCCTTAACCTCAAACAAAGGGAGTAGCGAAATTGAGCATCCTCAAAGGACACCGAAAACCAGGCGGAAATCTGGGTGGGCTCCTTAGACAAGGACGTCTGAAAAAGAAACTGGAAATTAGCGAGATACGCTTCGAGCTCCTGAAAAAGGAAATCCGAGGGGTAAAAAACGGAAGAACTGTTCACTACTCAACAATCCTGGCGTGGGAAACAGGCTGGCGGTTTCCTCCACTTGAGACACTCCGCGGGCTTTCTGAAATCATAGACATCCCACTTTATGATCTCCAGTTGGCCTACATCCTTGACCAGGTTGCCATGGCACTCTCACGCGCAAGAGGTGACATGCAGCTTCCAGACGTCGTTACAACAAATTCGGCCGCGGAGTGAAATATCTCCGCGGCGTTCTATCTTTCTATAGCTCTCAAAAAATCCTCCTTTTCTATCTTTGCAAGGCGGAGGACGCCACCAAGGGTTCCGGGCGCGAGTTCTTTGTGGAGCGGCACTACCGTAACAGCATTACCACAGCGGAGTTTTATATGACTCCCTTTTTGGGACACTGCTTCAAAATCAAACTTCTTGACCAAAACCGAAACAACAAAAGCGCCGGAGAGGACGCGTCTCCGTTTAGGCATAGACCTGCAACTGGCCCACGACCGATTGTTTACGCGGCACATCCCCTGCCGGCATGTCCTCAAGATACAGCTCAACAGCCTCTTTCAGATTCTTGTTTGCTTCGGCGCGGGTTTTGCCCTGGCTTACCACGCCAAGCTCAACACATTGGGCAACATACCATTTGCCCTCTTTTTGGGTGGTGGTAGTAAAAGTAAATTTCATGCCCCTATTATACCAAACTGCCCTATTTTTGCATTTCTACAAATCGCTCTCCTTCCGCCGCATTTTCGGAGGAAAAATTGAGGGTCAGGTCGGCTTTGGGGAGCGCGTTGCCCACCCGCTCGGGCCACTCGACCACCACCAACGCCTTGAGGTCTTGTAAAAACTGCTCGGGCTTAAGCGCGGCAAACTCTTCGGCATTATTTAACCGGTACGCGTCTATGTGTACTAATGTTTGATAGTTGTTATTTGCAATTTGATATTTTTTCATAAGTACATAGGTCGGACTCTGCATAGTTTCGGTGATATCAAGCTCTTTGCCGAGCGCTTGCACAAAAGTGGTTTTACCGGCACCGAGGTCACCGGAGAGTGCGACAACAGTGGCGGTGTTTTTTGGAGCCAGCTTTTTCAATACCTCTGCTGCAAGTTGTGGCAAAGCGGAAAGCGAGACCTTTTGCATAGCGTACAATATAGCCTATATGGTGGTCTTTGCCGATGATGAGCAGCAAAAGCGGCTCGACTTCCTGCGCAAGCGCGAGGAGGAGGAGCTTGCACAAGTATTGAGCGGCAAATACGGCGTCGAGTACGTCGACCTATCACTCGTGGCGGTCAACGTCGACGCCCTGCGAGTAGTGCCCGAGGCCGAGGCAAAAGACGCCGAGGCGGCGGCGTTTGGCCGCGTGGGCAAAAAACTCTCGGTCGCAGTGCGCGCGCCGGAGAACCCAAAGGTCAAAATCCTCGCGGCCAAGCTCCACGACATGGGCTACGACGTCACGCTCTTTATGTGCTCCAAAGCGTCGCTCGAGCGCGCGTACCAGCGCTACGCCGACCTCTCCTACGCCACCGAGACCAAAGCCGGCGTGTTCGAACTTTCTAACGAAGAGCTCGAGCAGCTGCTGGCCAAAGTGACGAGCCTGCAGGACGTAGGCAAGCTGATACAAGAAGCGGTCGAATTGAAGCGCGCGTACCGCATCACGCGCGTGCTTGAAGTCATTTTGGCCGGCGCGCTCGCGCTCGGCGCCTCGGACGTCCACTTTGAGCCGGAGGAAAAGGCAATGCGCCTGCGCTACCGGCTCGACGGCGTGTTGGTTGACGTGCTCGAGATAGACCACGAAACGTACCGACTCACTCTCTCGCGCCTCAAACTCCTTTCGGGACTCAAACTCAACATTGCAGCGCAGGCGCAGGATGGGCGCTTTAGTATCAAAATTAAAGGCGACGAGATAGAGCTACGCACTTCGATACTCCCGGGCAACTACGCCGAGACAGTCGTACTGCGCATCCTCAACCCCAAAGCAATAGGCGTCGAGCTCGAGCAGTTGGGCTTGGAAGAAAAGCTGCGGTTGAAGTTAGAAAAAGAAATTCTGAAGCCCAACGGCATGATATTGACCACCGGCCCCACCGGCTCGGGCAAAACGACGACGCTCTACGCATTTTTGCGCAAGGTCAATTCCGCCGGCACAAAAATAATCACCATTGAGGACCCTATCGAGTACCACCTGCAGGGGCTGGTGCAAACGCAGGTGGATAAAAAAACCTACACCTTTGCCAACGGGCTACGCAGCGCCCTGCGGCAGGACCCCGACATCATCATGGTCGGCGAGATCCGCGACGGCGAGGTGGCAGAAACGGCAATCAACGCCGCGCTCACCGGACACCTCGTCTTCTCCACCCTGCACACCAACGACGCGGCGGGCTCATTCCCCCGTCTGATTGACCTCGGTGTGGATGAAAAGGTATTGAGCTCGGCCATCATCGCGGCGCTCGCACAACGCTTGGTGCGCAAGCTGTGTACTAACTGCAGACAAGAACGACAAACAACTGACGATGAGAACAAAATAATCCAAAAATTCCTTGGCTCAATCGTCGACAAAAGCCTTGTACCCCCCAAAGCAGACAGGATATGGGGTGCAAAGGAGGGCGGTTGTGAAATCTGTCACGGTTCCGGATACAAGGGCCGCATCGCGATTTTTGAGGCGGTGTTTATGGACTCGGCCATAGAAACGATTTTGCGCACCAAGCCCTCCGAGCGCGAGGTCTATCAAGCCGCAAGGCCACAAGGCATCCCCTCGATGCAGGAGGACGGCATAATAAAAGTCCTGCGCGGCGTCACGAGCATGGAAGAGCTGAAGCGTGTGGTCGACTTGGACACCACAGCATGATCCTTTTTGTCCATCCGGAGGCACAGAGATTTATTGATTCGCTCCCCAACAACATTGGGGGCAGGGTGGACCGGGGATTGCGTCTTCTTGAAGACTACGGGAGATTATTAGCGCCACCGGACAGCAAAAAAATAAGCGGGGAACTTTTTGAACTCCGGGTCCGGACGTTCGTCCAGGTACGGCTTATCTATGGATTTTCCGGAAACATGATTCTTGTGGTGCATGGCTTTGTTAAGAAATCAGCCAAAATACCCCCACGCGAACTGCGGCTCGCTCACCGCCGCTTCAGCGAGTTTGCAGGATAATAACACATACGTTATAATTACCCTTATGACAAAACAAACAAAAATCATAAAAAAGGCACGGGCGCTCGGCTATGTGACGCTTGACGAAATGCACCGCGAGCTTATGAAAAAGAAAGGATTCCGCGATGCTTACGAGTCACTGGAACTCGAAGACCGCGTCATACGCGCGATGATACGGGCGCGGATCGGCAAAAAACTCTCACAAGCCCAACTCGCGAAAAAAGCGAACATGCATCAATCGGCGGTCGCTCGGTTCGAATCTGGTGGTAGTAACCCACGACTCGACACATTGGCGCGCGTCGCGACTGCGCTCAATGTGCGGCTTGTACAGTAACTTCTCACAAACCTATGAACAAAATTGCTAAACAAATTATAGCTATCGCCCACAGCAAACGCCTTAGCAAAAAACTTTCTCAAGAAGAGGTCGCCAAGCGTGCGGGCATTTCACTATCGATAGTGTCCCGACTCGAACGCGGTGACACAAGTGTGCTGGCATCCGATGTCTCCCGCATCCTCGCCGCCGTAGGCGCCAAAGTGCATGTGTCTTAAGGTATCGCCGACTTAAACACAAAACCCCGCGTGGTCAATGTTGGCCGCGCGGGGTTTTGGTGTAGAGTTAAATTAGCCTGCCTGCCGGTAGGCAGGGTTCGGAAGAGTATACCGCCAAGCAATACACAACATCGACTAGCGATGAGGAGGAAGAAATGTCTAAGGAGCGCCCCCGCGGACTATTTGTAAACAAAAAGTGCCGGAGCGTCCTCGATATAGTGCCAAACGGTAAAGCCTGTATTGCTTGAGGGTATACTTTTCCCAAAGCCGACGTAAAAAGTCGGCTCCCCGACCAGGGCGTCGGGGCTCCTAAAACAATCTTAGCATAGTATTATTTTATGTCAAGCTCCGAAGCGGAACCCGTATTTTTGGACGCGACCCTGCGGCCCGCCACGTGGGACGAATATGTGGGCCAGGAGGCCATCAAAAACAACCTCCATATCCTCATTTCGGCCGCCAAAGAGCGCTCCGCTCCGCCCGAACACATCCTCTTTTATGGCCCCCCGGGGCTTGGCAAGACCACGTTGGCGCACCTCATCGCCCACGAGCTCGGCGGGACGCTCCGCTCGACCTCGGGACCCGCAATCGAGCGCGTTGGCGACCTTGCGGCGCTGCTGACCAACATGGGGCCGGGCGATATTCTTTTTATAGACGAAATTCATAGGCTTAGCCGGGCAATCGAGGAGGTGCTCTACCCCGCGATGGAGTCCGGCGTGCTCAATATCATCATCGGCAAGGGGCCGAGTGCGCGCACTATTGAGCTGCCGTTGCCGCCGTTTACTTTGATTGCGGCGACCACGCGCGTCGCCGACCTCTCCGCTCCCTTGCGCTCGCGCTTTAGCGGCGGGACCTTCCGCCTTGAGTTTTATTCCGAGGATGACATAGCACAAATTATAAAGCGTTCCGCAAAAATTTTGGGCGTCGAGGTCGACAAAAAAGGCGTGCAAGAGATAGCAAAACGCAGCCGCGCCACGCCGCGCACCGCCAACTATTTACTGAAGCGAGCCCGCGACTACGCGCAACTCAAGCGCGCGCCGCTGTCGGCCGGCCTGGTGCAAGAGTCGCTCGGAATGCTCGAGGTGGATGAGCTCGGCCTCACGCCGCTCGACCGAAAACTACTGACTGTTTTGATTGACCGCTTCAACGGCGGCCCCGCCGGCGTCAACGCGCTTGCCGCGGCGCTGGCCGAAGAACCGTCCACTGTCTCCGAAGTCCACGAACCATTCCTCTTGCAACTCGGCCTCATCGAGCGCACCCAGCGCGGCCGAGTAGCAACCGCCTCCGCCTATAAACACCTCGGCAAAACTCCCCCAAGTGATTTGAACGAAAGATTACTTTAGTTTACGCGCCAAACAACTCGGTATGCGTACCTATTTTTGAAAGTGTGATGATATTTTGTTCTTCGTTACGTTTGTACTGTACGAGTAAGTCATAACCGAGGTGAAACTCTCTCTGTATAGAAAGTTCGCCCTTAAGTTGATGGTCTTGGTACGCTGAGGGGAGGGTTTTACCATTTTTAAAATACTTAAGCGCCAACTCGAACTTTTGGAGCGGAAATCTTCCACTTTTGCTGAGCTTTCGAAAGGACCTGGTAAACCGCGGGGCAAATACTAGCGTATACATGCAGCTATTTTTTGAGAAGATACTTCATGGCAGCCTTAACAGAGGTAAAGCTTTTACCATGTTTTTCCGCCCATTCAGTTTCTTTAATCATTTGGCGTTCCTGCGCGGGGGTATAGCCGTTCTCGGTGCGCACGACAAAAGGAATACTGTCATCCTGTAACACGCGATTAAGATATATATTAATACCCGACGACATGTCTAACCCCATGCGGGCAAACACCCTCTTCACCCCCTTCTTTTTTTTCTCGTCTATGCGCACTTGAATGGTAGTCATGCCTGCAGTATAGCAAATGGTGGTTTTCCTTGTCAATACATTGTACGTACACTTGTAAGTTGTTAGTTGTTTATTGTAAAGTTACTTTATGGCAGGACACAGCAAGTGGGCAAAGCTTAAACACATAAAGGGCAAGACGGATGCCCAAAAGGCAAAACTTTTTTCTAAACTCGTGCGGTTTATTACTGTTGAGGTAAAGAAAGCAAAGGGCGACAAAAACGCGCCCGGCGTGCGCACTGCGGTGGAGAAGGCGCGCGCCGCCAACATGCCGATGGACAACATTGAGCGCGCTTTGAGCAAAGCCTCGGGCCAGGGCGCCGAGTTGGAAGCGGTGGTGTACGAAGCCTACGGCCCCGGCGGCTGTGCGCTGGTGATAGAGGCGTACACTGACAATCGCAACCGCACCGTGCAGGAGCTCAAACATCTTTTGAGCCTGCACGGCGGCACGCTCGCCAACCCCGGCGCCGCGATTTGGGCGTTCCAGAAAAATGCGGAGGGCAAGCTGGAAGCGAGTATGCCGGTAGAACTTACAGACGAAGACGCACAAAAAATGGCCGAACTCTCCGACGCGCTCGAGGAGCATGATGATGTCAACAACGTCTACTCTAACGCTGCGTAGACGTTAAGTAACAAGTAGCAAGTTTCAAGTATCAAACAAGGGACAAGTAAAAAGTGGTAAAGTATCCAAAGTAAGTAACGACCGTTATTTTGATTGGATATTTAAAAAATTTCAACTTATCTTAAAGATCTTTAATCTCAATAATAGCTTTCTCAATATTTGGAAACTCTTTTTCGAAGATTTCTGAAATTCTTTCCGCGTGTTCCGGATCTCTTTGTAGGTGAGAGTTCTCAGGGAAAAACTTGTTCATGGTTAGGTTCACCAACCTCTCTTTAGTCCAGTGCGGAATATGGTGGAGTTTGATTAAATCCTCAATGGCAAGGTGTACCATCTCATGAAAAATAGTGCTGAGGATTCCGCCTTTAAAATTTTTATTTATATTGAGTTGTATGTCTTCAGGAAATCCGTAGCTACCGCCGACGCCGTAGCGCGTGAGGTGTATGTAGTACTTTGCAGGTAGCGGCCTGCCTAAAGATTTTAGTTTACGGAAAAAGTTTTCGGATTCTAATTTCCACGCCTTATTTATTTCATCCGCCTTTTCTTTATACTTCTCAGGGCTGTATTCTTTTTCTGTTGCTGTCCGTATATCCTCATCAGTCACGCCCTCACCCTTTTCAAGTTTTTCCTTAATGGTGCTCGGCAAGTCCGGCTTATATCCATTGTCTACATACCATTTATACTTACCAATCGTTTTTTTAATCCTCAAAACCTCATCCTCCAAAGAAAAAGAAACCTCTATTTGCATAGCGGTATTATAGCAGTTTGCTACTTGTCCCCTGATACTTGATACTTACTCCCATGAGAGTCCTCGCTTTTGACCCCGGCTACGAACGACTGGGGGTTGCTGTGCTCGAAAAGCAAAACGGCAAAGAGGTGTTGTTATTTTCTAACTGCATCCGTACCAGCGCAAAGTCTGATTTTTCTGTGCGGTTAAAAGAGCTGGGCGCTGCGGCTGAAGCTTTAATCGGGGAGTGGAAGCCCGACGCGGTGGCGCTCGAAGAAGTTTTTTTTGAAAAGAACGCCAAAACCGCCATGCAGGTGGCTGAGGTGCGCGGCGCGCTCATCTATATTGCCGCCTCAAAGGGCCTTGCGGTACACCATTACACCCCCGGCGAGGTCAAGGTGGCGGTCACCGGGTACGGGGGCTCCGACAAGCGCGCCATCGCGGCCATGGTGCCCAAGCTCCTGCGGCTCTCCGAGGGCAAGCGCCTTGACGACGAGCTCGACGCCATTGCGGTGGGGATTACTTGCCTTGCATCGGTGCGATAACTTGCTATAACTTTCTGCATGACAGAAGAATTTGAGAGGGACGAGTTTGCGTTAGACGAAGAAGAGGCCGAGCTCGAAGACGAGGACGAGAATGCAGAAGAAGCGCCCATCGAAGAGGAAGAGGAACTATAAGACCTGGTAAAACTTGTTTTTGCCTATGCGGATGACGCTGCCGGATTTCACCTGCTCGTCAATGCTTGCTATTGTTTCGCCGTCAACTACCGACACGCCGCCCTGCTCGACCAAGCGGCGTAGCTCGCTGGTTGAGATGTCGGTAATTGCGTCACGGAGCTTGCCTGCGTGGACAGCGGGCATGTTTTTAAACTCCTTTGCCTTGTCCGCCTCCTGCGCGCCGTGCACCAGCGCG
>Ga0209211_10008753_pt1 | contig 13733 bp, 10 predicted proteins | sample RifGroA2_FD_183992 | JGI IMG/M metagenome (GOLD analysis project Ga0209211, IMG submission 183992) | Groundwater microbial communities from Rifle, Colorado, USA - Groundwater A2 (SPAdes) (version 2) | ecosystem: Environmental > Aquatic > Deep subsurface > Groundwater | place: Rifle, Colorado...
TTAAAGTAAGTTCTCTCCTCATAAAGATGAAGTTTGTAGAGGAAAAATAATTTTTTAAAGGGGAAAGTTTGAGAGTTCTTCAGATGATAGGGAATCTTCATTTGGGAGGAGCAGAAACGGTTGTTAAAGACCTCTCCCAAGAACTAAGAAAGAGGGGAGTTGATGTTTATATCTGTTCAAGAGAAGGAGGTAGATTTGAAAAGGAATTGAGAGAGGTGCCTTGTGAGATTATAAGCAAAAAAGATAAAAATATTTTTCATTACATCAGAGCATTAATGAAACTTGTGAAACGAGAAAAAATCAACATAATCCATTCTCATCTTTTCGTTAATAATTTTTATGGTTTTATAACTGCGAAATTGACAAGGTGTAAAATTATTATGACTATTCACGGAATGGATTGTTTAAGATCTAGGAAAAGAAGATTTGCCTACAGGTTTTTAGCAAGATTTGGAGATAGGATAATAGCAGTTTCAGATTTTTTGAAAGATGAGTTTTGTAAAGTAATTAAAGGAAAGAAGGTCTTAACGGTTTACAATGGGATAGATATCAAAAAATTTGATAATAATAACCGTTCTTCTTCAAAAAAGAGAGAACTTAATTTGCTGTCTGCTTTTCCATTGATAGGAGCTGTTGGAAACATAAAACCAGTAAAGGGATATGATCTTCTCATAAAAGCAGCTCAAAAAATTTTCAGTATATACAAAGATGGAAAGCTCCTAATATTAGGGGACGCTATAAGACCTAAAGATATTCAGTACAGAGAAGAGCTTCAGGAACTGATAAAGGAGTTGAATTTAGAAAGTTATATTATTTTTTTAGGTCTTAGAGGTGATGTGGCGGAGATTCTATCAATTTTAGATATCTATCTTCTTCCATCAAGATCTGAGGGGACTTCTATAGCTCTGCTTGAAGCAATGGCTTCTGGAAGGCCTATTATTGCTTCAGATGTTGGTGGCAACCCTAAGTTGATAAAAGACGGTGTTAATGGTTTCCTTGTGCCTCCGGGAAACTGGCAGACACTTGCTGAGAAAGTTATTTTTCTGCTTGAAGACAAGTGCATGGCAAGAAAGCTTGGTGAAATGGCAAAGAAATCGGTTTTAGAAAACTTTTCAATTTCAAGAATGGTTTCAGACTATATGAGGATTTACGAAGATCTTCTGAGAGGAGAGATAAGCTAAAAATTGGGAAAAAATAAGTTATCAAAGAGAAAGGTATTGCATGGCGTATACTCCTTTAAAATGGGAGGTGCAGAGAAGATAGTGTCTTACTATGCCCGCTACCATGATAGGAGCAGGTTTGAACCGATTATCTGTTCTCTGACAAGTGGAGGAGAGTTAGAGGAGGAAATAAAAAAATTTAATGTTAAAACTTTTATGTTTAATAAACAAAAAATCTTTCCTCTTCTCTTTTTGATAAAACTTATAAAATTTATAAAAAGGGAAAAGATAGATATAATTCATTCCCACAATTTCGTCGTGAATAACTGGTTTATAGTGGCTGCCCTTCTTTCTGGGGTAAAGAATAGAATAAGGACAGACCATACAGTGCAGAATCAGTTTTATAAAAAAGGGCTTCTTTTTTCTGTCATCAGCAACATACTGGGCTTGCTTAACAAAAAGATTATTTCAGTATGCGAGAGGGTAAGAGTATCTAATCAGAAAAAGGGGATTTTTGGCAGAGGGAGATATATAACTATTTACAATGGAATTGATCCAGATTTATATTTAGCGAAAGAGATTAACAAGGGAAGATTTTATAAGGAATTTTTTATAGAAGAGGGATCTAAAATCGTAGGAAATGTGGGAAACCTTACTCTTCAAAAGGGCCAAAGGTATTTTATTGAAGCTGCAAAAATTCTATCAGATCAATACAAGGATGTTGCTTTTCTCATCGTAGGGAATGGGCCTCTGAGGAATGAACTTGAAAACTTAGCAAAGAAGCTTGAAATTAAAGAAAAGGTTATCTTTTCTGGGGTTCGAACTGATATTCCGGAACTATTGCAGTTTATGGATATCTTTGTTCTGTCCTCATTGAGAGAGGGGTTTTCCATAGCCATTCTGGAGGCAATGGCTGCAAAAAAATCCTGTGTTGTAACAGATGCAGGAGGAAACTCTGAGGTTGTTGAGGATGGTGTAACGGGATTTATAGTGCCTCCTAATGACCCAATCCAGTTAGCGGATAAAATCCTTACGCTTTTAAAAGATGATAACTTACGAAATAGTTTTGGGGAAAAAGGAAGAAAAAGGGTTTTGGAAAATTATACAGCAGAACGAATGGTTAAGGAAACAGAGAGAATTTATGAGCTATAAGTAAAGAAATAAAAAGAGGTGAATCTATGGGAGCTTCTAAATTCAAGATCTTACTTGCAGATCCACCACAGATAGCAGGTGGATATGATTTAGCATACCCTAATTTGGGGATTTTATATCTCGTTGGTTATGCAAAAAAACTTATCTCAAAAGGAATTCTTCCTGACATTTTTGAGTTTTACTATTTGGAAGGATTTTGCGATTTGGAAGGCCACATAAAAAGAATAAAAGAAATAAATCCTGATCTTTATGGTTTATCATTTGTCTCGCTTCTACGAGAAGGAGCATTTAAAACTATAAGAGCCCTAAAAAGAGAAATGCCTAATCTGCCAATTTTATGTGGCGGAGTACATCCTACTTTGAATTATGAAGAAGTCTTAAGGGATTCTCCTGCAGATTTCTGTGCTGTTGGAGAAGGAGAAATAACATTCACTTCGTTCCTTGAAGCATTTGCAAAAAGGAAAGAAGATAGGTTCTCTATTCCAGGCATAGCATTTAAAAATAATGGAGAAATTGTTTTTTCAGAGAAGAGAGATTTCGTTAAAAACCTTGATGATATTTCTTTCCCTGATTGGGGGCTTGTTGATTTTTCAAAATATAGAGGTAACCTTTACAGAAAAAAATCTCCAAGTACAGCAATACTTGCTTCAAGGGGTTGCCCATGGAATTGCGTATTCTGTTCAAACCCTGTTTGGAGGTCAGGTTATCCAAGGGTAAGACTCAGGTCACCCCAAAAAATAGTTGAAGAAATAGAAATGCTTTATAACAGAGGGATAAGGGAAATTTATATCAGATCTGATGAATTGAATGCAGATTATAAGTGGTGTTTAAGTTTAATGAATGAATTAGAAAAAATTAAACGCAATGATCTTTTTTTCCAGTGCAATCTTTTTCTTCACAACATTGATGACAATCTTGCAAAAGCAATATCTTTAGCAAATTTCTGGCTTGTTCATTTAGGTATTGAAAGCATTAACCAAAGAGTCCTTGATGGTATAGGGAAATATACAACTGTTCCAAAGATGTATGATATACTTAAAGCTCTTAAAAAATATAGTATCAAGATATATGGATTCTTCATGATGTACCAGTTGTGGGAAGAAGATGGTCTCTTACGGATTGAAACGAGCGAAGAAGTAGAAAATACACTAAGAACTGCCAAAATTTGGTATAAAGAAGGACTTCTTGATTATATATCATGGCAGATTGCATCCCCTTATCCTGGCTCAAAGCTATATGATATTGCAATTAAACACAAAATTTTCAGAAGTGAGCTTCAAGTCAAAAATCCATGGACGGTCCAGATGGAAATTCCAGGTGTTGACAAAAAAGAAATTTTAAGAAAAAGGCTGAAAGGGATGGTACTACAAGCAAGAATGAGTGCAGCGCACGGACACTTTGGAATACGTTCTTTTAAAAATGTTTTAAGAAAGATAAAACTAATAATTAAATCTGTAATTGGATTAAACTAAAAACAATAAACTGTGAAGTTATTTCTACTTTTTACATCAAATATTTTTTTCATTGAATCTTGGGATACAGAGTTATTTGCCAAATTTTTCTGATATAATAATCTAACTTAAAAAAAGAAATAGATGATAGTGCTTGAGTATATTTTTTGGTTTTTAGTATTTTTAGTATTCTATGTATATGTTGGATATCCACTTGTTCTTATGGTTTTAACATCAAAAGATAGTTCTTTAACAAAACAAGAATTTATTTTAAGTATAATATTATTTATTCCAGCTTACAATGAAGAAAAAGTGATTAAGAACAAAATTGAAAATTGCCTTGCTTTAGACTACCCAAAAGAAAAATTGAAAATAGTTGTTGCATCAGATGGTTCAGATGATGCAACAGAAAGAAGAGTAAGAGATTTTTCAGATAAGAGAGTAGCTTTTTATAAATCTACAATAAGAAAGGGAAAAAATTCTATAATCAATGAATTTATATCAAGATGTGAAGGAAAAATTATAATTTTTACAGATGCTAACTGCATTTATAAGGAAGATGCTGTTAAAAAGTTGGTTAGAAATTTTACTGACGAAAAAGTAGGCTGTGTGGTAGGGAGCTTGAAATATATAGATAAAAAAACATCAGTTGGTAAAGGTGAAGGCTTGTATTTCCGTTATGAGTCAATGATAAAGAAGCTTGAAAGCAAATATGGTTCGATAGTGGCTGCAAATGGCTCAATTTATGCAATAAGAAAAAATTTATTTTTTAATCTAGACTTAGATGTTGCAAATGATTTAGCACACCCAATTCAAATAGCCGACAGAGGGTATAAAATAGTATTTGAACCTGAAGCAATAGCTTATGAGAAAGCAACATCATCGCCCAAAGAGGAGTTTGACAGAAGATCTCGAATTGTAACAAGAGGGCTTACAGCTTTCCTTCGTTATTGGAAAAAATATCACATGCTTAAAGGTATGTGGGGATTCTGTTTTATTTCTCATAAGCTTATTAGATGGTTTGTACCTTTCTTTTTAATTGTAATTTTATTATCTAACTTTTTTCTAAATTCACTATTTTCTAAAATTACTTTATATTTACAGTTGTTTTTCTATTTTATCAGTTTAGTAGGATTTTTTTTAAGAAATAAATCAGGCAGATTATTTTCTGTTCCATTCTACTTTTGTCTAATTAACACAGCAGCTTTAATCGGGGTTTTAAATTATTTCAGAGGTAAACGCCATTCAGTATGGGAAATTGCAGAAACAACAAGATAAATATTGTTATCTTTTTAAAAACCAAAATAGAATCAGTCTATAAAAATTATTAATAAAATGGGAATTTTAATGAAAACGTTAGTCACAGGTGGAGGAGGATTTATAGGAGATTTTTTATGCAAAAAAATATATAAAAATGGTTGGAATGTGCGAATATTAGATATCAAGGAAAAAACAAATTTCAGTAAAGAATTTGATACATTTAACTACATACAAGGAAATATTCTTGATTACTCAACAGTCCTACAAACAATAAAAGGAAATGATTTAATCATACATCTTGCTGCAAAACACCGGTTTTTTGGTATTTCTGAAGACGAATTCTATCAAGTTAATGTCGTTGGAACAGAAAATATTTTAAAGGCTATGAGTGAAACCGGCATTAACAAAATTGTTTTTTTCAGTTCTGTTGCTGTCTATGGTGACCAGAATATTCCTACTGATGAAAACACTATACCAAAACCCAATACAATATATGGCAGTACAAAACTTGAAGCAGAAAAACTAATAAAAAAATGGGTTTCTGAAAAAACAGGAAGATGTGCACTAATTATAAGGCCAACGGTGGTTTTTGGACCTAAAAATAAAGGAAATGTATATAGATTAATCCGTCAAATAGCCAGACATCTGTTTTTTCCAATAGGCATGGGTGATAATGTTAAATCAACTGCTTATATTGAAAATATGATAGATGTTACATTGTTTTTAATTAATAAGGGATTTGATGGAGTAGAAATTTATAATTATGCTGACGAACCAAGTATATCTTTTAAAGAATTTACTAATCTGATTTATAAGCTATTGGGAAGACCAGTTCCAAAGTATTCTCTGCCTGTTAATCCTATTTTAAACGCTATGGTACCTTTTGAATTTTTATTAAAAGTTTTAAAAATAGATTTTCCAATAACTGCAGCTATTTCAAAGATGAATAAGACAACACAACATAATGCTAATAAAGTTAGAAATGCTGGGTTCCGACAGATATACTCTTCGGAAGAAGGGTTAACTCGCACGATTCAATGGTATAAAAGCAATAAAAGGGAAAAAGGTTATAATAGTTATGATAATTAATTTATGTATCAAAACTATGGAAACCTAAATAATATATTAGGAGCAAGGCAAATTAGCTATACTTATATGACTATGAGTGAAAAATCCTTAACAAAACCAAGGAATAAACCTGAATTTAAAGATGTGATGGAAGTGCTAAAATTTCTTTTTGCCCCTTCTTTATTTAAAGGATTATTTGCAAGGTTGGCTTATTTTGTCCATGACCATGTAGCACCTTTATCAAAGATGCATATAAAGGGAAATCCAAGGATTCATCCAACAGCTTCTCTTAGATGTGGTGAGAATATTTACCTTGGGGAAAATTCTCATATAAACCATAATTGCTGTATCTGGGCAAGTTCTAATTCAAAAATAATTCTTGGAGATAATTTATTAATGGGTCCCGGGACTAAAATTTTCTCCTCTAATCACAGCACTAACTTAGGAATGCCTATGAATACCCAACCGTTTATTGAAAAAGATATAGTAATAGGAAATGATGTTTGGCTCGGAGCAAATTGTATTATCGTAGCAGGTGTGACCATTGGAGATGGTTCTATAATTGCTGCTGGATCAGTTGTAACAAAGGATATACCTCCTTATACAATAGCAGGAGGTATACCGGCTAAATCCATAAAAAAAAGAAATTAAAATGACTAAAAATGTAAATAAAATAATATTATTAGCTATAACTATTGTTTCATTGATTCTGTTATACTATAAAAATTTTATCTGGTTAGGTTCAAAATGGTTAAATGATCCAAATTATTCCCATGGACCTTTAATTCCTTTAATATCAATATATATTGGGTGGTTAAAAAAAGATACAATATCAAAAATTAAGGGAAGAGATGGCTCTATCCTTGGCATTACAATTATTTTTATTGCAATAATTATACAAATTATTAGTATCAGAGCTCAAGTAAATTTGACATCTTCCTATTCATTTATTTTAATAATATATGGAATTATTTTAACATATTATGGCAAAGATATTGCGAAGGAATTACTGTTTCCAATAGCTTATCTTTTTTTCATGGTACCATTTTTAGGAATCTTTTTCCTTAACCGTATTAGTAACATGTTAAAATTATTTTCAGCTTATCTTTCAGCTAACATAATTTATTTATTAGGGATTAATTTTTCAACTGGATCTATTGAAGTTGCAGATCCATGCAGTGGTATCAGGTCTATCTTATCACTACTTGCCTTGGGGATAATTTTTGCATATTTTACTGAGAGTTCTGCTTTTAAAAAAATAGTTCTGGTAATTTCAGCAATTCCCTTAGCAGTATTAGGTAATTTAGTTAGAATTTTATTTACTGGTATAATGACAAGTAATGGAATAAACGTCACAAAAGGATTTATCCATACTCTATCAGGGCTTTTAGTTTTTTTAGTAGCTCTTTTAGGGCTTGTTTGGTTTCGCCACTTATTGAAATGCAAAAAGACAGAATAAAATATATAATTCCTATTGTACTCATTTTACTTGCTAATTTTTATATACTATTTCTTTATAAACCCAAAAGTAGTTTAGAAACGGTAAAAATTTTACAAATGTTTTCAAGAAAAGTAGGTGAATGGATTGCTACAGAAGATATCAAAGTAGATTCATCTGCTAAGACAGCTCTTGAACCTTCATTTTTGGTATTTAGAAAATATGAAAACGGAAACAAAGATGCTGTATGGCTCTGTATTGTATACCATCAGAATGATAGATGGGGAGCCCATGACCCTCAGGTATGCTATAAATCACAAGGTTGGAATTTGTATGATTATGGTGGAAGATATGAAACCAGAAAGATTTCGATAAGTGGATTAGAGCATAAAATAAATTATTTTTATGTTGAAAAAGAAGGTGTTAAAGAAATGGTTCTATATTGGTGGTTTGGTTCAGGTAGAAAGCAGATGGCAAGCAGATTTGACCAAATTCTCAATATGGTATTTACAGGAATATTTCATGGATATGTTGAAAGCGGATTTATTAGAGTATCAATTCCTCTCAGAGTAGGAAAAAATGAAGAAGACAAAGCGAAGGCTCTAGATTTTGCAAAAGAAGTTTCTCAGCTTATAAAAAACTATCTTCCTAAATAATATTAGAAATCCTTTAATGTAGTCATTATGAACCTTTTAATTTTACCCTCTTCTTTAAGTTTTTTATCTTCTATTTTAGTAGGAGTTTATGTTTTCTCAAAAAATCCAAAAAAAATTCAAAATATTTCTTTTGCTGCAGCTCTACTGAGCTTTGCTATTATTGAATTTGGTAATTTTATGTTTTTTTACTCTTTAGATAGAGGAGGAGGAATTTTTTGGATAAAAATTTCTTTGGTTGGTATTGCCTTAATTCCGCCGACCTGGACTTTTTTTAGTATAGTCTTTGCGAGAAGAGATGCTCTGGAACTTATTGTTAAATGGAGAACTTATTTAAGCGTTATATCTTTTATATGTTTGGTATTTATCATTTCAGTTTTATTTTCTGATTTAGCAGTAAAGAGTATTTCTATAAGAATGGGTGATATAATAATATCTATAGGGAAAGCCGGGTATTATTTTAATATAGTTCTACTTCTTTCAATAATTTTAATAATTGTGAATTTTGAAAATACATTCCGCCAATCAAAAGGAATTGAAAAATGGCAAATCAAGTATGCTGTAGTAGGAATAATAATAGGGTTTTGCTTTTTTATTTATAGCATTAGTGAAACATTGCTCTATTCATTTATGAGGGTGAAGTTAATGATAGGAGGATCATTTATAATTTTAATGGTTAATCTTGTGCTGTTTTTTTCTATAATAAGGCATCGTCTTTTAGATGTAAATGTATTTATTTCCCGCCAAATAATATACAGATCAATATCTATTTTGGCAGTAGGGACTTACCTCCTTTTTACCGGTACAGTGATTGAGCTTACAAGATTTTTTGGTGAAGATATTAAGCTGTTTTTAAGGCCTGTTGCAATTTTTATTGCAATGGCATTTTTTGGAGCTTTGGTACTGTCTGAAAGAACCAGAAGGAAAATACAAATTTTTGTAAACAAGAATTTTTTTGCTAACAAATATGATTACCGCTATGTATGGACAGAGTTTACAGAAAAGATAAGCTATGATTTGAATCTATCTGAGATGTTGCCTAAAATGCTTGAAGTGATATCTAATACTATGTGGGTTTTAAGGATTTCAATATGGTTATTAGATGAAGAGAGAGAACAGTTTTACGTTGTTAGCACTCTAAACCTTCCAGAAAAAATAAACAATGAAATAAATAAAGGGAATAGCCTATTGAGATATCTGAAGGAAAAAGAAGATATTTTGGATTTATCAGCTATTGGGGAAAAGGAAAAATTTATATATGAGGAAAATAAGTATCTATTTGATTTAATGAAAGCTAAGCTAATTGTTCCTTTAATAGCCAAAAATACCTTGATTGGATTTTTAACATTAGGGCAGGAAATAACCGGAGAGCGTTTTACAGAAGAGGATTTTGAATTGCTAAGGACTTTTGGTAATCAAGCTGCAAGTATCATTTTAAACACAAAATTGTCAGAGAAACTTATTGCTTCTCAGCAGATGGAATCTCTGAGTAAAATATCGTCTTTTATTATCCATGATTTGAAGAATTTGGTGTCAACTCTTTCTCTAATAGTTCAGAATTCAAAAACTCATTTTGAGAATCCTGAATTTCAAAAAGATGTTTTGTGGACAATTTCAGATACTGTTGGGAAAATGAATAATCTTATTATAAAACTTTCATCAAGTCCTAAAGATTTAGAATATAAATTTGAGAATGTAAATATTAAGAATATAATTGAAGAGACTTTTGAAGAATTAAAACTTGAAAAAAATCCTAAATTAAAGTTAACTAAAATTTATGGTGATGAAAAAAAAGAATATAGCATAAAAGGTGATTTAAAAGCCCTAAAGAAAGTTTTTTTAAATATTTTTTTAAATTCGTTACAATCTTTTCCAAAAGGTGAGGGTGAAATTAAGGTATTTCTTGAAAAAAAAGAGGGAGAATATTCTGTTGAAATTAGCGATAATGGATGTGGAATTTCTAAAGATTTTCTTGAAAAATATATTTTTAAACCATTTAAAACTACGAAAAAAGATGGGTTAGGTATAGGTCTTTATCAATGTAAAACTATAATCAATGCTCATAAAGGCAGTTTGGATGTAAAAAGCGTTGAGGGATTTGGAACCAAATTTATCATAAATCTACCATTTTAATTAAGAGGTGATAGTTCAAAAATGAAAAAGCAGAAAATTTTAATCGTTGAAGATGATTCTAATGCGAAAAAGCAGTTAAAATGGGCTTTTTCTGATGAGTATAAGGTTTTCATGGCAGAAGATAAAGAGAGTTCTGTTGATATTTTTAAAAATGAGAATCCTCAGATAGTCATATTAGATTTAGGATTATCTCCTTTTGATGAGATGGGGACAGAGGGATTAACTATTCTTAATGAGATAATAACTATTAGTCCTCAAACTAAAGTTATAGTGGTTACTGGAAATGAAGATGAGAAAAATGCTCTTAAAGCCATAAGAATGGGTGCGCACGATTATTATTTAAAGCCAATAAACATAGGCGAACTAAAGCTGATTGTTAAAAGAGCATTAAATATTTATGATTTGGAGGATAAAAACATAAAAGAGTTAGTAAAGGAGTTATCAGAAAACAGATTTGGGGAAATCATTGGATGTTGTCCACAGATGATAGAAGTCTTTAAATTTATAGACAATGTTTCAAAAACTGATGCGACAGTCTTGATTTTAGGAGAAAGTGGAACAGGTAAGGAATTAGTTGCCAAATCTATCCATGATAACAGTCTTAGAAAAGAAAAACCATTTATTGTTATAAACTGTACCGCGATTCCTGAAAACCTACTAGAAAGTGAATTATTCGGATTTGAAAAAGGTGCTTTTACCGGTGCTTATGCTCAGAAAAAAGGGAAATTTGAAATGGCTGAGGGTGGGACATTATTTCTAGATGAAATTGGAGAGTTGCCTTTACTTCTTCAGGTAAAGCTGATGCGGTTTTTGCAGGAAAAAGAGATAGAGAGAGTAGGCGGAAATAAAAAAATCAAACTTGATGTAAGAATAATTACTGCAACAAATAGAGATTTGAAAACTGAGATTGAAAAAAAGAGTTTTAGGGAAGATTTGTATTATAGATTAAATGTAGTTGCTGCTACTCTTCCCCTTTTGAGAGAGCGAGGGAAAGACATAATATTAATAGCAAAGTATTTTGTTAAAAAGTTTTGTGAAGAGAATAAGTTAGCTCAAAAATTTATAAGCAGGGAAGCTGAAATAATACTTAAAAATTATCCTTGGCCCGGAAATGCAAGAGAGCTTGAAAATGTTATTAAAAGAGGCGTAATAATGTCACAGAAGAGTTTAATAAATCCTGATGACCTCAAGTTGGAAGAAAAGATCTCTTTGGAAAATTCTTCCAACATTAAATCTTTAAAACAAAGCATTGAAGAAATGGAAATAAAATTTTTAAAAGGATCCCTTGAAAGAAATAAAGGTTTTATTGTAAGGGCCGCAAAAGAATTAGGAATAAGCAGAGGTACTCTATATGACCTTATTAAAAAATATAATATAGAATTAGATTGATTTTTGTATTCCCTTATTAAGATATTGTTTCCTTATCAAAAAAACCTTCCTCTATTGACTATCTAAAACTATTTAAATTAATATTTTTGTTCAAATACTTTTCAGCTGATATTATATGAATGGACAAACAACATACAGTCTAACTACCTGAATCTTTCAGGAATTAAAGATCCAAAGCATGTTCACCCAAAAGACCTTAATGGAATTACAATAGGTGTTAAGGCAGGAGACCTTCCATCAGATTCAATTATAAGAGGAACACAATACCTTTATAACGGATTTGTTCCTTCAAGTTCTTTACCTGAAAATAATTCTTTGCTTTTCAACTATGACCCAAATTATTATGAGACAGGTAAAGGGGGTTATACTATAGGTGTTCAAACAACCAGGATTCTGTCTTCTCCACTCTCCCAGTCCCTGAGCCGTCAACCTTTGCTCTTTTGGGAATAGGAATTCTGGCTGGAATTGTTATAAAGAAAAGAGTTTCTTAGGCAATAAAATTTACCCTTAATTAAATACTACCGGGGTAAATCTGCCTTAAAAATCTTAGAGTGTAGTTGTTTTGTCTGTTATTTTATTTCATCCAAAAGTTTTTTGGCTTCCTGTGCTTCAGGGAAATTCTGGGATATTGAAAGAGCTTTCTGGAACTCCTTCTTGGCATCAGCTGTCCTTTTTTCTTTATAGTATGTCAATCCGAGATGATGGTGAATGGTGGGTTCATCAGGAGAGAGCTTTATGGCTTCTTCAAGCGTATTCCTCGCTTCTTTGTAAAGTCCTTTTTTGTAATAAACCCATCCAAGCGTGTCTGTAATGCCACCATTTATAGGTACTGCTGTTTTTGCCTTTTGAGCAAGCTTTAAGGCATCATCCAGTTTTATTGATTGTTCAGCATAGAGCCAGGCAAGATTATTCTGTGCAGGAACTGATTCTGGAATTATTGATAGTGCCTTTTCATAATTCTCAATTGCTAATTTATTCTTTTTCTCAGCTTGGTATATCATTCCTAAGTTGAAATAGGGAGAAAAATTCTTTGGATTTATCTCTGCTGCTTTTTTGAATTGAGCTATAGCCTGCTGAGCATTTTTCTGTATTCTATAAATATTTCCCAAATTAATTACAGCTGGCGTAAAACGTGGATCAATTTTTAATGCTTTATTAAAATTTTCTAAAGCTTCTTTGTAAGACTGCTTGCCTCCTAAGTAGATCTCTCCCAAAAGATTATACCCTAAAGGAGACGATGGAGCCAGGGTTATGAGTTTTTTTGTTTCAGTTATGGCATTGTCAATTTCTTTTAATCTTAGAAGAGTTTCTATCTTTTTAATCATTATTTCAGAGGCATTGGGTTGCAGGGTCAGTGCTTTGTCATACTGAGAGATTGCTTCCTTAAAGTTTCCTTTAGCCCCATAAGCAACTCCTATATGGAAATAGCCTATAGGATTTTTTGGCTGAATTTCTACTACTTTGCTAAATTCTTTTATTGCATTATCAAAATTTAATTTTACCCCATATGCCCTTCCCATGAGATCATGGCCTAAAGCCCCTTTTGGGTTAACATTGTTAATCATTTTTGCATATTTCATTGCATCATCAGGCTTCCCTGTAAGAAAGTATATATCTGCTATGCTTAATAATAATGGGATTGATTTCGGGTTTTCTTTTACAGCCTTTTCTAATATACCTATACCTTCATCCACCTTGCCGCTTTTAATTGATATTGAAGCCAGGCGCTGAATTGCAGTTATATTTTTAGGATCAATCTGCAGAGCTTCATTAAACTTCTTTTTCGCATTTTCAAAATCATTCTCTCTCATATAAAGAGTTCCGAGATTGATATAAGGAGAGACAAACTTTGGGCTTATTTCTATAGCCCTCTGGAACTGCGCCTTTGCATTTTTTACATCATTCTTTGCAAGGTATCCAGAACCGAGCAGGTTTAATAAAAAGGGATTGTCCTTTTCTACTTTTAACCCATTCTTACATTCTTTTATGGCTTTGTCAAAATTCTTGTTTGTTATGTGATTGACAATAA
>Ga0209211_10008758_pt1 | contig 13729 bp, 12 predicted proteins | sample RifGroA2_FD_183992 | JGI IMG/M metagenome (GOLD analysis project Ga0209211, IMG submission 183992) | Groundwater microbial communities from Rifle, Colorado, USA - Groundwater A2 (SPAdes) (version 2) | ecosystem: Environmental > Aquatic > Deep subsurface > Groundwater | place: Rifle, Colorado...
CAGGAAAGAGTGGTCTGCGACTTAATCAGGTGGCAGGAAAAAAGAGGCCACAAAACTGCGGTGTTATCGCTCTCAGAAAAAGAAAGCCGCACTTGGCAGAGGTTCGGGCACCTTCCGGCCCTTGCACTTCTCAAGCCCAAATTGCCTGATTTTTCCGAGTTCGACATTGTGCACGCCCATGGCTGGGCGTTTGAGGCAGTTGAAGCTGCCAAACCACAAGCGCCTGTGCTTGCCACCGTGTACGGTACGATAGCGCAGTACATGCAAAACGTCCGCCTTCCCCTCTGGCGCAAAGCGTATCTTTCGTTCACCCAGCTTAGGTTTGAAAAAAATGCCTGCGCACGGGCGGATGCAGTGGCATCATTGTGCAAAAAACAGACCGAAGAAATGGTGCTGCATTACGGCTTTTCACAGGCAAAGCCAATAAACTGCGGAATCAACACCAAGCTCTTCTTCCCAAGGGCAAAGGAAAAGTCAAAAGCGCATCTTGGGCTTGAGGGGCATGAAAAGATAGTGCTTGCATGCGGCAGGATGAGCGTTGCACACAAAGGATTTGACACATTGCTTGGGCTTGCGGGCTTGCTCCCTAAGGGCTGCACACTGGTGGTGAATGGCAGGGTGCCCAAAAAGCTTGCCAGCATGATGCCCTCCAACATGCTTGCAACCACAACAAAAATAGAAAACCTCCCATTTCTCTACAGTGCCGCAGACCTGCTTGTCCACCCGTCGCGCTACGAGGGCTTTGGACTGGTGACTGCAGAGGCAATGGCGTGCGGCACGCCGGCAGTGGCATTCGACACTGGCGCAGCATCCGAGCTTATCGGAAAAAACGAGGGCGGAAGACTGATTTCAGATATGCACGACCAGAGCGGCTTTATCCGCGCCGCGCTTGCTCTCGTCAAGGATGAGGGGTTGTCAAGGAAACTTGGCAGGATGGCACAACAGCGCGCGTCCAGGTTCAGCACCGAGGCAATGGCACAGCATTATTATGATTATTACCAGCAGATTGTTTCAGGGGGCCTCTGATGCCAAAAAAAGCGCTTATTTACGGGATTTCCGGCCAGGATGGCTACTACGCAGCAAAGCTGCTGCAATCCAAGGGCTACGAGATACACGGGATTTCGCACAGCAAGCCAGCGCTTCTGCCCGATGTCGGCTTTACACAAGCCGACCTTGCAGGAGACGAGCGGGCGTATCTTGAGCCCCTGCACAATTTTGCCCCTGATGAAATATACTATCTTGCTGGCATAAACAGCCACCAGAAAGTAATTGAAAACCCCACGCTCGCATTCCGTGTCAATGCGCTTGCGCCTATTGCAATAATGCAGGAAATAAGCTCAAACGCCCCCAAGGCAAGGTTCTTCCATGCCTCCTCTGCCTACATATTCGAAGCAAAGCCAGGGAGGGTAAACGAAGAGACCGCTCCATTGCCCAATAGCGCATATGGCATCTCAAAACTCTCATCACACCTGATGACCAGGCAATTCCGCAAGGAAGGGCTGTTTGCCTGCAATGGCATCCTCTTCAATCATGAGTCCCCAAAAAGGCAGGCGGATTTTGTGACACGCAAGATAACACGGGCAGCCGCCGCAATCAGCCTTGGAATGCAGCAAGAAAAGCTTGCATTGGGCAACCTGGACGCGCAGCGCGACTGGGGCTTTGCTGGCGACTATGTGGAGGCAATGTGGCTGATGCTGCAGCAGGAAAGGCCGGACGACTATATAATCGCGACAGGTGAAACGCACACGGTGCGCGAATTTAGCCAGGAGGCTTTTTTGCACGTGCATTTGGATTGGGAAGACCATGTCCGTTCAGACCCTGCGCTTGTCAGAAAAAGCGAACAGCGACTTGAAGCAGACATCTCCAAGGCGCGCATGAAACTGGGCTGGGCGCCCAAAGTTAAATTTAAAGAAATTGTGCATATGATGGTGGATGCTGATTTGGAAAGCTTGAAGCAGGGGAGGTAATGCCATGAAAACAGCTCTTATAACCGGGATTACTGGACAGGACGGCTCATACCTTTCAGAACTCCTGATATCAAAAGGCTACCGCGTGATTGGCATCGTGCGCCGCTCAAGCAGCGTGGACAGCCGAGGCAGGCTGGATCATCTCGACCCGGATGTAAGGAAAAAAATAATTCTCCAATACGGCGACATGACTGATGCATCATCCCTGGTCGCCATAATAAAGAGATTCGAGCCTTCCGAAGTCTACAACCTCGCTGCGCAGTCGCACGTGAAGATAAGTTTCGACCAGCCCATTTACACAAGCGAAGTCACGGGAGTCGGCACCCTGAATGTGCTTGAAGCCATACGCATATCTGGTTTGAACGTGCGGTTCTACCAGGCATCTTCCTCAGAGCAGTTTGGCAAGGTTGCACACACGCCGCAAAATGAATCCACCCCGTTCTACCCGCGAAGCCCCTATGGCGTCTCAAAAGTATTTGCGCACTGGATAACGGTAAACTACCGGGAGGCGTATGGGATGCACAACTCCTGCGGCATACTTTTCAACCATGAGTCCCCAAGGCGCGGCGAGAATTTTGTCACCAGGAAAATCAGCCTAGGGGTTGCAAAAATAAAGGAAGAGATGGATGCCGAACTTCGGCTTGGCAATATCGATTCCCAGCGCGACTGGGGCTTTGCTGGCGACTATGTCGAGGCAATGTGGCTGATGCTGCAGCAGGAAAAGCCGGATGACTATGTTGTTGCGACCGGGGTGTCCCACACTGTCCGGGACTTCTGCGAGGCTGCATTTTCCCACGCAGGGATGGACTACAAGGATTATGTGAAGACTGACTCTGAATATTTCCGCCCTTCGGAAGTGGACGCGCTTCGCGGAGATGCGGCAAAGGCAAGGGAAAAACTCGGTTGGAAGCCAAAAACGGACTTCAAGAGCTTGGTGGGTATGATGGTGGATTCCGACCTGGCATTTGTGCGGAACAATTTCTCGTACAAACACAGCGGCTTTAGGCTGAGCAGGAGATGAAAGATGCTGGTTTTGCTGCACCCAGTACAGATCAACTACCGTGATTGGTATCCCCCGGTTAGAGACGGCTTGCCCAGTCGCTTATCCTACTGGCAATTGACTTGGCATCCAGCCCGTTGAGCTTCCGGAGGTACTCCTGGTCGCCCACGGTCTTTTGGAATGCATCCGGAAGTGAGATATATCTGAAGTTGGCACAAACTCCGTTTTTGGAGAGAGTTTCGCAGACTGCTGAGCGCAGACCACCTATTTCGCTGTGTTCCTCGATGGTGACTAGAAGATTAGAACTTTGTGCCTGCTCAAGAACAAGTCTTTCATCAAGAGGCTTAATCCACGGTACACTGAAGATATCTACTGGTATGTCACCAGAGGCAATCTGTTTGGCTGCTAGATAGGCATTGTAGACTATATTGCCAGTAGCAAGAATGGCAATCCTCTTTCCGCTGCCTTTTGATGAAAAAATGGGGATGCCTTTTCCAACCTGCATTTTTGGAGGCTGGCTGTAGATGGCGGGCTCCTTGCCTCTGCCCAACCTGACAAATACTGGGCTTTTCAGATTGCATATTGCCGCAGGAAGCGTGGCTGCCTCGAGAGAATCTGACGGGCAGACCACTTGCATGTTGGGCATTGAACGCATGATGCTTATATCTTCAGTCGGCTGGTGCGTTGAGCCTGACTGTGCATAGTCCAATCCGCTTCCCACACCCACGATTTTCACGCCAATGTTGTGGTAGCAGATATCCACACGTATCTGCTCTAGGCAGCGGTAGGTGACAAACGGAGTTATTGAATACACGAATGGCTTTTTGCCTGCAAGCGCCATGCCTGCAGCCATCGACATGGTATTTGCTTCAGATATGCCCGAGTTGACATACTGTGTGGGCAGCTCATCACGGAATCTCTCCAGTAGATTGAAGCCCATGTCAGCAGTGAGCAGAATCACACGTGGATCCGCTTTTGCAACTCCGAAGAGTGCCTTGAAAAAGGACGTTCTCACCTCATTCACCTTTTTCCGCGTAGAACTGGAGATTTTGCCTCACCCATTCTACACTTTTCTTGACACCTTCCTTAAGCGAGTGACGCGGCTTCCACTTCAGGAGCCTGTCCGCTTTGCTGGTGTCAGCTACCCAGTAAAAGTCGCCTGATTCATCAGTCGCAAGCTTGGCCCATGCTGGCTTGGAAGTGGTCTTTGTCTCGGCTATTATTGCCTCGACCATGCTTCGCACGTCGTACTGCCTGCCGGTGCCGATGTTTATTACCTCGCCTTTCAGCTCTGGGCGGCGCACCAGCTCAAGGTAGGCATCTTCGATATCCTGGGTGTAGATGAAGTCGCGCTTCTGCAGGCCAGAAGTGAACTCCAGCTCCTGGTTGAGCAGGCATTTCCTGATGGTGGACGGCACCAGGCGCGTGGACTCCTCAAAAGGTCCGAAGACCGAAAAAAGGCGCGTGGTTACTATGGGCGCGCCGGTAATCTTAGTATGGACCTGGCAAAAGATGGTGGCGCCTGCCTTGGTGGCCCCGTAATAGTTCACCGGGGCAGGAAGGTCGCCTTCTGCCATGTATTTTTTCACCAGCCCGTACTCGGAAGAGCTGCTGGTGTTTATGAAGGACTCGTATTTCACCTTGTCCGAAGCGCGCACCAAGTTCAGGGTGCCCACCATGTTGGTTTCGAAAATCTTGTCCAGATCAGTCTGGATTCTGGGGTAGGCGCCGTAGGTCGCCAGATGGATTATCGAGTGCGGCCTGACTTTTTCCATTGTGCTGCACAGCGCCGGGTAGTCCAGCAGGTCGAGTTCGTGCACCTGCATCTGGTCCAGCACGTCATGCAGGCGCCAGGTGTTGGCGCCCCTGCGGACCGATATGTGCACCTCCCAGCCTTCTGAAAGGAAGCGGCGCGCGATGTTGGCGCCCACAAAACCCGTCGAGCCGCTCACAAAGACTTTCATGCCTTTTCCTCCAGCCACCTTGGATACGGAAATATCGAGCCTATCCTGCCAGCAAACCCAAGCGAGCGGATGTCTTTTCTTATTTCGTCCTCGTATACAGAGGAAAGGATGATTATGGCATCGGGGGGTTGCGACTGCACCTCTGATGGAGGCACTATCTTCATCCTGCTTCCAGATGCGTAGAGACCCCACTTGTTCCTGTCCGTATCAACGATGAATGGAACCAGCCGATGGCTAATCCCGCATTCACAAAGCAGGGTAACCCCGGCTCCAGAGGCGCCCCACATCCAAGTCTTTTTGCCAGGTTCTATAAGCGAGAGGAGTTGTGCCTTCATTTTTTCTTGGCCCCAATCGAAGTCGGGCTGCGCGGAATTTCTTACTATGACTGTAAGGAACTCCTCGCGCATGGGGGAGTGGAGCTCCAAGAGCTGCAGACCCGCAAGATAAATGGTTTTGAGGAGCGTCTGCGGGGTGAAATAGAGCGTGTGCTCGCGAAAGAACTCGAACCATTTCTTGTTCTTTATCTGCTGTTCTGCATTCGGCACCTCTATGAGCCCCACTGCGCCCTCCTGGCAGCGCGAAGAGGCGTTCCTGAGTATTTCCACTGGATTTGAAACATGCTCCAGCACAAAGCGCAGGGCAAATGAATCGTAGCCGCTGAACTTTTCAGGAGTGTTCCGGTCGAAAAACATGTTGTGGGCGTCCACGCCAGCAGCCTGCGCTGCCTTGCACGCGGCAACAGAGGGCTCGAAGGCAACCACCCTTGCCCCCAGCTTGGCCATCGCAGAGGAGAAAAGGCCGTTGCCGCAGCCTATCTCCACGAAGTTTTTCGCCCCGTACTTTCCAGCCAGCAAGTCTGCAAACCGCTCGACGTGCTCCACTGCCAGCCCAGAGAAGGATATGTTTCGCTGGTAGTCTGAAGAGTACTCCTCCTCCGGGAAGTCCTCGGCCAGCTGCACCAAGCCGCAGGCCAGGCACTTTGATACGCTCAGCCTTACCTGGACGTCTTTTTCCAGCTCCTTTTCCGAGAGGTACTTGTGGCTGTACTTGGGGCAGGAGTTGGTTTCGAACACCGTCTTAAGCGAGCCCGAGCCGCAAACCCTGCAAGCCATTCACACCAACTCCTCCATTGCCTTTGCGTATTCCGCGTCCGAAGGATACTTGTAGTGCCACTCCAGCCTGCCCTCCATGTAGCTGACTCCCTTGCCCTTCACCGTGTCCGCTATTACCACCTTGGGCTTGCCGCTTTTCATGAAGCCGGAGGAGAAAAGCCCCAGCAGCGCCTCGAGGGAATTCCCGTCCAGCCGCGCAGTCTCCCAGCCGAAAGCCCTGAATTTTTCCTCAATGGGCTCCAGGGGCAGGATCTCCTCCACGCTGCCAAAGCTCTGGATCTTGTTGTAGTCCACGATTGCCACCAAGTTGTCGAGTTTCTTCGCCCCGGAGAAAAGGACGGCTTCCCAGACGCTGCCCTCGTCCAGCTCGCCATCGGAGAGCAGCACGAACACCCTGTTTTTTCCCCCATCAAGCTTTATTGCCGTGGCAATCCCACACCCAAGCCCGAGTCCGTGCCCCAGCGAACCTGTGGAAACTTCCACGCCAGGAACGCAGCCCTTGGTCGGATGCCCAGGCAGGCTGCTTTCGTTCTGGTAGTAGGAGTCGAGCCTGGAAGCTGGAAAAAATCCCGCGTGCGCAAGAGCCGCATACAGGGCGGCGCTTGCGTGCCCCTTGCTCAATATGAAATAGTCCCGATTTTCCCACAGGGGCTTTTTCGTGTCAAAGCGCATCACCTTGTCCAAATAGAGCACTGTGAGTATTTCGATGCAGGAGAGGCAGCTTCCCACATGGGAGGCTTTTGCCTTGTGGCACATGCCCACCACGTCCCTTCTGATCTGAGTTGCTGCTGCAGACAGGGATTTTGCAGGTGTGACCATCAGACTATCCCCTTGAGTTCGAGGTGCTTTTTATACCATGGAAGGGTTTCCCTCAGCCCATCTTCAATCCCGTACCGCGCCTTCCAGCCAAGAAGTCTTGCAGCCTTTTTGCTGGAAAGGTACTGCGCCTTTATCTCAGCAGTCGCCTCCCCAAGTATGACTGGTTTTAAGTCGGAATGCATCTCATGTAGGATAAGCTTGACAAGCGACAGCACATCAATCTTAGCCTCGGTGCTGAAGTTAAATGCTTGGCCAGCAATTTCCTTCCTGTGCATGTTTTCACCCAAGAGCAGATATGCAGACGCCGCATCCTTTACAAACAGGTAGTCGCGGACATAGGTTCCGTCGCTTCTGATGATGGGATGCTGCCCCAGCAGCACTGATTGGATGGTGCCAGGTATTATTCTGTTGAAGTTGGTGTCGCCAGACCCGTATAGATTACCGCATCTCGCAATCGAGACTGGAAGTCCATATGTATGGAAGTAGGACTGTGAAATTAGGTCGGCACAACTCTTTGAAACATCGTAGGGATGCGTGCCCTGAAGCGGGGTCTCTTCAACATAGGGAAGCTTTTCTTGGCTGCCATATGCTTTGTCGGAGGACGCTACCACCACCCGTCTTACCAGCCCTGAAACCCTTGCAGCTTCAAGCAGGTTCCAGGTCCCCTCGATGTTGGACTTGAATGTCTGCAGAGGCGATCGGTTGGCAGCGCCCACAATGGCCTGCGCGCCCAGGTGGAAGACTGTATCTATCTCGTATTCGTTCATGGTCCGCTCGAGAGCGAAGTAGTCCTCAAGCTCGCCGCGCACTGCTGCTGCCTTTTCCCAGATGCCTGACTCATAAATTCTGGATGAGGGAACGTAATCCCGTAGGAAAAAAGTCACGTTCGCTCCTTGCTCAAGCAAAAGCTCGGCAAGATGCGATCCTAAAAATCCTGAGGCGCCGCTCACAAGTACGTTCTTTTGGAACCAGAATTCCTTTTTCATTTCCACACCTTCCAGGGTACCTTGCCAGAATCCCATATCCGGTTCAGTTCTAGGTAGTCCCTGTACGTATCCATGCACTGCCAGAAGCTGTTGTGCTTGTACATGGAAAGCTGTTTTTCTTTTACCAGCCTGTTAAGGGGCTCGGTCTCAAGCACGCATGAGTCACCGTCCTGCAGGTAATCGAAAATGTCCTTCCTGAATACGTAGAATCCCACATTCACGAAGTCGTCGCGCAGCACTGGTTTTTCCACAAACCCGTTGACGAAGCCGTCTTGTGTGGATTTTATCAAGCCGAAGCGCGATTGGGGGTTGACGCCCGTCAGCGTGCCGATTGTTTTTTTCACCTGGTGGAATTCCAGAAGCTTTTTAACATCGATGTCTGCCACGCCATCGCCATAGGTGAGCATGAATCGGTCTGAGTCGACGTATCGTTCTATGCGCTTCACCCGCGCGCCAGTCATGGCATTCAGGCCGGTTTCAGCAAAAGTGATGTTCCAGTCCTCCATGGCGCTCGCCCCATCGTGCACCGTCTTCTTCCCATCCCTGAGGCTAATTGTAAAGTCCTGGTTCATCAGCTCTTGGTTGAGGAAATGCTGCTTGATGTAATCGCCGCGGTACCCCAGGCAGAGCACGAAGTCTCTAAAACCGAAGTGAGAGTAGATCTTCATTATGTGCCAGAGTATGGGCATGCCCCCCACCAGCACCATGGGCTTGGGCTTGAACTCGGTTTCTTCACGGAGCCTAGTGCCAAGCCCTCCACACATTATGACTACTTTAGTATTCGATTCCATTACGACCGCACCAATTAGGATAGGTTTAGCAACAATTTAAAACATCACTCATGAACACTCAGCTATGGACAAGGACTTGGCACCACTATTGTCAATCTGCATACCGACTTTCAACCGGGTTGCTGCACTCGAACACCTGCTCGGCTGCCTTTTAGGAGAAATGAAAGGGAAAGAGGGGAAGGTGGAAATTTGTATATCTGACAACGGCTCTACGGATGGAACACAGGAAATAATCTCCAAGTGGAAGGCGAAGCTTCCCATTGGAGCAAGGAAAAACCAGAAAAATCTCGGCTACGACATTAACGCCATCCGGGCACTGCAGATGGCCAGGGGAAGATATGCCTGGTATGTTGGGGATGATGATCTGGTTGAGCCAGATCATCATAGCAGGCTGCTTTCTGACATAGAAAAAGCCCAAGGCGCAGGGGCAATTTACATAAACGCGCTCAGCATAGGACGGCCCATAACAAAATTCAGGTTCAGACGTTTTGCGACATTTTCCAAATCCAACTCAGACTACCCACCTCTCAATGCCAGTTTTGGAGGCTCAATATGCCTGAATACTGCGGTTGCAAACAGCATAATCAGGAAAAAAATCAGGATCGCCGGTAGAAAACTTGTCAAAGATTCGCAAGACCGATACGTATTCAACGACTTTGTGCATACGTACCTCTTTTTGGAATGCATATTAAAGAGCGGTCGCTTCGGAATCGAACCATTACCAGCAGTGAGAATAGTTGCAGACGCAAACACTGTTTCATACGAAAAGAAGTTCTATCTGGACCTCATACTCATGACTTATTCGCTTGAGGCGAAAATGCGGTACGGCTGGTTTCGCGAAGGGGCAAAAAACTACAATCTCAAAGCCTTCCTCATACGGGCTGCCCTGTCGCTCCTAAGACCAGAACTGGACGAGGCATACCTGATGAGCCTTGTTCTCCACAGGAAGCTGCTTGAGCGGGATGGCGACCGCTTAGGGCTTGCCTTTATCTACGTTGTAGAGGCTGCCCGGCGCACGCCCATTGCAAGGCAGTTGCTCGTTGTTTCATTCCTCATGATGAGGAATATCCGTGACATCCACATCAAGGAAGAAAGAGATGACAGCAGGTATCTGAAGAACGCGATTCGATTTGCTATTTTGCGAGCCAATGGGATACTGGGATGAGCAAGAGCCACTAGCATTACCTGTCTGGGTATTCCCTGCTCCAATCTATCCTTATTCCTCTTTTTGCAGTTGACTGCTGTTGATAATGGGCTGCCTCCTCTAGGAAAACCGAGATTCCTCCGCAAATTGAGTAGATTATGCCTCTCATTCCGTCGAGTATGAGCCTGTGGCGTAGCAGGAGATTGATGGTGGCAACTATCGGGTAGAGAAACATCATTCTCAGCCCATGGTCACCAAAAAGGCGGGAGATGCGCCTGTCCCTCTCACTGCTGCGCACCTTATTTCTCCCAGTTTTTGCGTATTCGATCGGCATCTGGAAGAGATACTCCTCCATCTTCTTAACGTATTCCTGCACGCCCGGATAGGCGTAATGAAAAAATAGGCTTGGGAGTCTTGCCCCTCTGCCGTAGATTTTTGGAGGCTCGTGCGGAATGCCGTGCTCATACCTGACTGCCCCCTTGCGGAAGAGCCTCGGCAGCCAGGTGTTGATTGAGCTTTTGGTGGAAAATCCGTCGAACAGGTAATTTATGCGCTTCATGAAAAAAACGTCCGCGTCCTTGCGCAATATTGCCTGGCGGATCTCGCGTTTCAGTTCATCTGAAAGCCTCTCATCCGCGTCAAGTATGAGCGCCCAATCCCCCTTCTTTACTTTGGAGAGAGCCTTGTTGATATTCTGTTCAAAGTAGCGGTAGCCGCTCTTGATGACCTTGGCGCCATTCCTGCTGCATATTTTTGCTGTAGCGTCAGTGCTTGAGCAGTCCACTATGACGATTTCATCCGCCACACCCTCGACATTCTTGAAGTAGCCCGGAAGCTTGCGCTCCTCATTGAAGAAGACTGCGACAAGCGTTATTTTTGACATTCACACCCTCCTTTTTGCATAAAGCATCCCAACTCTCCCGTGCGGATACTTCCAACCTTCGCAATAGAAATAAGATGGACGTATAATAATCCTTACCTCAAATCCGCATTCTTTCAGTCTCTTTTCCAGATTAGCATGCCCGTAATGGAATTCCACCATCATCTCGTCAAACGCCCTTATCGCTTCATTTGGAGCAGAAAGCAGAATTTCATATTCGTATCCTTCGCAGTCCATCTTAAGCACTCCTCTCTCATTTTTAAGATATTTGCAGACTATGCTCTCAAGCGAAAGTATGGGCACCTTGCGCCCAGAATCTGAAGCTGAAAGCTGGCTCCCGCCAACCGTGACCTTTTTTTCATCAACTATTATTGTATGGTTATTCCCACCAGCTCCTGCATTCAACACAAGTACGTTCCCAAACCCGTTTTTCTCTATATTCCTTTTCGCAAGCGAATATGAATAAGGGTATGGTTCGAACGCAATGACTGTTTTTGCCCCCCCGGCTGCAAAATAAACGGCAGTGTCTCCTATGTTTGCGCCTATGTCTATGACTGTCCTGCCCTTACAGAAAAGTTTGCCGTATTCCCTACGAAAGAACACATCATAAGCAAGCCCAAGGCAATCAGGACCTTCGAGGACAATTTTCTGCTTATCGAAATCGAATTCGACACATCCGAAATCTTTTCTCATTAAAATATCGTATTTTTTGTCCTTGATGTGCAAAAGAAGGTATAGTGTGCGCTTGAGGTTTTTCCCCGCAACTTCATACTGCGAGCCGTCGCGGAATTTCATCACGATTCTGCCCCTATTTTTCAAAAGTCCAAATGCTACTTCGGGAAAATTATCCACCGTCTTTATGCCAAGAAGGGCGTAGACTACGTAGTTCTTCAGAATGACAATCTGCCTGAATTTAAGGTTGATAAGAATACTGGGAATATCAAAAAAGGACACATTACCAAAAGGGGAAACTGCAAATTCCTGCTCTTCCATAATCGTTCACTGTCCAAAGCGGGCTGGCTTTCTTAACCTATGTGTCATTAATAAACTTTCTTGCAGGCATCAAAATATGAGAAACAACCCACATGAATTTGCTGAAAAGAGCCTTGGAAGGCTGGTTTTGTTTCGTTCAGGCAAAAGAAAGAATGACATTGCAATTGTAATTCCATCCGCAGATTCGGTCGAGCTTCTCGAAGCTCACCTGCGAATACTGGCAAATCAAGACTACAAAAAATTCGACATCATAATCATAGGTAAGATGCCAAACAGCGTGCCACGCGAGCTTAACCTTATCCTCTATGATGAAATTTATCCCCTAGGGTCATCCGGCGGTTTTGGAATAGGGCAGGTTCTTGCATATTTTCTCGGTTACGAATATGTAATAAATTCAGATGTTGATGCAACGCCGATATCAAAAAATCTTGTAAGGCACCTATTCGAAACTGCCAAATCCTCTGGCAAGGCAGTTTTTCCAAAGTCTGTCCAATATAAGGGTTATCCGCTCTGCGGTTATATAATAAACCAATATGGCATCTGCCCGAGAAGCCTTCTGACGGAGTTTGGTTTCATTTATTTCCGTCTTTTCAGGGGCTCTGAAGATGTTGATTACTGCGAACGGCTTGTGATGGAAGGCAAGGTCATATATGATGAGTCTGTCCTAGTAAGGCACAAGTCGCACATATTCGACTATATCTCGCTATTAAGATCGCACGGCAACAAATATATCTACTATAAAAAAAGCGAGATGCTGGCACAGATACTCCTAATCAGCTATTCCATCCGGCATCTCAGGTTCACAAACGCGGCAAAACATTTCCTGTCAGCGTTCCTGTCAGCGGTAAAGACCCGGATATTCTATTCTCAATATGACGACATACTGCGCCCTGTGATTTGCGAGGCCATGCACCTTGACATGTCAAAGGCAAGCAGTGCGCGGACGAGCACTTTAACCGAAGCCAAGGAAACAGGCAAGCCAGTCAAGCTCTCGGTTTCTGGTGAATCTTCCACATCGGGAGTGGTTTTTGCATCTGGGAATAACGGCTTAGCCAATGTGGCACCCATGATAAAAGCGCTGTTTTCGCACGGGGATTATTTCTCCCCAACGGCAAAGTTCCTTTATGAGCGTGGCGACTTGCTCCCGCTTCTCCTTCTTTCCAAGCCGCTAAAATACTCGGATGGCAAGATTTATTCGTCCGGGCTTTCGCACGCCCAAGTAGCCGCAAACCTCATCAAAACGATAATATTAATGCCGTACTTTCTCTTTTCAATAGCGGTTTCAGTTTTGAGGGCATTTCGACTGGATTACCCGATAACCAGGAAAAACCTCGGGAAAAACCTGTTGCTGTTTGAAGAATACGTCAAGATGCTAAAGGCTGAAAAAAGATGAAATCAGCGTCATTTTTTCAATACGGTTGCCCTGTTTTTTTCAAACCATTCTATCGTCTTTTCCAGCCCGTCTTCGAGTGAAGTCATCTTCGTTTCTGGAAGGAGCCTGCGCATTTTTGTCGCATCCAGGCACTTGGATTTTGCCCCGACATATTTTGCCTTGTCAAATTTTATCTTGCCAAAGTCAAAATCCACCTTATTGCATATCATCTTCGCAAATTCGCGGATGGAGTGCTCTTCGCCAGAGCCTATGTTCACAAGCTCGTTTTCATGGCTCACCGCAAGCTTAGTCATTATGCCCACGAAATCATCCACATAAACAAGCTCGCGCTTCTGGTAGCCGTCGCCCCAGAGCACCACAGACTCGCCGTAGAGCTTGCCGCGCATTATCTTGCGGATAAGGTCGAAAATGAAATGCATCTGCCGCCCGTCAGTGTGATAGCCAGGGCCGTAGAGTGTGGAGGGCACCAGGCAGAGGTATTTCAGCCCAAATTGCCTGTTAAGGGCACGCACCCCCTGGTAGAGCATTCGTTTGGTCATCGCATATGTATAGAGGCTATCGATCGGCTCCCCTCTCATGAAGTTCTCCTCCTTCAGCGGATAAGCCGGGTCGTAGGAGCAGCTCGTCCCCATGAAAATGAGCTTTGCCTGGGGCTGGTGCTCTTTCCAGTAGTTGAGGAC
>Ga0209211_10008759_pt1 | contig 13722 bp, 12 predicted proteins | sample RifGroA2_FD_183992 | JGI IMG/M metagenome (GOLD analysis project Ga0209211, IMG submission 183992) | Groundwater microbial communities from Rifle, Colorado, USA - Groundwater A2 (SPAdes) (version 2) | ecosystem: Environmental > Aquatic > Deep subsurface > Groundwater | place: Rifle, Colorado...
GCGCGCCATGCGGCGCGAGGTTTTTGAGCGGATTCCCAGGCGGTTTCTCCATCGCTTTATGGTCGAATCTGCGCTAAACTATTCTTGCCGCAGTCGCGGGGAGCCATATGGATCCGTTATCCTGCCCGGCCTCTCCATCCGGCGCAAGCATGAAAAGGTGGGGATTTGGCGGGCTTTGGGGGAATATGCCAAAATGGGATGGCAGATGGCCTATGGGATGGTCGCGGTTCGCTTCGCGCACGCGTTCGGGAAATTTTGAATTCAGAGCCAAACCCTCGGGCGACACTTTCGGGTTTGGCTCCCGTGACACTCCTAAAGCCTAACGCCCTAAATCCCTAGAGCCGTTAACGCCTTCAACACATCCTCATCCGCTTATGATCGACCTTAAAGACATTTCTCAAATTCAAGACGCGGTCGTAACCGTGATGGGCCTTGGCCGCTTTAAGCAGGGGAGCGGCATTGGCGCGGCCAAGTGGCTGATGCGCCACGGGGCCCAGATCGTGGTGACAGATCTCAAAACAGAAGCAGATCTCAAAGCCTCTGTGGATTTGGTGACGGATTGGTATAAGGCCTATCGCGAACAATATCCGGATCGGGCGATTTATGCGCCGGTTTTTGCGCTCGGAGGGCACCGCGAGGATGATTTTCAAAACGTCCAGCTCGTGGTCAAGAATCCGGATGTGCCGAAGGAATCCGCCTACGTAAAACTGGCAGAACAGAATGACGTGCGGGTCGAAAGCGACGTGTCGCTCTTTTTCCATCTGTATCCGCATCCGATTTATGCCGTCACAGGCACGCGCGGCAAGTCTACGACCACGGCGCTCCTCGGCGAGATGCTGAAGCGCTTGCATCCGAAGGCGGTCGTGGCAGGCAACATCATGCATTCGCCGCTCGAGGATCTGGATTGGATGCTCGAGGATCCAAAGCCCGTGCCGATCGCCCTCGAGATGTCCTCGTGGCTTTTGGAAAGCCTCGGCCACATCTCTCGAGGCCCCGAGATCGCCATCATGACAAATGTCTCCAGGGATCATCTCGACCGCTATGATTCGTTCGAGTCGTACATCAAGGCAAAGGAGCTCATTTTTGCGCATCAGTCTTCTTCGCAAAAAGCCGTAGTGAATTATGACCACGAACTCGTGCGGCAGATTGCCGAGCGCGCCGCATCCAAAAAGTATTGGTTTTGCAAGCATGTGCTGGCAGAGCATCTTGAAGGAGCGTTTATCGGCGATGACGGGCACTTAGTGCTTCGATTGAATGGCCACGAGCGCGGGCTTTGCCACGTGAATACATGGCCTGCGTTGCAGGGCGTCCATAATATTGAAAACGCGCTTGGCGCGGCGCTTGCGGCCAGCTTGGCCGGAGTGCCCGATGAGGCGATTTGCGAAACTCTGCGCGCGTTCGAGGGCCTTCCGGGCCGCGAGCAGACCGTGCGCGAATTCGATGGCGTCACGTACGTGAACGATACGAACGCGACTTCGCCCGAAGGCGTGATGGCCGCGCTGAAGCGGTTCGGCAATGCAGACAAGAATATCGTCATTATTGTGGGAGGGAAGGCAAAGGGATTTACGTTTGACGAAATGGCTGAAGAGATCCGAAAGACCTGCAAGCATGTCGTCTATCTCGAGGGCTCGTCAACAGGCGAAATCGAAAAGGCCATCGGCCCCTCTGTGCCGAGCTCGTACGCAAAATCCATGGATGAGGCCGTGTTCGCTGCGCGCGCGGCCGCGACAAGCGGCGATATCGTTCTTCTTTCTCCGGGCACGGCGAGTTTCGGGCTGTTCAAGAATGCCTACGACCGCGGCGGGCAGTTTGTGGAGGCTGTGAAGAATTTGGCGTAGGGCCGTAGGGGTCAGGTCTGGATAGTGGATATCCACTATCCAGACCTGACCCCTAACTTCTATATTGACGTAATTTTGCGTAAGACGTAGGGTTTTTGACAGTGCCAGCTGTCAAGGCTGGATGTTCTTTTTTAACCGAAAACGGCCTGGACAACGCGTCTTGGCCAGAACAAGGAGGGCTCTCATGCCCGAAGAAAACAAGGACGCAGCGCTCGGGACTCCTATTGAGGGGATCCCGCTTCGCTCAATGGCGTTTTACGCGAAGATTACCGGTCTTCAACAGGAAGTCGTCGTGACACAAGCGTACGGCAACGCGCTCGACCATCCGGTCGAGGCCGTGTATGTTTTTCCGCTTCCCTCCGAAGCCGCTGTACTCGGGGTCGAGATGCAGATCGGCGCAAGGAGGATTGTTTCCGAGCTCCGGCGCCGCGAAGACGCGGCGCGCGAGTACAGCGAGGCCCGCGATGCGGGCCATCACGCCGCGCTGCTCGAGCAGGAGCGCCCCAACATCTTCACCATGTCGGTCGCCGGCATCGAGCCAGGGGAAGCAATCAGCGTTACGGTGCGCTATCTTGCGCCAATCGCCTGGCAGGATGGCGGAGGGCGCCTCTCGATTCCGCTCGTCGTGGCGCCGAGGTTCATTCCTGGCGCGCCGGCAGACAAGCCACAGGGCGCCGGATGGGCGCCGGATACGGATGTCGTGCCGGACGCAAGCCGCATCACGCCGAAGATTGCGGAACAGGTGCCGTACGTGGCCTCGGCCGAGATCGCGCTTGACGCGGGATTCCCGTGTCACGTCGAAAGCTATTCGCACGGCGCGATGTTTGCCGCGTGCGATCTGGCGAGCGGTGAAGCACGCGTGTTCAAGCTCGAAAATCTCCGGCCGGACCGCGACATCATTATTGCGTACAAGACCGCATCGCCGCTTCCGACCGTAAAGGTCGACGCCGCGGCGTTTTCGCCTGCCGATGGCAGCGCGGCAGAGCAGTTTATCCTGCTTCAGCTCACGGCCGGCGCAGGGCAGGAGTCTGCGGATCCGCTCGACGTCGTATTCCTCCTCGATGGTTCAGGGAGCATGAATGGCCCAAAGATGGTTGGCCTCAAGCGTGTCGTGGACAAGGCGCTCGACCGGCTTGCGGCGTTTTCCCGCACGGTCCGCGTCGCTGTCGCCTCGTTTGGCAACAACGACATCAGGGATTGTGAGGATACGATCGTGCACGTCGGCCTTTCTACTATCGGCGAGGCACATCGCAAGGCCGTCAAGGAGCTCCAGGCGCGCGGCGGAACCTACGCAGGCGCTGCGCTTACAAAGGTCATGGGCTTGTTCGAAAAGAAAGGCTTACTCGAGAGGGTCGGCCTTTCCAAGAAGGGCGAGGATCACGAGCGATGCATCATTCTTGTTTCCGACGGGCAGACCGAAGATAGGCATTTCACGGAGGTCGGGGGCGTTCGCGTCCACGCGATCGGCATCGATACGGCCGTGAACGACGAGTTTCTTCTCGATGTCGCGCGAAGGACTGGCGGCGGAACACGGTGGTTCCGTCCGGGCGAGGATTTTGATGCGGCCGCCGCGGGTGTTGTTGCGCTCGCATCAGGTCCGGTCGTGCGCGAGGTTGTCCTTCGGGGGCTTCCGGAGGATGCGGTCGTCACCGGGCTTGCGGATCTGTACGCGAGCCAGCCGGCGACCATCGCCATACGGTTTGCCGGAAACGCGTGCGGCTTCAAGGTTTTGGGCAGCAGTCCGGATGGAAAGGCATACGAGTGGGACATCGCTGTGCCCGAATCGTCGCCTTCCAGCACAGTTTCGCAAATCTGGGCGCGCATGCGCCTCAAGGAGGCCGAAGGCGAGGATCAGGTAGAGCTTTCGCTCCGCTATGGCATCATCTGCCAGGCTACGGCGTTTGTTGCCGTGTCGCTCAAAGATGAGCCAGGGCAGGCGCCCGAGCGCGTGGACATTCCAGTGCTTTTGCCCGAGACATGGAATTACGACGCAGTATTCGGCAACGTGTCTGCCGCGTTCTGCGGTTTCGTGGGCTCGGGCGGTGCTGGCCCGGTATTCGCGAGGACTGCAGGGTTTGGGTTCGCGCCATTCCCAGATGTGAGCGGTCTGGACGGTCACGGGCTCATGAGCCTCGAAGCTTCGCCCCCTCTTCCCGATCCTCTTCCCAACCTCACTACTCTTGACCCGACAGAGGCTTCGCAGGATGTCCTATCCGACGGTTTCCCGTGGGACAAAATGGCACCTGTGAGTGTCGGAACAGCGCCAGTCCCCGCGGCCGCTCTGCCGAAGCTTCTCGAGGAAGCGAAAGAGTTTCTTCGCATATTCGAAAGCGGGAACAGCATCTCGACAGCGGACTGGCTCGCGTTCACGAACGCGATTGCCTCAGAAACATACCTGCTGTGGAGCGACCTCGATCGCGCGGACCTGTATGAGACGATCATCAGGATCCGGCCATACGGGTTCATCGTAGAAATTCCGAAGGCGCTCGAAGCAGAGCCGGCCGATGCTGGCGCGCGGCGTTCGTGGCAGCGTGCGCGGCAGGCCCTCGGCTTCGCCGCGCTGTAGGAAACAGCTTTATTAAGTCACTTTTTCAAGGACCCCGTCATCTTTGGCAGGGTCCTTTTTTGTTATTTGTTATATATGGGTATATATGGGGGTCAGGTCTGGATAGTGGATATCCACTATCCAGACCTGACCCCATGACCGAGGAAGAAAAAACAGGAAGCCGCGCGCTTCCTGTCTTACGTTTTTTGAGGCTCTGGGTTTCCCCGTTTTTCTTCGAGGATAGGCGGGAAGAAGCTCGGAGGCCTCGGCTCCTGCCAAAAGATTTTTTCCACATGGCCGTAGGGGCCAAGTTCGGCAAAGGCAAGGCGCTGGATTGTCCCATCGTGTTCCTGTCTGCGCCGGCTCGGCACAGGGATCGGATCCTTGGCTCTCGCAAGCTTGATGCGCAGCGGGGCACTCGGATGCTCGAATGGGTAGCCGAAATCCGCTGTTTCAACGATGCCGATCCGTTCGAGCGCCAGATCCGTCACTTCGTCCCTGTCAATCGTCTTCAGAGGCACAAGGGCGTTTTTTTCGAAGAATCCGCGGACTGTGCGGCGGGCCATGCGCAGTAGAGCCGTCATCTCGACGTCCCAGAATGGGATGGTCTCCGAGAGGATGTCGATCTTGTTCAGCCGGATGGGCTTGTCAAGGAGCAATTCTTTGGCGTCTTCGAGGAGCCTCAGCGTTTCTTCCTCGTTTTCCCTTGCGACGAAGCCGTGTCCGAGGCTGATGTACGCGCGCGGCGCATCTGCCCGCGCAGCTTCGTTCAAAAGAAAGTGCGTTTGGCGCCCGCCTACGAGCTCGCGGGCAAGGGTGCAGGCGGCTTCGCATGTCGCCTGGTCCGGAACAATCAAAAAGCCGATCTTGAGCGGCGTGATCACAGGGCCTCCGTTTCGGTGGAAAGAGCCGGCTCTGTTTTACGGATTTTTACCTATCTTGTCAAACCAGCTTTTTGGCGCGGATAGCGAGGAACATCGGGATTTCCTCGCGGGCCGCATTTTCTGCCTTGGCCCGCGCGCCCGGCTTGCTTACTTTGTGCGAGACCCACTCCTCTAATCCGTCGATGACAAATCCGGCGGCTGTGAGCGCGGATGCATACGCTTGGAGCGGACGATGATAAGAGAATGTTTTGACGTCAGGCGAAGATCCCGGGTGGGCGAGAATCGGCACGTCGTAGGAGGAAAGATACCGATCCACGCGGCGGTATTGCAATTTTCGCCCTTCATCAAATCCCCATCCGCTTTGCCGCGGCTGGCGGAATGACGGATGGTTCATCACTAAAATAAAAGGGGATCCTGGTTTGAGGACTTTGAAGGCCTCGGAAAAAACCGTTTGGAATACCTCGATGTTTTGGATGGCGAGCAGGCATGTTGCGCCGTCAAATGGAGGAGAGAAGTGTTTTGCGAAGTCGGTTGCATCTGCAACAAGATACTTGGCGGATTTTGGGGCTCGCGCCTGGGCTTGGCGAATCAAAGATGGGGAGATGTCGACGCCCGAGACGACCACATGCGCCACGTTCGCGAGCTGGCGCGAGAAGGCGCCTTCGCCGCAGGCGATATCCAAATACCGTCCGTCTTTTTTTGGATTGAGGAGCTTTAACGTATTCGGAAACACGACCTGTTTTTGCACCGTATTTCCAAGGCTCATGTAGCGGCCGTACCAGTCCGCGACCGGCTCCCAGCTGGTTTTATGAGGTTTTTGTCGGATTTGGCGAATAGGCAGGCGTTTGGGGAACATAGTGATTGTAGTGTACCACTTGTCATTCCGATGAGCGAAACAACTTCACTGTCTGTCATCCTGAGGAACAAAGTGACGAAGGATCTCGCGAGATTCTTCGTCCTCCGGACTCAGAATGACACATGGATCTTTTCTTTTTCTTCCGAATCTCGCAAACCCGTGCTAAACTATTCATATTATGGTGAAGTCTCTCATTCGCCGTTTTTTGCCTATTTCGGTCTTAAGGCTCTACCATTTTTTGCTTGCGAAACTTGCGGCAAGCGTTTATGGCCACCCGTCGAGCCGGCTGGTCGTGATTGGCGTCACAGGCACGAACGGAAAGAGCACGACCGTGCATTTTATCGGGCGGCTGCTCGAGCATGCGGGTTGCCGCGTCGGGTGGACATCGACCGCAGATTTTAAGGTTGGATTGCGCGAGTGGACCAATGACCAAAAGATGACTATGCTCGGCCGGTTTCAAACGCAGAAGCTGCTGCGCGACATGGTTCGCGCCGGATGCACGCACGCCATCATCGAAACATCTTCGCAAGGCGTCGCGCAGTCGCGCCACATCGGCATCAACTATGATGTCGTCGCGTGCACAAATCTGACTCCCGAGCATATCGAATCGCACGGCGGATTCGAGAATTACAAAAAAGCCAAGGGCGAGCTGTTTGCGTATGTTGCGGCGAGCCAGAACAAGGCCGTGCCCGGCGCGCCGGCAGAAAAAATCGCCATCGCGAATTTGGATGATGAACACGCGGGATATTTCCTGTCGTTCGGCTTCAAGCGGCAGTACGGATTCGGGATTGATGGGCATGCGAGGTCTGGCGCCGTGCTTCGCGCGAATTTTACGCCGTTTTTGGCAGAGCATCCGGCGCTCGACGCGACGTGCTCCACATTTTTCGTTGACGGGCGCCCTTTTCATCTCAAGCCGCTCGGCCGATTCAATGTTTCAAACGCCGTGGCCGCCATCACAGCGCTACGGGCGCTCGGCTTCGAATGGAAGCTGATTCAAGACGGCGTTTCAACGCTTGAATATGTTCCGGGCCGCCTAGAGGCCATTGATGAGGGCCAGCCGTTTCGCGTGATCGTGGATTACGCGTACGAGCCTGCGGCTTTGCAGGCATCGTATGAGGCGATTCGTCTGTTTTCGCGCAGGCGGCTCATTCACTTGTTGGGTTCTGCGGGCGGCGGACGCGACGCGGCGCGCCGCAGGATTTTGGGAGAGATGGCCGGAAAGGAGGCGGATATCGTGATTGTCGCAAACGAAGATCCGTACGATGATGATCCGATGGAAATCATCAATCAGGTCGCGGACGGGGCCTTGTCGGCCGGCAAGCAGGATGGAGCAAATTTGTTCCGCATCTTGGATCGGGAAGAGGCGATTCGCAAAGCAATCGGGATGGCCGAGCCTGGCGATGTCGTATTCTTGACTGGCAAGGGAAACGAGCCGGTGATGGCGCTTGCGCACGGAAAAAAGACTCCATGGGACGATCGTCTTGCCGCGCGCAAGGCGATTCATCTCCGATTTTCTTAGGGCCTATGAATCCGGAACGCCTTATCGGCTTGCACGACAGCGAAGAGATTGTCGAGGTGGTTCATCAGCATCCGATTTCTCACGCATGCCGCTTCGTCCTGTTTTTATGCTGGCTTTTGATCCCCTTTGTCCTCTTGTATCCGCTTTTGCAGGTTTCTTCGATTGGCATTCCGGCATTTCTCCTGTTTATTTTATCTGCGGCGCTGTATGGCTTTTTGGCGTTTCGGCAATGGGATCATACGGCGCTTATCTTGACCACGCGGCGCATCATTGATATTGATCAGCGCGGATGGCGCGAGCGGATCGTCACCCAGATTCCGCTTTCCCGCGTGATCGAAGTGACGCATCGCACCGGAGGAATTTTTTCCGCCCTGCTCCGGACCGGCATTCTCACGGTTCGCACGTCCCCGAGATTTCCAGACATTGAATTCTTTTTTGCCCCGCATCCCGCGCGCCTGGCGCGGAGGATTTGCGAGCGGCAAGACGAGTCTTGATTATGCGAGTAAGCCTTCCCCGGCGTCTCTTTCGGTTCCGATTCCTTTTTGCCATCAATCTTGCGGTGGCAATCCTGCTTGGGTTTTCGTTTGGCCGCGAATATCTTCGCAACCAAGGCATTCAAAACGACATCAGGAATCTCGAGGCAAAGGCCGCGGCGCTCGAGGCGCGGAGCTTGGAAATGACAAAGCTCCAATCCACGTTTCAATCTGAGATGTTCATCGAGCGCGAAGCCAGGCTGAAGCTCGGCATGAAAAAGCCCGGGGAGCAGGCGGTTGTTGTCCAATCCCCGGGGGATCGGACAGGCGTTTTTCGCGTCGAGGAGCCGGCTTCCGGGCTTACGGCCGCGGATAAGCTTGCGAATCCGGTCAAATGGTGGTATTACTTTTTCGACATAACTCGATTTAGGCAATTGATTTCTTCTTATGGAGCATGACCTTTCGTCCGAACAGGAGCCGATGTCTCAAGAGCCGGTCGTCGCAGGGCCGGAGCCTGTTGTTGTGCCAGAGCCGGCAATAACAGGTCTGGAGCCTGCGGCAGAGTTGGATATCGCAAAAGAGGCAAGGCCGGTATTTTCAAAAAATATTTGCGGATTCATTTTTGGGGTTGTCGTGACAATCATTGTTGCGGTCGTTGTGTTTGGAACAGCCGTTGTTTATCGCCAGGCGCTTACAGACGCATGGGTTGCGCGCGCCGCGTCCGTCATTCCGTTTCCGGCCGCGTTTGTTTCGGGCCGTCCGGTCTGGCTTTCGGATTTTTTGTTTGAATACAAGGGGATGCAGAAATATCAATCCCAGGCATCCGCGCTTACGGACGAGTACAATGCGGCCATACGCAAACAGGTGCTCTCCGGCCTTGAGCGGCGGACGATCGTGAATCGCTTGGCGCTTGATCAGGGCGTGTATCTTACGAAAGAAGTCGTTGATGCGACGCAAGCGGAATTGGTTCCGGCAGGCGCGACTCCGGATCAGCTGGCGCAGGATGTCGACCGGCTGTTCGGATGGGATATGGAAGGATTCCGCGCGCATCTCGTGCGTCCGGTCGCGCTTGAGAAAATGCTGAATGAGCGCGTGATCGCGGATGCGAGGCTTCAGGCCGGCCCGCGAAAAGAAATTAACGCTGCCTTGATCCGCCTGCAGAAAGGCGAGGCATTTGCGGACGTGGCGAAGACAGTGAACGAGCAAGGCATGCTTCCAGAGGATGGGGCGATCGGCAAGGTGTCTTTGGACTCGCTTCCGTCAACTGTCGCCGAAGCCATCAAGGGGCTGAAGGATGGAGAGGTGACGCCGGTTGTCGAAATCGCGGCGCAGAATGACTGGGCGTTCTACCTCATTCGCTTGAATGGGCGGGAGGAAAAGGATGCGCAGGCCGTCGTAGATTTGAGCGTCATCCGCGTGAAGAAGACAACGCTGGATGATGTGGTTAGCAAAGCATTGGAGCGGGCGCGGATTTGGCGCATCGTTTCCTGAAATGTGAAATCAAAAATCGGCCGCAATCACGGCCGGTTTTTTGTTCTTAGAAAGAAAACTGGCTTAAACAGTTTTCTGTGGAGCCGATGGTGGGAATCGGACCCACGACCTCTGCTTTACGAAAGCATTGCTCTACCAGCTGAGCTACATCGGCTTGTAAGTTGCGGCTTCCTAAAATCGCGTCCTGTCGGCTTACGGCTCCGGCCTTCGCTCAACGTACATTTTAGTACGTCTCGCTTCAGTCCTCGCCGTGCGCCAACATGCCATCGATTTTAGGAGGCCTCACCTCGATATTCACTCCACATCAACGAACAACATCTCATCCATTTTACAGAGCCTCACACTCACGTTTCTTTCAAACTCACGTTTTGGTCAGCTCGTTCAGGATAATTTTAGACTGTTTTCTGTGGAGCAGGTAGGGGGAATCGGACCCCCGACTACTGCTTGGGAAGCAGTCGTTTTACCACTAAACCATACCTGCGTCTTCTCCGCTTGTCCCAAACGGGTACGAGCGGTATGATAAAAGAAACTCGTAACTTCGGCAAGAGGGGGAGCCCCCCTGATCTTTTTGCATGATTCATCTTAAAAATGTCTCCAAGCATTATCATCCGGATGTCGCGGCGCTTCGGAATGTGAACCTCCATATCCGTCCCGGGGAATTCGTTTCGATCGTGGGGCAATCCGGCACAGGCAAGACTACTCTTGCCAAGCTTTTGTTTGCAGAGGAGACTCCCACGCGCGGCCAAGTGCTGATCGGCGGATGGGATATTTCAAATATCCAGCCGAGAGACGTGCCATTTTTGCGCCGGCAGATCGGCGTCGTATTCCAGGATTTTAAGCTGCTTCCTCGGAAGACGGTTTTTGAGAACGTCGCATTTGCGCTCGAGGTCGCCGGGGTTGCCGGACGCCGCATCCGCGAGGTTGTTCCGCAAGTTTTGGAGATTGTCAATCTGCGCGATCGCGCGCATCGATTCCCAAAGCAGCTTTCGGGCGGAGAGCAGCAGCGCGTGGCCATCGCGCGCGCCCTGGTGCATCGCCCGAAGATTCTGGTTGCTGATGAACCCACGGGAAATCTCGATGCCCTGAATACGCACGAAATCATCGAGCTTCTAAAAAAGATCAACGAGTTCGGGACGACCGTTGTTCTTGTGACGCATAATCGCGATGTGGTGAACCGCCTCTGCAAGCGCGTGATCGCGATTGATCATGGCGAAGTTGTGTCGGATGTTGAAGAAGGAAAATATCGGATTTGAGAATTTATTTTATGGTCTCATTCATTCGCGCCATTCGATTCGCGCTCCAAAACATCTGGCGGAATTTTTGGCTGTCCGTGATTACGGTTACGATGCTGGTCCTCACGCTGCTCAGCGTGAATTTGCTGCTCGTGATGGATTTTGTCACCTCGCGCGCCACGCAATATGTCGAGGATCGCATCGAAGTGTCGGTCTATTTTAAGGCTGGCACGCCGCAAGAAAAGGCCATGAATGCCCTGGCGTATCTGCGCAATCTCTCACAAGTCCGCGATGTGCAGAGCGTGACCGCTGACGAAGCCTTGATTCGGTTTAAGGATCGCCACGCAGGCGAGGAAGCGATTTTGCGATCCGTGACCGAGGTGGGCCGCAATCCATTCGGCCCGGCGCTCATCATTCGTGCAAAATCCGCGGCGGATTTTCCGTTCATCCTCGAGGCGCTCGACTCTCCGCAATTCAGCCAGGACATCCGCGAAAAGGATTTCAGCAACTACGAGCAGATCATCCGGCGCATCCAGCAGACGACCGATAGCATCCGCTTGTTCGGGTTCGGCCTTTGCCTCATCTTTCTTACGATTGCGACTCTCATCATCTTCAACACGGTGCGCATCGGCATCTTCATCCATCGCGAGGAGATTGGCATCATGAAGCTCGTGGGCGCGACCGATGGGTTCGTGCGCGCGCCGTTCTTAATCGAAGTCATCCTGTACAGCATTCTCGCGACTGTGATTGTCTCAGCCATCGTGCTGCCGTCCATTGCCGCGCTCGACCCGAAGCTTAACCTCTTTTTTTCCGGATATTCGATGGGCATCGTGCCGTATTTCCAAAAGAACGGATGGATGATTTTCGGCAGCGAGCTCGCGGGCCTCACTGTGATTAATTTATTTTCAACGTACGTCGCCATGCGGCGGCATTTGCGCGTCTGAACAGGACGAATCTTCTTTTTGCGTAAAACGCGCCAGCGCATTGTATTGGAATCTCCATGCTGCCTCTGGCAGGAAGCAAGCAGAGACGGCCGCGGCCGTCTTTTTTTGTTGAAAAAAATTCATGACAAGCAGGCCGTTTCTCGAAAGCACGCGCCGCAGGGCGAGTAAAAATGGCTTTTCCGCGACAAAGCCCTGAATATCCCAGCCGAAAAAGAGGTCGCAAAGAATAAGATCGAATGTTTTCGTGAGATTCGGCACGACTTCGGAAGCGTCTCCGAGCATGATGGTGACGCGTTCATCTGCCTGAAAGAAGTTCAAATCTTTCCAGATTTTGACCATCACCGGGTCCCATTCGACGACGGTGATAAGGGCGTTCGGAAAGCGCTGCCTCGAGACCGACAGGCTTCCGCCTCCGCCTCCAAGTCCGAGGATCAGGATGCGGCTGACTGGCGTGCGGAATGGCGTGCGCGCGATGGCGTTTCTCCACATGTTTGTCACGTAGGTTGAGGATTGCTCGGCTCCCTTGACGAGAATTTTCCATCGGCCAAAAATGCGCCGGCAGGTGATCAGGCCATTTTTTTCGGAATGGTACGCGCGCTTCTCAAAAAGCCATCCCATAGAGAGATTTTTTTGGATTGACATTCTTCTTTTTTTAGAATACTCTATTCGCACGATCAAGGCCATTCTCCGGGGTCGTCTAAAGGCAGGACAGCGGCCTTTGAAGCCGTGAATCGTGGTTCGAATCCACGCCCCGGAACCAACTATGATATGAAGATCGCTTTCATCCATCAGGATAAGAAACTGGGTACGGGCGCGCATTTCATTAATGACATCATGGCGAGTCGTCTGCGCGAAGTCGGGGTGCGGGTGAAAAATTTTTACCCGAAAAATCCTTTGCTCGACGCGCCGCTTCACCTGAAAGGAATCAGCAACATCCTTTTTTTTTATGCACTGCTTGAGCATAAGGATGAGGTGCTGAAATACGACCTCATCCAAGGGACGACCTATACTCCGCTCGCTTTTCTCCCCTTTTCCATCCCCGTTGTAAGTCATTTCGGTTCAACATCATGGGGCTTCCTTAAAGCGGTTCCGCTGGCAAAATACATGGAACCGCCGCTTCGAAACATCTGGGTCACTCTGAAAAACGACCGAGCCATTCGGGAGCTGAATGGCCGCACCCGCCGATCGCTGCATGACGTGGCGGAAATTGAAAAATTTGTCGCTTTGCGCGCCGAGGCGGTGATTGCCACTTCTGAAATCGTGAAGCGCGATTTGTTAGAGGCAGGCGTGTCGCCTGAAAAAGTGCACGTCGTGCCGAATGCGATCGAGGATTACTGGTTCAAGCGCGATGCCCTGGCAATCTGTGAAAAGCCATCCCTTGTTTTTTTGGGGCGCATCGGCGCTGACGCATTCACGCTCAAGCTCAAAGGGATGGATCGGCTGATCGACTACTATCGGTCCTTCCCCTCATTCGAGAAACACACCATCGGGATGACGACGAATAAGGCGCTGGCAGATTGGTGCGATCACCGTCTTCAAAACCATCATTTTTACGCGAACCTGAAGAAGGAGAGGATTCCAGAGCTCCTGTCTGATAAAGCGGGGAGCGTCTTGCTTATCACGTCCAGATATGAGGGATTTTCTTTAAGTCTCATTGAGGGCATGTCGCAAGGGCTGATTCCGGTCACGTATCCCGTGGGCATCGCGCCCGAGATCATTCAGCAAGGAAAAAACGGCTTTCTTGCCTCTTCCCAAAAAGAAGGCAAGAAGGCCATCGAGCATATCCTGGGTCTTTCAGCGGGACAGCGGCGGCTGCTTGCCGCGGCGGCGAGGGATACGGCGCGGAGATTCGACTCAAAGACGATTAGCGGGCGGCTGCTTGCCGTGTATGATCGTATGCTGAAAAAACAATCAACATAATCTATGCGATCTTTATTTCG
>Ga0209211_10008760_pt1 | contig 13721 bp, 13 predicted proteins | sample RifGroA2_FD_183992 | JGI IMG/M metagenome (GOLD analysis project Ga0209211, IMG submission 183992) | Groundwater microbial communities from Rifle, Colorado, USA - Groundwater A2 (SPAdes) (version 2) | ecosystem: Environmental > Aquatic > Deep subsurface > Groundwater | place: Rifle, Colorado...
ATTATCATAAATCAGTAGTGGCAAAATTTAGGATTTATCGTGTCCTTTTTTCTCTTTATCGTGAATGCATCTTGTTGTATCATTACTACTTATTGAATCTTATTATTTCCTTAACTTAACACCTATGCCCCCTGCCCCCCTCCGTGAGGGGGAGAAAGGGGGAGGGGATTCAGGGGTGTGTTTGATACAGCAGTCTATAAACCGTTTATTCAGTATTCTCCGCGCCTCTGAGTCTCTGTGGTAATTCTTTTTTCATTTTTGTGTCGGACATAAAGAATATAGCCCATTCCGCCAGAAAGACCATCATCATGTTCAACGACTGCCACGCAGGCAAGGCGGCCAGGAATGCACTTGAAATGATTACTATTTTAAGATAGCCTTAACCGAAGAATTGAGCGTGAAGATATGGAGTAAAATCTGTGTAATCTGTGGTTTCGCTGCTCCTTAGAACCTATCCAGCATTTATTAATTGATTCATTAGTTTTTACAAGAGAAAAAGTGTGACCACAAGACATACCCGGTTGGAGAAAATCCTGCCACTCATTATTATCCTCATTTCAATTCTTTTGTATCTTAATACACTTCCTAACACCTTTGTTTATGACGACACCAACGTCATTACTGAAAATTATTTCATCAAGTCTTTTGGAAATTTGCCAAAGCTGTTCACGGAAGATTATTTACCCCTTTCTGGAGAACTCAGCTACCGACCGATCGTCACTTTGACGTATTTTTTCGATTATGCCATCTGGGGGCTGAATCCACTTGGCTACCACCTCAGCAATGTCATATTACACACCATCAATGTATTTTTATTTTACACTTTTATAAAGAGCATTTCCCAAAACCTGACCATTTCCTCACTTTCCGCTTTGTTGTTCTTATCCCATCCCCTTCTTACAGAAACCGTCAATGCTGTTTGCTACCGGGAAGACATCCTTGCCTCCATTTTCTTCCTGCTGGCATTTATCTATTTTATAAAGATACGCATCCCTTTCTCCGGAAGTGGAAACCCGCCACAACAAACACATACACGTTTAATCCCCTCTTATATCATCTCCTGTGGTTCTTATTGTCTGGCGCTCTTCTCAAAGGAGATGGCTATTACGCTCCCTATACTCCTCATCATATTTGACCTGTTATTTTCCTCCCGGAATAAGATGCAGCCACCTTTCACCTTACTGAAAATAAAAAAGTGGTTTGTTTTTTACTCAGGATACATTGCAATAACAATCTTTTATCTTTTCATCCGATTTGTCCTTTTTAAAAACACCTTTAAAATAATAGATGTCTACCCAACTAATATTTTCACCATGACAAAGGTTGTCGCATCGTATCTGAAACTCCTGTTTATACCTTTAAATCTGAATGCGGACTATTATATACCCGACATTCAGGGCATGAGCCTTTCTTTTATTCTGTCCTCTTTATTCATCATTTCAGCGCTTGTTATCATTGCACGACTCTATAAAATGAACAAACTCCTGTTTTTCTTTTGTCTATGGTTCTTCATCACACTGTTACCCGTGCTTGGCATTGTACCCATTGGGAATATCATGGCCGAAAGATATTTGTATCTTCCAATAGCAGGATTCTGCGGAATTGCAGGCTCTATCGGAACAAACGCTGTCTTCAGGAAAAAAGGTGTGATTATTGTCGGAATAATTATTTTGAGTATGCAAATTGGCGTGATATGGAGAAATGGCGTGTGGCAAAACGACACCACCTTGTGGTTTTCTACCTATCAAAGAGAGACCAACAGCGCCCGCGCTTGCAGCAACCTGGGCAATACCTACTTTAAAAACAAGCAGTATGAAGCTGCCATCCAGATGTATAAAAAATCACTTACACTTCCGTATAGTTATCCCTTTATCCATTTTAATTTAGGCGCTACGTACGAAAAAGTCGGATTGGTTGACAAGGCAGTTGAGGAATACAAGGCTTCTATTTCAAGAAACAGCGACAACACCCTTGCCTTCAATAATCTTGGGACTATTTACGACAAGCAGGGATTCTATGATTTGGCTATTGAGGCGTACAATAACGCACTGGCAAACAACCCTTACTTCCCGCTCACCCACAATAACCTTGGAAATACCTATGAACACATGGGGAATCCGGAGAAGGCGATGACTGAATACACGGCGGCATTAAAAATCGACAACAATTATGCCGATGCTCATAATAATTTAGGGGCTATGTATCTTAAAAAAGGGATTCTGGACAATGCAATCGGTGAACTGAAAAAAGCCGCCCGATTGAAACCTGATCACCAAGATGCGCACTACAACCTTGGAATTGCTTACGCCATGAAAGGCCTTTATCAAGAGGCGATAGACGAAATGAATCTTGCCATACAATATAATGCAAACGACTACGCTGCTCACAGAGACCTGGGTATCCTTTATTTTAAGCACAAAAGGGACACGAAACAGGCTCTTTATCATTTGAACGAATCACTCCGATTAGCGCCCAATCCTGCAGAAGCAAAGAAGGTGACAGACATGATAAATGCAATAAATGCGGGGAAGAATTTTTAAAAAAGGTTACTGTTTCAAATTTGAATTTAACGCTCTCGGTGGAATGTTATTCTATCGCTGGTTCAATCGTCTTCGATTGAACCGAAACATTTGCTATATTTCTATGTCACACCACGAGTTTAAACCTTTGAGACCAGTTCAAAATGTGTGGTTCAATCGTTCGACTGAGCGCTCACGACGAAGTCTGCAAGAACCAGCCTTGAGAAATTATAGATTTGTCATTTTGCATTTTGATTTTTTATCTTTGCGTTCTTTGCGTCTTTGCGGTGATATGTTTATGCTTACAAAATCACCATATTGTCCCTGTGAATAACCTCATCATACAACTTATAGCCTAGCACCTTCGCAATGTGAGACGTACTACACCCCTTAATTTTTTCAATCTCTTCTGAAGAATAGTTTGTCAAACCCCTGGCAAAAATTGTCCTATCCTCCCTTTTACAGACCGAAACAATATCACCTTTACTAAAAGCTCCTTCCGCCGCTACAATGCCAGAGGCAAGCAGGCTTTTCCCCTTCTCTGCTAAGGCATGCATGGCGCCATCGTCGACATATATCTTTCCTTTTGGCTTTATTGTGTATCCGATCCACCGCTTGCGACTAGTCAGCTTTTCCTCTTTTGGGAGAAACAGGGTGCCAACGTTTTCACACTGCACAATCTTTTTCAATACGTTATCCATTCGCCCATTAGCAATAATCACCGCTTCGCCTGCATTTGTCACAACGGATGCCGCTTCCAGCTTCGTCTGCATGCCGCCTACCCCCCTTGCAGTCTTCGAATCAAATGCAAGTTGTTTAACTTCATGGGAAATATTCTCTACCATGGGAACAACCGCTGCCTTGCTTTTTGCCGTTGGAAATCTATCATACAACCCATCAACGGAGGAGAGGATAATGAGCAACTCCGCATTCAGCAGGTTCGTCACGAGCGCAGAAAGTGCATCGTTATCACCGAACTTGATTTCATCCACGGAAATCGTGTCATTCTCGTTTACGACAGGAATGGCATTCATCTGAAACAGCGTATGGATCGTATTACAGGTATTCAGGTATCTCTGGCGATCTTCAAAGTCCTCACGGGTAAGGAGTATCTGTGCCGCATGGTACCCATGAAGTTTGAAACACTCATCGTATGTACCGATCAACTTGCTCTGGCCTATCGCAGCAACTGCCTGTAATTCAGGTAAAGTGGAAGGTCTTTTCTCTATGCCCAGTTCTCCCATGCCAGAACCAATTGCGCCGGAACTCACTACAACTACATCGTATCCCATTTTTTTCAATTCAACGACCTGCCCGGCAAGTCGCTGTATCTGCTCCTTATCCACGTATCCATCATCGGTGGTGAGCACACCCGTCCCTATCTTGACAACGACCTTTTTTACCTTTGATAGAATTTGCGTCCGTATATCATTCTTTGTTTTCATACCATTACACCGATTAAATTATGCCTTTTACTGTTTTTGCCACTATGGCACAAAGAAAATACTTGGTGTCTTTCGTGACTTTGTGGCAAGTTATTTCCCTTGATTTAGCTTAATTAAGGTAGTTATAATCTTAGAAAAAGTCAAGAAATATGTTAAATAAAGAATTTACATTACTTCAAGAAAAAGAATAATTAATTCCTGATATTTGATAGTTCAGCAATTTGTGAACAAAGTAAACGAGTAATCGTTCATAATTGTTTCCAAGAACACTTGATTGGAAGTCGCCAATGCCGGAAATTTCCCGCTTCTTTGGCATTATCATTCGCATGTATGCTGAGCCAGGTGCACCCCATCATCACCCTCACTTCCATGCCTACTACCAGAACCAAACTGCGATTTACAATATCGACTCTTTCGAGTTGCTAGGTGGAGAATTACCTGTTAAACAACGGCGACTTGTGGAAGCATGGGCAGAATTGCATCAATGTGAATTGATGGAAAACTGGAAACGTTTACAGATTGGGCAACTGCCTTTTAAAGTTGCGCCACTCAGGTAAAGAAAGGAGTTCGTGATGAGCCATCCCATTTTTAGGGTTATGCATTTTGAATTTGTAGGTCCCTACACTTTGAAAATAACATTTGATGATACAAGCACACAGGTTATTGATTTCCAGCCTGTATTAGCAGGGGAGTTATATGGGCCGTTGCATGATATGGCATTGTTTAATCAAGTAGAAATTGATCTGGAAGCGCGCACGTTAGTCTGGCCTAATGGTGCTGACTTCGATCCTGCGATCTTGCATGATTGGCCGAAGCATGTGGAAGGTATGAAACGGTTGGCCAAACAATGGGCTAAAGCAAAGATGGGAACATCTAAAAATTCTATGAAAAGCAGAAAAGGAAAGAGGATCACATCTTAAATAATTATTTCTTCAAATTTATTATCGTATCACGCAGTTTTTTATTCCGCAACAACCCAACATTCATTTGGTTATATTCCGTTGAAATTGCTGCACCGAGTATACCATCGAAAAATTCCAGTTTACAAAGCCTATCCCTTCTGTTAATTTAAAGCGAAAAGACAAGCTAAGAATCACTAAAATAAGGCAATAGAAAATATCAATATTTATTATTTAAGATGTGACCCTTTAACCTTCCCCGAAAAGCCGTGTCCTCTACACAGTTTCCCTTAATTTTACTTTTAGAGAGATGTCATTGAGAGGGTGACGGAATGACAGAAGCCTTAAAAGACACACCAGAAGAAAAGAATAGTGAGCTTATTGATGCTTTTTTATGCTACGACTGGATTATCTCATATACAAATCCTATTGTGGAAAGACTCTATATAGGTAATCTAACTATTCCGCCTTATATTAAAGATCAAGTTGCCGAACTTGCAGAGACAGAGGCGACAAAAGAGACACTTGAAAATCCCAATCACAAACCTAACCCATTCCTTTCTTCCGCTTCTATTAATCTATTACTTGCAAGACTAGTTTATAAAGATATTCCACTGTATAAAGTTGGCGATAAAGAAATTTCCTGCACGGCTGATATTAAGCGTATATGGAAAGAAACAGGATTAAACTCTGATATTCTTGAATGGAAAGAGTATTATAAAATAAGAGCTTATTTAGCCCCGCAACGTTTAGAAATATTAAAAAAGCTTAAGGCGGAGAAGCAAGACATATCACAGAATAAGTCTACACAAAATACCTTCCGTTTAAATGGGAATGTCTGGGAAGAGACGACTATCGTAAAGAAGTTCATTAATTGGCTTCAGAACCAACGCATATTGGCTATTTTAGTAATTGTCTGCCTTGTAATCATAAGTGTGGCCTCTTTTACAGATTCCATAGATAAATTAGTGACCTTCACAAAAAAGTATTTTTATGTACCATCAACTTCAAAAGTAATCCCTGACGTCAGCGGTTCTCAAAACTCCAACTCTCCTGCCAGCAGTGACAAATCCATTAAAAGGGAGGTACATCCTAAACTAGAGAAAGAGGCAACATTGACAAGGAAAGAATCTCAGCACACTGTTAGTAACGGTAAGCCCTCAGATCAGAAACCAGTAGCTATCGAAACAAATACCCAAGTAGCAGAAGACAAAGATAGTCCTTGTCTTTTTAACATTGGAAGTTCAACAGAGAAAGAGGTACAGACATCTCTCGCTAATGAAAAGAAAACAACATCCCAAAATAAAGGGTCAAGTCCTGTCATTGACAAGTCAAGGCCAGTCTCCAAGTCTGACAAAGATGACATTGAGAATAGAACATCAGTCAATGTTGCCTCCGTGACACTTCGAGGGGAAACCCTGAGTAGCCGTGTGCAAAACATAGGCGCATTGTTGCCAAGCTTACCTGACGACTTAAGTGCTAGAGAAATAGCACTGCTTGTGGGGAGGGAGACTATGAGTACCCGCCAAGACATATTGGAACTCCTTGTAAAACGTGCAAAACCTCGTTCACTGAGCCCTGCAGATATCCATCTGATTATCGGCAGTGAAACCTTATCTAGCAGGGTCAATTGCATTAATATCATTGCTCCATACATTAAAAGCCCAATTACTGGGCAACAAGCTATAGCTATCCTTTCTTCAGAAACACATTCTTCCCGCGTTGAATGCCTTCGACCAATTGCACCGCTCTTGCTGCAGCCTCTCAGCGAATCTGATGTCCAAGGCATTCTTGAAGGGACGTCATTTTCATCTAGAACTCAAGCAATAAAGCTAATATTTGGCGAAAAAGAATTGAATAGTGGCCCTTTCACCCCATAAATTATGGCTATTTTCCCAAAACATGAAGATTACCAGAAGTTCGATTATTCACTCCTCCTGAATGGCTTGAAAGAGGGTGTAAAGGATTTGTCTCCGGCCTATTTTGCAATGGTTATGGCCACGGGTATTATTTCCATTGCAGCCCACTTGCTAGGGATGCCGCTTGTCGCTATTGCTCTGTTCTGGCTGAATATCGTTACTTACCTGGTCTTATGGTTCCTGAACGTGCTGCGAGTCATTTGGTTCACGAGCCAGTTCTTCAGCGACATGGTCGACAACAAGCGTGGCCCGGGTTTCTTCACGTCTGTTGCCGGATCATGCGTTCTCGGCAGCCAGTTCGTGCTGATCTCAGGGAACTATCTGGCAGCAACATTTTTATGGGTACTGGGAATCATTCTCTGGATAGGTTTGACCTACACCATTTTCACCGCCTTTACCATTAAGGAGAATAAGCCCACTCTGGACGAGGGCATCACCGGTGCGTGGCTGCTTGCTGTTGTCTCCACACAGTCGATCGCTGTCCTGAGCGCCCTCATAGCCTCGCACTGGAAACAGCCTTATAAACTAGAGCTAAACTTCTTTGCCCTGTCTATGTGGCTGTGGGGCGGTATGCTTTACATCTGGATGATTTCCCTCATTTTCTACCGTTACACGTTCTTCAGGTTCTCCCCCGGTGACCTGGCGCCGCCCTACTGGATCAACATGGGGGCAATGGCCATCTCTACTCTGGCCGGTTCTCTGCTGATTGCCAACGCGCCAGATGCTCCCTTCCTTCGGTCGCTGCTTCCCTTCCTGAAAGGTTTCACAGTGTTTTTTTGGGCGACCGGGACATGGTGGATCCCCATGCTCTTCATTCTGGCCATGTGGAGGTATGTCTACAAAAAATTTCCACTGAGGTACGACCCCTTATATTGGGGAGCAATCTTCCCCCTGGGCATGTATACTGCTTGTACATTCCAGATGGCACGGGCGATGGAGCTGGAGTTTCTGCAGGTGATTCCGCACTATTTTGTATACATAGCGCTGTTGGCCTGGCTGGCCGCATTCTCCGGGTTGGTTTACAAGCTTGTGAACCGCCTGCTCGTTTTCTTAAACAAACGAGGCCTACCGAAACTTTAAGTTCAAGCCATAAACGATTTGTTTTTCAATACTACTTCTTTGGAGTTGCGTGGGATTTCTTCGGTATATTTAAATCAAGATAGCCATCACTTTGCACCAGAAACCTTCCTTCGGATTTGTCCGTATCTTTGGGTTCTCCCCGGAATCCAGCAGGACTTTGTAATATCTCAAACCATGTCCCTTCTTTGGTATTTTTGGCATCGATAATAATTCCACTCAAGATAACCATTTGGCCTTGGTAGCGTTCAGAAGTATTTAATATTTCTTTAAAAGTGATATCTGGTCTTATCTGTTCCCTAAGTTGCCTGGATATAACCGGCGCACAACCAGCCAGCAATAGGAACACTACAAGTAATATCGATTTGGATAGAATGAAGCATTTATCGCTTTTTGCCATTTTATTACCTCTTATTTCAGGAAAAATCGCATGTGGAAGACCTCAAATAGATATCCAAATTTTACCTATTCATGTGCTTTGAAAGTAGCAGAAATAAGGCTTGTTTTCAAACGTTATGGTATGAAGAATTTTATGTAAGATATGGGATAAGCGATTTGAAGATAGGCCTTTGGCACCCTTCTTACACTACTAAGACATCAAGGCTCAAAAAAAAACTTAGCAATCGTAAACGGGGTCTTTATTCTTGGCATAAGGTCATGGCCATGAAAAGTATGCCCTAGGCAAGACCTTTTAGATTGGAATTTAAATGCAAAAAGCGTAAAAATTTGAAATGCTAAACTACAAATTGACTATATGATACTATAAAAATGGTTAAGCAAAGAGACCTTCTTATTATGCCTTCTTAACTTCAAAAACCTCCCAAAGATTTACTTCGATTCCTTCCAGGGATTTTAATTGTAAAGCATCTTGTGGGCCAAATACCTCTCCCCTATTATAAATCCCATCCCCGCCCAACCAGAACCTCTCAACGTATTCCTCCAAAGGGTCTATGACAATATATTCCTTTACACCAGATTTTTCGTAGAGATTCTTCTTTTCCCTCAGATCCTTTAAAGCCGTAGCTGGCGAGAGTATTTCAACAACTAAGTCAGGCGCTCCTTTTATATTCGCCTCGGTAATCTTATTTGTATCACAAACTACGAATACATCCGGCTGGACTATGTCATATTCGGAAAGAATTACATCTGTTGGGGCTATAAATGGTTTGCACGCTTTATTCTTTAATTTTTGCTCTAATTGACTATATAATTTGCCTGTTATATTCTGATGTCTTACCGAAGGGGCAGGTGTCATGTTATACGCTACGCCATCAATAATCTCCCACCGCTCTTCAGCAGGCCATGTAAGATAGTCATCCCATGTATGTTTCTGAGTAGCCTTTTTTACTGAAGGATGTCCCATTTGCTTTTCCCTCAAATATACGGCATAGCTTTAAAGGATCATATTCAAACGGAATTATACCAAAACTAATTCTTTATACACCAACTTTTTTTGCTAACATCTCATTTACCATCTTTGGGTTTGCTTTGCCCTTGGTTTCCTTCATCACCTGCCCTACCAGAAACGCAAGTGCGTTCTTTTTCCCCTTCTTATAATCTTCTATTACACTGGGATTGCCTGCTATTACTTTATCAATTACCGATTCAATCAACCCCTCATCGCTGATCTGCGACATTCCTTTCTCTTCAATAATCTTCTGGGGTTCTTTGCCCGTTTGAATCATCTCAGAAAAAACTTCTTTTGCAATGGTACTGCTGACGGTGCCTTTCTCAATGATTTCAACTAACGCTGCCAATTGCCCTGGTTTAACTGGCAGATTGCTGATGTCCAATTTTCTGTCCTTTACTTCCCTCAATAAATCATTGATTATCCAGTTAGAAAAGGCCTTGGGACGATCCAGAATTTTCACGCATTCCTCAAAGAAATCAGCAAGCACCTTTTCTTCTGTAAGGATACCGGCGTCATAATCTGAGAGTTTACATGCCTCAATAAACCTCTGTTTTCTTGCCAGTGGAAGTTCGGGTATAGAATTTTTTATTGCAGACAGCCACTTTTCATCAATCAAGACAGGCAAAAGGTCTGGCTCAGGGAAATAGCGGTAATCCTGAGATTCTTCCTTTGAACGCATCCGCTGGCTTTTCTCGCCCACCTCATCCCACAATCTGGTTTCCCTGTCAATGGATTCTCCCCTGTCCAGTAATTCAGACTGTCTGATTGCCTCGTATTCAATGGCCTTTATAACAGACTTCATCGAGTTAAGATTTTTTATTTCGACCCTGTTGCCGAGCTTGTCAGTCCCTTTTTTTCTCAGTGAAATACTCGCCTCGAACCGGAGAGAACCTTCCTGCATCTTGCAATCGGAAACCTCTGTGTATAAAAGTATCTTCCTCAAGGTCTGCATATAGCTTTCCACTTCATCCACAGTTCTCATATCCGGATACGAAACAATCTCAAGCAACGGGACACCAGCCCTGTTGAAGTCTACAAGGCTGTAATCAGCCCCTGATTCTTCCGGATGGATAAGTTTGCCCGCCTCTTCCTCCAGATGGACATTATGGATGCGAATCTTTTTTATTGACCCATTCACGCTCATATTCATATACCCATCGACACCCAGATTATAATAATTTTGTGATATCTGGTAATTTTTAGGCAAATCGGGATAATAATAACTTTTTCTGTCGAAATTCGTGAAGCGGTTAATCTCACAATCCAAAGCAACTGCTGCCTTTAATGCATATTCAAATGCCTTTTTATTCATAACCGGTAAAACCCCTGGCATACCAAGGCAAATTGGACACACATGCGTATTAGGTTCGGCGCCAAATTTCGTACTGCATCCACAAAACAACTTGGTTATTGTGGCTAGCTCTGCATGAGTTTCCAAACCTATAACAACTTCATATTCCATATTAACAACCTTCAGCAATTTCTTTTTGCCACCAAGACACCAAGTCAGAAAGTTTTATCTGAGGCTCTGTGTTTCTGTGGCCAGTTATAATTTAATCACACTTACACGGATGAACTTTTTAGTGGAGGCTTCTTTATATGAAAATCAGTCTCTCGTTCAAAAGCATATGCAATTTGTAAGATTTTTTTCTCTTCAAAATGTTTTGCAAGGATTTGCATTCCGATGGGCAACCCTGTTTTTGAAAATCCACAAGGAATAGAAATACCCGGAATACCTGCAAGATTAGCTGGAATGGTATAGATATCGGAAAGATACATTTCCAATGGATTATTAGCGCGCTCCCCGATTTTAAAGGCGGGGACAGGGGACGTTGGGCACATTATGCAATCCACCTTTTCAAATGCTGCGTCAAAATCGCTTTTAATTAAATTTCTTACCTTCGATGCCTTCATATAGTATGCGTCATAATAGCCGGAACTCAGTGCATAGTTTCCCAGCATGATACGGCGCTTGACTTCGTTGCCAAATCCTTCTGAACGAGTACGACAGTACATATCAATTATTCCGCGTGATTCGCTCGTCCGATAACCATATTTCACGCCGTCATATCTGGCCAAATTCGAGCTTGCTTCTGCGTTTGCTACAATATAATAAACAGCAACGGCATACTCAGTATGCGGTAAAGATATGTCGACAACCGTTGCGCCAAGTTTTTCATATAGTTTCAAGGCATCCTTTACTGCCACACCGACCTCTGCATTCAAGCCGCCTGCAAAGTATTCCTTCGGGATACCAATCCGTAAACCCTTAACACCTGATTCAATTCCCTGTAAATAATCTGGAACGGATACCTGCGCCGAAGTTGAGTCATACGAATCATACCCGGCTATTACCTGCAACAGGAGTGCTGCGTCTTTAACGTCTTTCGTAAAAGTGCCTATCTGGTCTAAGGAAGACCCGAAGGCGATCAACCCATATCGAGACACCCTGCCGTACGTCGGTTTTATTCCAACGACGCCACAAAGGGCTGCTGGTTGTCTCACAGAACCACCCGTATCAGACCCAAGAGCAAGAAATGAGAAATCTGCGGCTACAGCAGCGGCTGAACCACCGCTTGATCCGCCGGGTACACATTCGTAATTCCAGGGATTGCGTGTTATCTTGTAGCCAGAATTCTCTGTAGATGACCCCATTGCAAATTCGTCCAAATTCGTCTTACCAATAATTATGGCATCTTCTTCTTTCAGACGTTTAACAACAAAGGCATCATAAGGGGGGATGAAATTTTGAAGGATTTTTGAGGCACAGGTAGTGGCTAAATTTTTTGTGCAGATGTTGTCTTTAACGGCAATCGGAATGCCAGCAAGCAAACCTACTTTCTGGCGATTTATGATCTTTTTATCAATTTCTACAGCTTTTTCTAAGGCTGCTTTTTCGCACGTTGTTATAAAGGCCTGAACATTCGGTTCAATGTCTTTTATCCATTTAAATAGCTGTCCAACAAGGTCGGATGCTTGTATTTCTCTGGATAATAATTTTTCTCTTATTTGGAGTGCGGTGTGTCCTGAAAGTCTCAAAGACGATTCTCTTATTTTATTCAATTACCTTTGGTACTTTAAAAAAAACACCCATAGTGGAAGGAGCGTTGACGAGGGCATCTTCTCTTGATATCGGAGGTTCCAATTTATCATCTCTTAATACATTGGTTGTATTTATGGAGTATGCCATTGGTTTAATATCTTGTGTATTTAACTGGTTGAGCTTTTCAATGTATGCGAGAATATCGCTGAGCTGATGAACAAAGGTTTCTTTTTCCTGATTGGAAAGTTCGATCCGGGAAAGATTCGCAATGTATTCAATAGTCTTTTTATCAATTTTCATAAAAAGATGGCAGTGTAGCTTTGTTTCTAAGATGACGCCTTTACAACTTTACCAGCACTAATGCAGCGAGTACATACCTTGATTCTTTTAGCTGCACCGTTAATCTTAGCCCGAACCATCTGTAAATTCGGCTTAAACGTTCTTTTTGTTTTGCCGGTAATTTTCTTTCCAACACCACCCTTCCACTTAGCTAACCCTCTCCGTTCTATCTGGTTTCCAACCTGAGTTTTTTTTCCACATAATTCACATACGCGCGACATAAATTATACCCCCGTCTCAATAATATTTTTACTCAACTGTTTTTTCGTTCTGTTCCCAGCAATCTTCACATAAACCCTGGATTTGTAAACGATGAGAATCTGCCTTAAATTTATTCTTTCTACAAACTTCGTCCTGAAGCTTTTCTATCCTGTGTTCTGTAAATTCTATTATTTTTCCACAATTATTGCATACTAAATGGTCATGGTGTTCATGCCCGAATACATGTTCGTAGTGTGCATGTCTCTCACCAAAAATTACTTCCCTTAATAAACCACTTTTTACGAGCAAGGCTAAAGTACGATAAATTGTAGCCTTTGAAATTTTCATGTCGTTAAGTCTGAGATCGACTAACAGTTCGTCTGCCTCAAAATGTTTGTGGTTTTCAAACACACGATTGAGTATCGCCTGTCTTTCAGGGGTAAACTTTAATTTTTTCGATGTAAGATATTCTTTAAAAATATCATCCTTTGAAAGCATACCAGCATCTTAAAATTTAAGCATTAAAAAAATAACTTGATTAAACAAAAAACCCATCTCGAAATTTCGAGACGGGTTTTTATGATTATTCCCGGCAGTAACTTACTCTCCCAGCTTTCACCAGTACCATCAGCGTAAGAACCTTAACTACCGTGTTCGGAATGGGAACGGGTGTTTCATTCTTACTATGCCCACCGGAAAAATATAATGATCATGAATGACTTAACGGTAACAATTGACTCTTTGTATGGATAAAAATAAAAAGTCAAGCTTTTCGACTAATTAGTACCAGTCAGCTTAGTATATTACTATACTTACACCTCTGGCCTATCAACCTCGTAATCTTCAAGGTGTCTCTCTTCCTATAAAG
>Ga0209211_10008761_pt1 | contig 13721 bp, 13 predicted proteins | sample RifGroA2_FD_183992 | JGI IMG/M metagenome (GOLD analysis project Ga0209211, IMG submission 183992) | Groundwater microbial communities from Rifle, Colorado, USA - Groundwater A2 (SPAdes) (version 2) | ecosystem: Environmental > Aquatic > Deep subsurface > Groundwater | place: Rifle, Colorado...
CATCAGTTGTCAAGGACCATTTATTTGACTGCCACCTGTGCTCTGCATGTGAGGATATCTGCCCTAAAGAGGCAATCAAGGTAAAGCCGTCATCTGACTTCATATTTTATATAGAATCTTGGGGGCAGTTAGAGCCTAAGAAGATAGTAATTGAAGCTGTAAATATATTTAATGAGCAGTTGGACGAATTTCAGGCGCTCCTCAGGAAAAAATAAGCTCTCGTATTATCAATTAAAATGCGGGAGTGGCAGAGCCTGGCCAAATGCGCAAGGTTGAGGGCCTTGTCCCTTAGTGGGTGCGCGAGTTCAAATCTCGTCTCCCGCATTAAAATAATAATAAGACATAAAAAACAAAATGGCAAAAGGAACAGGACCGTCAAATCCAATATTGGCTGACCTAGTCAATGAGCTAAAAAAAAGGTCTAATGAGCAGAATGTTAACATATGGAAAAGGATAGCCCTTGACCTTGAAAAGCCAACAAGGAATAGAAGGATTGTTAATTTGAGTAGAATAAACAGGTATACTAAGGAAAATGAAATCATTGTTGTGCCTGGCAAGGTTCTTGGCTCGGGATTATTAAGCCATAAGCTGACAATAGCAGCCTGGCAGTTTTCAGAAGGAGCCAAAGAAAAGCTTAGGCAGGCAGGGGCAAAAATAGTTACGCTGGACGAGCTGTCAAGGGAAAATCCTGAAGGCAAAAGGATAAGGATAATGGGTTAAGATGATAATTGACGCTACTGATTTAATACTGGGAAGATTGGCAAGCTTTGTAGCCAAAAAGTCATTGCTTGGGGAAACTATAGATATAATTAACTGCGAAAATGCAGTGGTAACCGGCAATAAGGTTTTGACCTTTGATGAATACAAAAACAAAATAAAAAGGGGCATACCTGCGCATGGGCCTTTTTTCCCCAGGATGCCGGATATGCTCGTCAGGAGAACTATAAGGGGTATGCTGCCTTATAAAAGGGAGAGAGGCAAAGAGGCATTTAAAAGAATAAAATGTTACATAAGCGTTCCAGAGCAGCTTAAAGGAAAAAAATCTGAGACAATAGCTGAAGCAAATATATCTGGTGTGCCTTCATTAAATTATGTTACTATAAGAGAAGTTTGTAAAAAACTAGGTGCAAAATGGCAAGAGTGATTATCACATCTGGAAAGAGAAAAAGTGCAATAGCCAGGGCAAATCTGAGAGACGGCACCGGCAAGATAAGGGTGAATAATGTTTTACTGGATATTTACCAGCCAAAGCTTTACAGGCTGAAAATAAGGGAGCCGTTAATTTTGGCAGGAGATGTGGCAGCTAACGTTGATATAGACATCAATGTTAATGGCGGCGGCATGAACAGCCAGGCAGATGCTTCCAGGCTTGTAATCGCAAAAGCGCTTGTTGAATATACAAAAAGCGATAAATTGAAAAATGAATTTTTAAGTTATGATAGGAACTTGTTAGTAGCGGATGTAAGAAGGAAGGAGCCGGCAAAGCCGTGCAGGCACGGCCAGGCAAGGGCAAAGGTTCAAAAATCATACAGGTAAAAAGGTGAATAAAAAATGATCATTCCGGTAAGATGTTGGTCATGCGGCAAGCCAATAGCGCATTTATGGGAGGAATACACTGAGAGGATTGGCAAGGGCGAAGACAGCAAAAAAGTAATGGACGAGCTTGGCTTGGATAGGTATTGCTGCAGGGCAATGTTCCTTGGCCAGGTTGACTTGATAGACACAGCAGCCCAGCTTAAGAAGTTTTAAGATATTTTATTTTTCTTTTTGAAGAGCTAGTTTTTAGATATAACTTTTGTTAAAATCAATAAATTTGGAGTCCTAAACTATCGAATAGGGTAATTTCTTAAATGAAGGGGTTGTTTGATGCAAGATGAAAATTAATAACCTTTATATACATATAATTAAATATATTATTAGATGACGAATAAAAATTTATTATTAATATCAATCAGTTTAGTAATTCTATTACTATTTGGATGTTCTCCAAATGAATTATTAAAATATAAAGATGAAATTCAAAAAAACCCTTCTTTTTGCGACAAGTTTAGTGGTGAAGATAAAGATTCTTGTTATTTTTTTGCAGCCACTATTAGGATGGAACCAGAATTGTGCAATAAAGTCGAAATTAATGAAGCCAAAGAAAGTTGTTTTTTTGAAGTTAAGGGAATGGTAGGTTTTGATTTGGAGGATTGCCCTAAATTATCTAATCAAGCTGAAAAAACGACATGTTATTTTGATGTTGCTGAAACAATAACTCCCCCGAGTAATGTTGAGGTTTGTAAAGAATGGCCTAGTGAATGGAGTTATATTTGTTATACGCATATCGCAAAAATAAAATACAATGTTTCAATTTGTGATGAATATGTTTCAGATAGAATTGAATTAGAATATGATAAATATAGCAATATAACTCTAAGAGAATCGTGTTACGAATCAGTTGCTATCACTAATTTTGATCCAAGTTTATGCAACTTTAATAAATGCTTTGAAAGGATAGCAATTTCAACAAAAAATTTAAGTTTGTGTAAAAACCAAGAATGTTATACCAGTTACGCTACCCAATTAAATGATATAAATGCTTGTGGATTAGTAGAAGACGAAAATTTAAGAAATGGTTGTTTTAATCAAATTGCAGATAATACAGGCAATCTTAGGGTATGTGAAAATATTTATATAACTGAAAAACCCTTTGTTAAAGAATGCTGGACAGATGATGAAGGCCGAAAGCATTGTACATCAGAAACTCATTCTTTTCTTAACAAAACAGAGCAATACAAAATATCTAATTGTTACAGAATAGCTAAAGAAAACCCAAAAAAATGCGATGATGTTGCATATGATTCTATGAAATTAAGAAACGAATGTTACTATACCATTTCAAAGCTTACAAATAATCCTGAGATTTGCAAGAATATTGTAATTCCTGGAGTGGATGATGTAACATGTGAGGATTATCTTAAGCAGTATAATCTGATTCCTACTGTTCCTAAAACATAAACCAAACGACTCTAAACCCCATTCTCTTCTACCTCTTCTTGGATTAAATTATGATGTAAAAAAGATAGAGATATACATAACAAAAAATGGCGTAGAAAAGATTAGGTTGCAAATGAGGCTATCCCAAAAAGAAAATCTGATTAAGTTAAGTGGGCTTATAAGAATTCAAAACGCAAAAAAACAGAAGATTTTTGAGGCAATGATTAATTCTATCTAACCACAAGTATTTTAAATTAAATCTTATTTTTACTTAACATATGGTAAATTTCAACGAAATAGCAAAGAAGTGGCAGGAAAGATGGGAAAAATCTAAAATCTTTGAAGTAAAGGAAGACCCTAAAAAAAAGAAATTTTTCTGCCTTGAGATGTACCCATACCCAAGTGGATCTGGCTTGCATATGGGCCATGCGAGGAATTACTGCATTGGAGACGCGTTTGCTCGCTACAAAAGAATGCAGGGCTTTAATGTCCTTTACCCAATGGGCTATGACAGCTTTGGCTTGCCGGCTGAAAATGCGGCAATAAAGGCAAAATCTCATCCAAAAATTTTTACAGAAGAAGCAATTAAATCATTTATAAAACAGCAGCATGAACTTGGCCTAAGCTATGACTGGTCAAGGGTTATTATGTCCCATGATCCAAACTACTACAAATGGGACCAGTGGATTTTCCTGAAGATGTATGAAAAAGGCCTTGTTTACAGGAAAAAATCAAATGTTAACTGGTGCCCTAAATGCAATACTGTTCTGGCAAATGAGCAGGTCCATGATGGCAGATGCTGGCGCCATGAAGATACAAATGTTGAAGTAAAAGATTTAGAGCAGTGGTTCTTTAAAATAACAGATTATGCAGAAGAGCTTCTGAATGATATTGAAAAGCTTGCCGGCTGGCCAGAAGATGTCAAGATAATGCAGAGAAACTGGATAGGCAAAAGTGAAGGCACACTGGTTGAATTCCCCCTTAAAAACTCTAATGATAAAATCCCCATCTTTACTACAAGAGTTGACACTTTATATGGCGTTACATTTATGGTCTATGCCCCGGAGCATCCAAATGTTTTAGAGCTGGTTAAAGGCACAAAATATGAAGAGCCGGTTAAGAAATTTATCAATAAAGTGCTTATTGAAGACAGGTTTATGAGAACAGCTGAAGACAAGGAAAAAGAAGGCATGTTCATTGGAAAATATGCAGTTAACCCCTTAACCAATGAGGAAATCCCCATCTACATTGCCAATTTTGTTTTGCTGGAGTATGGCACCGGAGCTATTATGGCTGTCCCTACCCATGACCAGCGTGACTTTGAATTTGCAAAAAAATTCAAAATTCCTATGAAGGTCGTTATAAATCCCCCGGATTATGATTTGAATGTTGAAAAAATGGCAAGGGCCTACCTTGATGACGGCTTTCTTGTTAATTCTGGTGAGTTTGACGGAATGAGCAACAAGGAAGCAATCCCTGAAATCAACAAATACCTGGAAAAAAAAGGCATTGGCAAAATAACTGTCCAGTACAAGCTGAAGGACTGGCTTATTTCCAGGCAGCGTTTCTGGGGCTGCCCGATCCCAATGGTGTATTGCGGTAAATGCGGCATTGTTCCTGTAGCTGAAAAAGGCCTGCCTGTAAAACTGCCTGAAGATTTTAAATTTACAATTGGAAAAGGAAACCCATTGGAGCATTGCGAAGAATTTGTTAATGCCAAATGCCCAAAATGCAGCGGAAAGGCAAAAAGGGAGACAGATACGATGGACACTTTTGTGGATTCCTCATGGTATTTCTTGAGGTACTGCGACCCAAAAAATGATAAGCTGCCATTCGAGCCAAAAAAAGCTGCCTATTGGATGCCTATTGACATGTACATTGGCGGCAAAGAGCATGCAACAATGCACCTTATTTACTTCAGGTTCTTTACAAAGTTTTTAAGGGATTTAGGCTTATTGAAAATTGATGAGCCTGCTCCAATGCTGTTCAACCAGGGAATGCTGCATAAAAACGGCGTTGTAATGAGCAAAAGCAAAGGCAATGTGGTAATACCTGAAGAAGTTGCCGAAAAGTACGGAATAGACACAGCAAGGCTGTTTTTGCTGTTTGTTGCATCCCCTGACAAGGACATGGAATGGAGCGATGAGGGAATAGAGGGAATCTTCAGGTTTGTTAATAAATTTTACAATCTGGTTTCCGGCAAAAAGATTACAAAGGAAATAACTAAAAAAGAAGAAAGCAAGCTTAACAAAACAGTCAAGGAATTAACTGGATATTTTGAAAGCATGGTTTTCAATAAGGCAATTATAAGCCTGATGCAGTTTACAAATTGGTTCAGCAGCAAGGATTCTATTTCAAGGGAATCTGCTGAAAAATTAGTCATTATGATGGCTCCATTCACCCCCCATATATGCGAGGAATTATGGGAAACAATGGGAAATAAGCCTTTCTGCTCCCTGCAAAAATGGCCCCCTTATGATGAAAATAAAATTGATGCTAAATTGGAAGCAGCTGAGGAAGTAATCAATAAAACAATTTCAGATATAATCAATGTTTTAAAATTAATCAAGATAGGGAAGCCAAAAAAGATTAAGCTGGTTGCTGCGCCAAAATGGAAATACCTGTTTATGGGCATATTTAAAAAAGAGATTGAAAAGACAAGGGATATCAAGGCATTAATCTCTGCTTGCATGAAAGAGAAAGAGCTGAAGCAGCATGGCGAAGAAATATCCAAAACAATCACTTCTTTGCTGAAAGACGCCTCTAAAATACCTTCAGAGCTGTTAAGCCAGGAAATTGAATTTAATAACTTAAATGAAAGCAAAGAGCTTATCTCGAAAGAATTTAACTGCCTGGTTGAGATAGAAAGAGCAGAGGAAAGCAAAGAAGAAAAGTCAAAAAATTCCATGCCTAACAAGCCGGCAATTATTATAGTGTAATTAAGCTGCTGTATCTGGTTTTATAACAAGTTGAGTATCAGCTGCTTATTCATGCCCTGTTCCTATAAAAAGGAAGAACATTTATATATCAAATACCTTCTTTTATATTCCAGATGGTTTTAAGAAAATTGACTAAAGAAGAAAAAGAGACTATCGAGGAAAGCCTGAAATAAGAGGTAAAAATGGGTAAAGATAAGTCATTAGTGGTCTTTCAGGATAAGAAAATCAGGAGAATCTGGCATCAAGACCAGTGGTTTTTCTCTGTGGTGGATGTAGTTCAAGTTCTTACTTATAGCTCTAATCCTCGAAATTACTGGAGTATGCTCAAAAAGAGGGAAGCCGGGCATGGAGTTGAGTTGTCCACATTTTGTGTACAACTGAAATTGCCCTCCGCAGATGGCAGATTGTATGAGACAGACTGTGCCAATACAGAATTCCTTTTTAGAATAATCCAGTCCATTCCATCAAGAAAAGCAGAGCCTTTTAAAAGATGGCTAGCTAAAGTTGGGTATGAGAGAATCCAGGAGATAGAAAACCCTGAACTTGCCCAAGATAGGGTTAAAGAGTATTACGAGCTAAAAGGCTACCCGAAAGACTGGATTGACAAGCGGCTGAGAGGAATTGCCATAAGGCAGGACCTCACAGACGAATGGAAATCAAGGGGCATTAAAGAGCAGGATGATTTTGCTATCCTTACAAATGAGATATCAAAAGCTACTTTTGACAAAACAGTCCAAGAATACAAGCAATTCAAAGGCTTAAAGAGAAAAAGCCAGAATTTAAGAGACCATATGACTGACTGGGAATTGATCCTTACAATGGTTGGAGAGAAGGCAACAACAGATATAACTACATCAAAAGATTCTAAGGGTCTTGAAGAATGCAAAGAATCGGCAGTAGAGGGCGGGACTATTGCAAAGAATACAAGAAGGGAATTAGAGCAAAAAACAGGCAAGTCTGTTGTATCAAATGAAAATTACCTGCATTTAACGGAAAAAAAGAAGCAGAAGCAATTATCGAATGAGAAATAAAGAAAAAGCCAAAACTTCCTGCAGGAATTCAGGGCAGAATATTTCTGATCATTTTGTTGACATCAACAAAACGATACCAATGCCTAAGGGCGCAACTAAAAGCATCTATGGCATTTAACTATTGGTTTTTGGCGCTTATTTTCTCTTCTTTCCCTTAAAGAGCTTAATAGCCAGCCTTATGATCAGCAATAAAATTCCCCATGGGAGCAGGGCAAAGATCAATGTTATTAGCAGGTTAAAGCTGTTCACCAAACCCCTAATCAATTCTGAGAATTTAACAAACACCACATCAATATATTCAGGCTGTTTCTCGCTTATTGTTATATATATTGTTGAGTATGTTACCTTCTGGTCCATATTCTTAAGGGAATCTTCTAAATACCTAACTGTTCTTTCCTGGTCAAATATCCTGTCGCTTAGCTGAATCTTGTCATTAATGTTTGCGGCCTCATCATACATCTTTTCATATCGCTGCAGCCGTGCTTTTTCAGCATCTATCTCTACCTTAGTATCAGTGTATGCCCCGGTGATATCCTGGGAATTTTCATTAAATGATTTTACCTCCCCGATATCTTTTAATTGCTGGATAACAGCATCATATTTTACAGCATCTACCTTTATTTGGTAGCTGCCAACAGAATAAGCTCTTTTTCCGCTGTTGTATGTATTGGCATTTTGGTTCAGCATGTAAGAATTTGATGCGCTTACGATTGATTTAAGCTTTGATTCAGCATCTTTGAAATCGCCCCTTTCTACCTCATTTGATAAAGAAGCTGTTTTTGTGATTAGCCTGTTTTGGACTTCAGGAGCAAAACTGCTGCCGGATATAGTAACCCCTCCGCCGCGATAGTCTGGTTGTGCCATCTCAGAAGACGTTGGCGCATAGCTTTTTTCATATGATGTGTATCTTCCAACGCTGCTGCTTAGCGAGCCAATGCCCGTAAACAATAAAAATAGTACAACTATAATAACAGCTATCAGCCAATTATCTTTTAACTTTATTAATTGTTCTTTTATTCCCATAGTTATCACCTAATTTATTGGATAAGTTATTAACTATATAAATATTGGCTTTACTTTTAATTGACTTGAAGTTATAGCAAACGACACAAATTATTATACAAGATGTCGTTTGCTTATTACGAGCGGACAACTATTTTTGTATAAATATTATTGTCCGCGAGTATATGTTATTCTTATAATCCTATTATCCGAGAATTAACAAATCTTCTCCCCTTTCTTCGGCCTTTCTCTTAATTCAGACCTAAAAGCATAATCCTCTTCTTCATCAAAGCCAAAAACACTGTCGCCTTCTCTCGACCAAGATACCTCGCTTATTAGTTCCCCATTTTCATCATACTTCTTTACGTTGCTAATCTTGGAATCAACCCTTCTCCAGTTCTTTGTTATCTTTTCAATGCATCTTTCAAGCTCTTCTTCCTGCTCTTCATATTCAAAAAATCTCGCATTATCGCTTTTAATCTCAACAGGGCCCCTGAAAATCTTCATAACGCCGTCTTCCCTGCCTGTAACATAGGCTGTCATTTTGTTGTCTTTGACAGATAAGCTATCACCATCTTTAGGAGAAACATCAATAGAGCTGACAATAAGCAAAATCACCAATAATCCCAAGACAAGATACCATACCTTCATTACCCACACCCGCCCAGAGTAATGCTATCCTTTTTATAAAGTTATTGATGAAAAACAGAGGAAGAAAACCTTTGGAGGAAGTATGAAAAGCTATCTTCTTGAGATAAAACAAAAGACTATTTCCAATATTTTGGAAATGATGTCATTTATTTATAAATAAAATAACTTATATCCTATTTTTTGGAAATAGAAAGATTTATATACTAAATAGAACTACATATTTCCAATTATATGTAAATAAAGCTAAAATGTTCATAGAAAACCTGATAGGATCAAAAGTAAAGGTAAAGCTCCTCAGAGTGTTAAGCGAGGTAAGGACAGCATACGCCTTAAAGAGCATGGAAGCAGAAACAGGATTAAGCCTGAGCATAGCGCATAAAGCTGCTGAGGAATTATCAGATGAGGGAATATTACTCAAGATAAAAGGAAAAAGAAAGCAAAAGCTTTACAAATTCAATACAGACAGCCCCTTCTCCGCCCAGATATTTGATTTGTTTAGAATAGAAAAAACAAGGCAGAGAAAAGAAATAGTTTTCCTTTCAATATGGAGCTGTTTAGAGCAAATATTAGCTAAGGTTAGGGATAAAATTGATTTAATGGTTTTGTTTGGCAGCCAATCCAGAGGCCATGCTACCTTAAATTCTGATATAGACATTTTAATTATCCCTAAAAAAGAAGATGTTAAGGAAGATATATTAGAAAATATAGGGGAAGTAAAGGTAAAGAATAAGATAAACTCCATGATTTTAGATTTAAAAACCTTTAAAAGTGATATTAAGAATGAAACTCCCCTCTACCAGAATATAAAGAAAGATGGAATAATCTTATTTGTTGGTAAATCCATAAAAGAGGATATTAAAGAATTTTTGGAAGGCATAGAGCCAAATAAATTTAGGTGATACTTATGGATAAAGAATTTGAGGAGAAATGCCTGAAGGAAAGGACAATAAAACAGAAGCCAACCGTTTCAATAATTGAAAGAAAAGAGATGATAAATTCCCTGGCAGAGCAGCACAAGAACAATTCTGACTATCTCTTAGAAGCTACTAAAACTTTATTAGAAAGCAATACCCCATTGGCATCTTATATAACTGGTTATTTTGCTATGGAACATAAGGCAAATGAGCTATTGGCTTTAAATGGCTATAAAGTAGAAAGCCATATCTGCACGCAGATATGTTTAAGCAGGGTTTTAGGGCGTAAGGAATTAGCTGAAAAATTAAGCACTGCCTTTAATCTAAGGCAGGCAGCAGGCTACAGGATGTTTTTAGAGCACGGAGAAGCTGAAAAAGAAAACGCAAAAAAAGTCATGGACAAAGAAATAACTCCTTTCATTGAAGAGATTAATAAGCTAATAAAACATTTGGAGAGAGGATGAAGGAGATTTTCTTGGGATAAACCCCCAAAATAACTTAAATCAAAACAGTCTCTTAGTAAAGCATAAATGCCTAGTTAAACCTCTTACCCAATTCTGCCATTAACTCCCTGCTTACTGCTTCTTTTGTTTTTATATTCTCCTTATAAGTGGTCTTATTCTTAGCTTTGCCCCTGAACTTAAGAAATTCGTTAATCAGCTCTTCTTTGCTAAACTCTGCTAACTTATCCCTTACAGCCTCTCTTATAAACTCTGTCCTCGAATTAAAATCATGCTCAGCTATAGTTCTGTCTATCTTCTTAAGTATATCTTCCTGAAATTTTACAGTAACGACTTCCATCGTATGCCATAGTAATACAATGTAATATTTAAATTTTTCTGTTTTTTATGCCCAAGATTCCTTACAAATATACCTTTTTATAAGTTTATTGGAGAAATATTAAGCAAATCTAACCCCCCAAAAACGAAACATTTATATACTTAATATTATCACAATAATATTATACTATTATCAAGAAAATATTAAATGGCAAAAACTGATTTTTATGACAGGAAAGGGGAATTAAGGCTTCTTAGAGATAAATATTCTAATCTTAGCACAGGCGAAATGCTCGTGATTTACGGTAGGAGAAGAGTTGGAAAGACAGAGCTTGTAAAGCAATTTCTTGAAATAGTGCAGGAAAATAGCTTGTATTTTTATGTTGATTTAATAGAGAAAAAAGGCATTTTGGGCTCTATATCAAGTGCCATATTAGAACAGCTTAAGGAAACAGTAATCTTTGGGGGGTTTGATGACTTTTTCAAGTATATCGAAAAGAAATCCGAGAACGGTAAATTCGTCATTATCATAGATGAGTTTCAGCGATTTTTGGATATAGCCCCAGAATTTATTACAATGCTTCAAAATTACTGGGACTCTAAATTAAAGCACAAGCAGCTTCTTATCATTCTTGTTGGCTCTTCTATAGGGATGATGCAAAAAATAACAAGCAGCAAAGCAGGAGCATTATACGGGAGGGTTACAAAAATAAAAGTGTCCCCATTTAATTACCATGATTTTAGGGAAATGTTTAAAGAGCTTAGTGAAGAAGAGAAAATTATGCTTTTTTCTGTTTTTGGAGGCACCCCCTTTTATCTTGAGAAAGTGAAAAAAATTTCAGGGAATATTCACGGAGTTATTGAAGAATTAATGCTTAAGAAAGGCGCGGAACTCTATGAAGAGCCTAAGAACCTTTTGGAATATGAAAATGTGAGGGTGCATTCAAAATATAACGCAATACTGAGCTCTATAGCTGCCGGTAAGGAAATACTAAAAGAAATCCAGGATTTTACTGGAATTGAATCAAACATCATGCCTGCCTATATAGACAAACTCGACAATCTGCTTGATCTTGTCAAGAGAAATGACCCTCTTCTTGGAAAGGAAAGGCTTGGTAGGTATGCAATCAAAGATAATTTCTTTAGGTTTTGGTATAAGTTTGTATTTTCAAATCAAACCGCTTTAAACCTAGGGAATATCAAGGCGGTATCCTCATTAATAAAGGAGAACCTTAATGCTTATGTTGGGCTTATTTTTGAAGATATAGTCAAGGAGTTGCTTATTCTATACCTAAATAAGAGAATTAAGGGAAACGAAATTAATTTTGAAAACATAGGCAGCTGGTGGAACAGATCAGGAGATGAGGTGGATATTGTTGCTTATAATAACAAAACTAAGAAAATAATTGTAGGAGAAGTAAAATGGCGGTCAAATCAGGTTGATTCCGACATTATTGAAGAAATATTAAGAAAGTCCAGGCTTATCAATTTTAAAGGAGAGTATCAATTGTTGCTGGTTTCAAAGAGCGGATTCACTAAAGAATGCATAAGGAGGATGGATGAACTAAATGTTATTTACCTTACATTAAATGATATTTCTAAATTATACGATGATGCTGATAAATAGAAACAAAATAAAGCCATGCAAATTTTCATAGCTTTTTTAACCAAACCTTTAGAGCATGGAGAAGCTGAAAAAAATAGCAAAAAAAACAGCAAAATTTATATACAAAACCCCCTTTCCGTTCTATTATGCAAGAAACAAGCTATAAGGGATTTAGCAAGTTTTTACTAGTTTTAATTCTATTAGTTCTGGTGTTGTAAGGCTAAGTTCTTTTCTTAAGAACTGAAGCTTTCATTGTTACAATCTTCTTATAAATACAAATAAGCATTAAAAAGGAGGTTAAAAAAACAAAAAGCATATAAAATGGAAACAAAACAGGTATGTAATAACTGCACAAGCCTAAGGACATTTAGTTGTCCGCATGTGTTTTATATAGAGCACATGGATTTAGATAGTAATAATTGCACCAAATGGAGTAAAAATGGTAAAAAAAATAATAATTTTTGACACAACATTAAGGGATGGGGAGCAAAGCCCCGGAGCTTCTTTAACAATAAATGAGAAGCTTATCATAGCCAAGCAATTGGCAAGGCTTAATGTAGATGTGATTGAAGCAGGCTTTCCTATAAGCTCGGAAGGCGATTTTGAGGCTGTTAAATTAATAGCCCAGCAGGTAAAAGGCCCGGTAATCTGCGGCTTGGCAAGAACATTAAATAAGGATATTGACAGGGCTTGGGAAGCTGTGAAATATGCCAAAAAGCCAAGGATTCATACATTTATTGCCACTTCAGAAATCCACAGGACTGAAAAATTAAGAAAAAGCAAGGAAGAAATAATCCAGATAGCGGCAGATGCAGTAAAACATGCAAGGTCTTTATGCAAGGATATAGAATTCAGCCCGGAAGACGCTGCAAGAACAGATTTAGCATATATGTGTGATGTTGTCGAAGCCGTAATCAAAGCAGGAGCAACTACAATTAACATACCTGACACAGTTGGCTATGCAGAGCCAGAGGAATTTGGGAAGAGAATAAAATACATTTTTGATAAGTTAAGCAATTTAATAAGAAAGAACAAGGTAATAATCAGCATTCACTGCCATAATGATTTGGGCTTGGCAGTGGCTAACAGCCTTGAAGCTATAAAGAATGGAGCAACACAAATTGAATGCACAATAAACGGCATAGGAGAAAGGGCAGGCAACTGCTCACTGGAAGAAGTTGTTATGAACATAAAAACAAGAAAGGATTTTTTCAAAAACTTCACAACAGCAATCAACACAAAAGAGATTTACAAAACATCAGGAATGGTTGCTGACTTAACAGGCATAGCTGTCCAGAGAAACAAGGCAGTTGTAGGCGCAAATGCATTTGCCCATGAGGCAGGAATACACCAGCATGGTGTTTTATCTAATAAAGCAACTTACGAGATAATGAAGCCGGAGGAAGTTGGCTGGGTAGGAATAAACATTGTAATTGGCAAGCACTCAGGAAGGCATGCTGTTGAAGTTATATTGAGGGATATGGGTTATGACCTTGAGCAAAACCAGATTGATAAGATAATGGAAAAAATAAAAGATTTGGCTGACAAGCAGAAAGAAATAACGAGGGCAGATATTGTTGCAATTGCAAATGACATTGCTGGTGAATTAACAAAAGAAGAAAAGATAGTTATATTAGATGAGATAAAGGTTAATACCGGCAATAAGATAAAGCCGACAGCTGAAGTAATCTTAATTGTAAGAGGAGAAAAGAAAATCGGGCAGGGCGAAGGAGTTGGCCCTGTTGATGCTGTCAGCCATGCCATAAGCAGCATTATAGGCCCATCAATTTCCTTAAAGGAATACGGATTAAAAGCAATTA
>Ga0209211_10008764_pt1 | contig 13718 bp, 17 predicted proteins | sample RifGroA2_FD_183992 | JGI IMG/M metagenome (GOLD analysis project Ga0209211, IMG submission 183992) | Groundwater microbial communities from Rifle, Colorado, USA - Groundwater A2 (SPAdes) (version 2) | ecosystem: Environmental > Aquatic > Deep subsurface > Groundwater | place: Rifle, Colorado...
TTAGAAAAAAAATTGACTAAGCACGGTTATTATCTGATGGACCACTGGTATGACGCACCCGTCTCCCCTACTTGGGTGAATAATTCAGAAGTAAAATACATTCCCGGCTCATGTCCGAATGCTGAAAATCTATCAAAACATATTTTTAATTTACCGACGCATATTAATATTACGGAAAAAGAGGCAGAGCGGTTAGCAAAATTAGTTAATACGTTAATGCGTTCGTTAATGCGTTGATGTGCTGATGCAATAAAATATGGAGAAGGATATAACCAAACCACAATGGGAAAAATCGCTGGACAAATTTCCCGATGCCAACTTCCTGCAATCCTGGGACTGGGGAGAATTTCATCAAAAATTAGGACATCCTGTTTACCGGGTTGAATTTAATAACGGAATGTTTCAGGCCATTGTCGAACCGGCTAAACGCGGACGGCATTTAATCGTCCCCGGCGGGCCCTTATTAACAAATTATTTTTCCCTCCCCCAATGGCATAAAGCAGTAACGCTTTTGAAAGAAATTGCACTTAAAGAAAAATGCGCTTTTATAAGGATCCGTCCACAGGCAGAAAACTCCGACCGCTTATCAGAAATTGCCAAGCAAATTGGACTTATCCCCGCTCCGATGCATCTCCACGCCCAATTAACAAGAATTTTGGATTTAACTAAATCTGACGAACAACTATTGTCTGAGATGAGAAAAAGCACCAGATACGAAGTTAAAAAATCACTAAAGATGGGAATAAAAGTTGAAAAATCGCAGGACGAAAATATTATAGATGATTTCATTAGGCTTCAGGCAGAGACGGCAAAACGGGAAGAATTTGTGCCGTTTACAAAAAAGTACCTTTTACAGCAATTTAAGGAATTTAATAAAGATAATGCAGTTAAATTGTTTTATATTACAAATCCGGAAATAGTTTCCATCACCTTCGTGATTTTCTACCGGGAAGAAGTCATCTACCACTATGCCGCCTCAACTGACGAAGCCAGAAAAATTCCGGCGGCATACGCCATTCAATGGGCAATAATTCAGGAAGCAAAAAAAAGAGGTTATAAAACTTACAATTTATGGGGGGATGTGACCGACGAAAAACTATCCGCCAGCTGGCGGACCCACCGCTTTTCCGGCCCCTCCTTATTCAAACGCGGTTTCGGAGGCAGGCAATTTGCCTATTTCCCTGCCCATGACCTACCGTTAAGTTGGAAATACCGGATAAATTGGGGAATTGAGAATCTAAGAAAAATAACCAGATCCCTCTGAAAACTAAACCGCCATCAATTCAGCCTTTTTAGCACTACCCAAATCGTCAATCTTAACTTCCCACTCTTTTGTTTTTTTATCCAATTCTTCAATTGACTTAAAAATATCATCCTCCGAAACTCCAGCCTTGCCTTTTTCGGCATCAATTTCTTTTTTTATTTTCTGCCTTTCTTCCCTTAATAAAACTTTTCCTCCCTCAACTTTTTTATCGACCATTTTAGCCAATTCAATCCGTCTCTCCTGAGTCAGAGCAGGAATTGAAATTCTAATAGTCTGGCCGTCAACTACCGGATTTAAATTAAGATCACTTTTAGATATTCCGCGGGAAATATCTTCAAGGACATTTTTGTCCCATGGAGAAATTAATAATGTTTGTGAATCCGGAGCGGATATATTTGCAAGTTCTAAAAGTTTTAAGGTCGAACCGTAACTTTTAACCGGAATTTGAAGATTGGCGACTAAATCAGGCTTCGCCCGGCCTGTTTTGACGGTGGCTAGATCATCCCTGACAACATCCAAAACGCCTGAAAAAGATGAATCGATGAGTTGAATGATTGATAACATTTATAAATGGCTATAATGGTTAGAATTGTTACAATGGCTAGAAATTATTTTGATCATTTTAACCGTTTCAGCCATTCTAACCATTTTATATCTCCATTCTCGAAATTTCTACCACCTTAACATTCTCCCCAACTTTTGCAATAACTTCATCAATTATCTGTTTGATTTTTTTCTTATTATCCCTGATCCAATCCTGACCATAAAGCCCTTCGGCGTCTTTCGGATCCATTGACGCAACCTGCATCGCCAGTTCTTTCCCTAATTTTTGAAAATCATCGGTTCTAGCTACAAAATCCGTCTCGCAACCCAGTTTCACCATGGCCGCGACCTTACCGGTTTGATGAATATAAGAGAAAATTGCACCATCACCGATAGCCCTGTCCGCCTTTTTCAGAGCCTTAGCCACGGCATTTTTTTTTAACCATTCATCTGCCTTTTCTAGATTACCATGACTTGCTTCCAAAGCTTTTCTGGCATCCATTACTCCGACACCTGTTTCGGCACGGAGTTTCTTTATGGAGATTAGAGTTATCTGTTTAGTCATATGCTCGTTCTTTGTCATTGCGAGGAGTCTTCGACGCGGCAATCTAATTTAATCTATGAGATTGCCACGCTCGTCCGCTAAACGGGCTCGCTCGCAATGACTGATGGCGTCTGTTTGTTTATTTCTACTTGCCTTCCTGCAATCACCGCTTCGGCAATTTTAGAAGTGATTAACCTAATTGTCCCAAGGGCGTCATCGTTGCCTGGAATTACAGTAGTTATCATTTCCGGATCGCAATTGGAATCGACAATCGCTATAACCGGAATTTTTAGTATATGAGCTTCCCTGACCGCCGCATCTTCTCTTTTAATATCAACCACAAATATAGCATCCGGCAGGCTGGTTAATTGCTGCAAACCGCCAACAAATTTTTCCAACTTATTGATCTGTTTATCGATTAAGACTCTTTCCTTTTTGGTGTAATTATCCAATTCTTTAGCCTCACGTTTAATTTTTAAATCTATTAATTTATTAACACTTAATTTAAGCTGTTTCCAGTTAGTTAAAGTTCCCCCCAACCAACGTTTGGCCACAAACGGCATTCCTGCCCTAACTGCTTCTTCAGAGATAATTTGCGAAGCTTGTTTTTTTGTACCGACAAAAATGATCGATTTTCCTTCTGTGGCTATTTTTCTAACAATTGCTATCGATTCCAGCAAAGCCCGCCTGGTTTTATCCAAATCAAAAATATGGATTCCGTCTTTTTTTCCCCAAATATAAGGGGCCATTTTTGGATGCCAACGACGGGCCTGATGACCGAAATGGCATCCTGCTTCCATTAATTCTTCCAAAGAAACATCAATTGAAGGTTTATTATCTTTTTTTGGCATAGGTATCTTTGACTGATTTTACCACATTTTCCATCAAACCTACCACGGTCAACGGCCCAACGCCGCCGGGAACCGGGGTAATCGCTGAAACTTTAGGAGCGACTTCGTCGAAGACTACGTCACCAGAAGGAGAACCGCAGTCGATCACAACCACTCCGGATTTGACCATGATACCGGTAATAATCCCGGGTTTGCCGACGGAAGAAATTAAAATATCAGCCTCGCTAACCGCTAACCGTAAATCGTTAATCGTCGACTGAGAATGAAAGAGTGCCACATTAGCGCCAAGACTTTTCAACCACCAGAATAATGGCAATCCGACCATCGGACTGCGGCCGAGGATGACGACGTACTTGTTGTGAAGGAAATGCCTTAATAACCCGTCATTCTGAAGGAGTGAAACGACTGAAGAATCCCATTTAGGATTAGACCCAACGGGATCCTTCACTACGTTCAGGATGACGTAGCCAACTGCTTTCACTGTCGCCGGCAAAAATCGGGGGGAACCTTCTTTAATTAACCGGAGATTTTCACTGGTCAAACAATCCACATCCTTCTCGGGAGGAATTTGATCCACCAGCTCCTGCCATTTTTGTTTATCAAAGCCTCTTGGATGCTGAACAAATATTCCGTCGCAATCTTCGTAAATCGTAAATCGTAAATCGTAAATCGGTTTAGGAATTGAAATAACCTTCATTTCAATTCCCACCCTTTCCGCCACCGCTCTCTTTAATTTCAAATACAACCTGCTTCCCTCATCATCGGCCAATTCCACTGCCACCAGTTTTGGCCTTCTGCCAATCTTTTTGGTTAACTTTTGGACTTCAATTTTTAGAAGCTGCTCTTTTTCCGCTGCTAATTTCTTTCCGTCAATGATGTTCGTTGTCGTCACGACAGATCCACCGGGAATTTTTTACACAATGATTTAACCTGAAGCTTTATCGATTTAAGTTTCTTGTCGTCAGCAGAATTTTTAGCAACTTCAAAAATCCATTTCCCGATTTTTTTCATTTCATTTTTCCCCATTCCTCTAGCTGTCAATGCCGGCGTGCCCAATCTTATCCCACTGGGCTTAAAAGGCGGATTTGGGTCATGTGGAATAGTGTTGAAATTAACCACAATCCCCGCTTTTTCCAAAGCTATGGCAAACGTTTTTCCGTCAATTCCAAACGGTCGGACATCAACCACCATTAAATGATTATCCGTTCCTCCTGTTGCTAAATTAAATCCATGTTTGAACAATTCATTCGCCAGCACTTTGGCGTTAGAGACTATCGCTTTAGCATAGGATGCAAATTGTTTTCCAGTAGCTTTTTCCAGAGCTATAGCAATTCCGGCTGTCGTATTATTATGCGGACCCCCCTGCAGCCCGGGAAAAATAGCTTTATCGATTTTCTCTCCCATTTTTTCATCCATTTTCAAACCTTTTTCAGTAATCAAAATCATCGCTCCCCGTGGTCCCCTTAAAGTTTTATGGGTTGTTGTAGTCACAACGTGGACATAAGGAACCGGAGACGGATGAGATCCACCTGCCACCAATCCGGCAATATGAGCAATATCCGCCATCAAAATCGCACCAATACTTTGAGCAATTTCTGAAAATCTTTTCCAGTCTAAAATCCTGGGATAAGCTGTAGTTCCGGCAACAATTAATTTTGGACTTTCAGCTTTAGCCAATTTCTCTAATTTATCGTAATTAATTCGACCATCCGCTTCAACATCATATTGAACAGACTGAAAATATTTCCCGGAAAAAGTTATATTTGGATGACCGTGGGTTAAATGTCCGCCCCCGGAAAGTTTTAGTCCCATGATTTTATCTCCGGGCTTGAGTAAGGCAAAATATACAGCGGAATTGGCAGGAGAACCTGAATACGGCTGAACATTGACGTAAGGGACGTCGAATAATTTCTTGGCGTTAGCAACCGCCACATCTTCAATTTCGTCGATGATTTCGTTCCCCTGATAATATCTGCGGTGGGCGTATCCTTCCGAGTATTTATGCATTAATGACGACCCAACAGCTTTTCTGACTTCCGGATAAGTGTAATTCTCCGACGGAATCATCATCAGGGTTTCCTGCTGTCTACGCTTTTCAGCAACAATCAATCTATTAATATTCATAGTCTTTACTTCTTAATATTACCAAATGCCGCATTTAATTCCTCGTTAGTTACAGATCTGGCATATCTGGTAAAATCTGTCAACATCATCTCAAAAGAAAAATTTTTTCCTACTGCGTCGGATTCATGCAAATAATATGGTAATTCCGATAGCGGATATCCGGGGCCCTCAATTGAGGAACCCGGCCCCTTATCCTGAACAATAAACTTATCTAGCTTCGTAATTGCTGTTTCTATTTCTTGAGCGCTTAACTGCGGAACAACAGCTAATTGAGAAATGTTTGCCAATATCAACCTTATCGATTCTTTATCCATATGTAAGTAAGATGGATATTATATAGAATCGAGCGCTTTACCGATAAAATAATGATTATTTTTTGATTAAATCCATCGAAATAAGGATTCTCTCAGGGATACTTAAGATTGGTAAACGGCCCTGACAGGTCCCGGCAACATCTAAAGTAATATGTCTTTCTTGTATGGATTTATCAATACCTATTTGATCGCCTAAACAAAGTTTTTCAAGCCTTGACCCATTTTGAGGAACAGCTAAAACTATCTCTTGGGAATATTGTCTACTCGGAAAAACTAAGATTCCCCTATCTTTCAGCTCTCTAGATATGCCGGTACTATCCAGTAAATCAGAAGTCCTCAAAACTATTTTTGGTTTGGTTTCAGAAAACCTCTGCAATTGATTTTCATTGGCTAAAGCGTGAAAGAAAACCCCAAACCTGGAAAACTCTCCGCAGGCAGGCCTACATTCTAATTTTTCAACTTCACCATCAATATCAGGGATTACTCTTATTACCCAAGGCAAAAGCTCTGATAACTCTGAACAGTCAATCAAACCATCACTAGTCAATTGATCAGCTATTTGTTTCATAAAAAAACCGGGCGGAAATGCCGGGTAAAATTCATATCAAGCATCGGTGTTGACAAAACGCAACCGCTGAATTTCTTCATGGTTGCGCTATATCTTACATAGGTGATGTGTAATTAGTCAAGGGACAGTTTCTTGATTACTTGTCTAAAAATCCGGTTATTAATAATTTCTGCCTGGTCTAATTTTCCCTTGGTAAGACAACGTATCTTATACCACCAATCGTTAAGATAAACTTCGTTAATATAACTTTTGTAGGCGGAAAATTGATGGTGGTGATGACGTTCGGCAATATCCTGTTTCCTGCCTTTTAAATATTCCCGATCGGATTTAGTTTTATTAAGCTTTAAGGAAATTTTAGGCGGGACATCGAGAAATAATACTAAGTCAGGTCGCAAAATTCCTAATTCTTCATACCCCATCCGCCACAGCCAATCCCGGTACTTCTCTTTAACCGACCCATTAAATTTGGCTATTTGATGAACATTAGAAGTAAAATAGCGATTGGAAAGAATAATTCCGCCTTTTTTAATCCACGGAATGGCAAAATCCCTACTCCAGACATATTGGTCAATCATATAAGGTAAAACCGCCAAATGGGGGTTAACTTCATCCAATTTTCCGAATTCTCCGGTCAAAAATCGGCCAACCAGTTTGCCCCATTCGGATGTGTAATATCGGGGGAAATCACCGATTAAAATTTTACGGCCGGATTTTTCCAGCCGATTTTTCAACAGTTCCGTTTGAGTAGCTTTTCCGGAGCCGTCAATACCTTCAATGACGATAAAAATTCCTTTACTCATTTAATTTTTGATAAGTTACCATTTAAAATTATCGGATCAATAGATTGCAATTCGTCTAAAATATATGACTGCCGCGGAATCGGATTTAAAAAATAAATTTTCTTTTTGCGGTAGTGAGCAAAACAAATTTCGGTAAAAGTGTTGGCCCCAACATAATTTTTCTTTCTTAGCTTATCTATATTGACTACCAAAATAGCGTCGGAAATCTCAATTTTATCCAAGTGCTTTTCTATTAATCCCAATCCCTTTTTGGCAATTACTCTTTTTGAATTATCCTTTTCCCAATAATCAACTCCGGGAGCCTTAACCGGCATATATACTTTATGATCCATTCCAATCAATTGTTTTCCGACTAATCTCATTTCCTCAATGAATTTGATAGAACCGCAAATTGTAATTATCATAAGAATATCTTTTTTAGATCGTAAATCGTCGAGATTGACAAGTCCGCCTCCGAACTTTCACTCCAAGCCAAAATCGTTTTCATCCCCACGGCTTTAGCCCCCAAAATGTCAGTTTCCACGCTATCCCCAATATACACTGATTCTTCCGGAGAACAACCTGCCAATTCCAAAGCCTTCAAAAATGGCGCCGGGTCGGGCTTATAAACATCGAGTTCGTAAGTTGTAATTAAAGGATTAAATGATTTCAACGATAAGCCAATCGCTTCCAATTTTTTCTTGGCGATAAAGCGGTGAGTATTGCTGATCATCCCGACTTTATATTTTTTTTCGAGGCTTGATATCAAATGAACAATTTTCTCATCTTTAGAAATTAATTTATTTAATTCTATTTTTTTAAAAGCCTTAACAAAAAACTCTTCTCCATCTATTCCTAGCTCATTCAATACCTTAGTTGAACTTCCCAACACAGAATATCTTTGGCGGACATAAACCGCGGCTTCTTGCAATAATAAATTATTTTGCCTCATTACGGTTTTATAAATTTGTTGCTGAATCGCATTCCAAGCCTCTTCGACATTTTTAAACAATGTTCCATCGAGATCGAAACACAGAAACTTGATTGTTGGTATCCAGTCCGGAATTTTCATTTAGTTTTAAAATTCAACGCCTCGTCTGAAGTAAATTCTATCCCCAATTTTACCGCAGTTTCAGCCCTTTCAATCTGCCTGCCGGCATACATGGCATTGCCTATCGTGGAAAACAGTCCGGCTGACTCCAACACAAAACATAACCTTTTAGTTGCCTTTTCTTCCATCCCGTTTTGGCGGTATTCATCCAAAAATATCCCATCGGGGGACAAATGTTTAACGACGATAAATTTTCCGTCTGTTTCAATATTTAAATTTCCCCGCGGATCCCATTCGCAGGAAACATCTATCCAATGGTCATGAACTATTTTTTCAGCCAACTGCCAGCTTGATTCGTAAATATGAGCCGAGTGGGAAATAGTAGTCAACGGTCCCAGTTTAATATCTTTTCCGATCATTCCGGCCAACTCTTTTTGAAACGCCAATAATCCGAAAGCATTTAAAAACCAGCCTCCGTACATATCATTGCTTCTGAAATAAGCGGTTAGAAACAGCTTCTTATCGCGGATTACGGCTTGGACTAAAACCAGACAAGGAGTCCGCCAAATTTCCCTTAGTCCGAAATTGTCAATTACCGGCTCCCATAAAATTGCAACCGCCCCCTTATTTTCCGGAAAACTTTTTAGTTTTTCCGCCATAAGCTTTTGTTGATTTAATGATTTACCAGATATTGCCTGCTTGAAGACTGACCTGATGGCATTATTTGTCATCGCGAACGAACGAAGTGAGTGTGGCGATCTTTTTTCAGGGGCTAGATTGCCACGTCCCGATGAGCATCGGGACTCGCAATGACTAATATCTATTACTTTAGATAAAAATTCATCATCGTATCCCTCCAACGAAAATGCCTTTATGCGCTCTCCGTAAGTATAGGCCTCATCGCCGCGGGAAGCAGATAAAAATCCTGTTACATATTTTTTAATATCGTCTTTGGAATACGGGAGCCATTCCGGCAACTCGGGATTTTCCGGTTTTTCGTTATAAACAACTGCCGTTAAATTAAATATTTCCGTAATTCTCTCGGCCCCATAATGATGAATCATCGGACTTGGGCGGCCAAACCGCATTATTTCCCGTAATAATCTAATCCAAGTTTGCCAAACCTTTTGCCCTCTAACCGTAAAAGCCGATTCTTCGCTTGGCAATCCCCCTCCAACGCTTGTCTCCAGCTCCGGGAACACAAGCGGTTTAGACCATTGTTTTCCTCTACTACTTTTATTGATAAAATCAGTGATTTTATGGAGAGAAGCCGGACCTATTTGATTAACAATTTCAACATTATCAATAAACTTTTTAATACCCTCATGAGAAATATTTTCGTCTAACCAGTCCGGCAACTTTGATTTTAAACTTGAAAGTTTTTGCAGTTCGCTTCCTGACCCCATTAAGTCAGCCCCAATCAACAAAATCCTTTTTATCTTTGGATTTAACAAAACATTTCTCAACAAATAATTGATTCCCCTTTTGGTATAGAGTTGGCCGATAATAGAAACATCGGAAACATCAGCCATTTTTGCCACCACATTCATCGGCGTCCACAGAGTCGCAATCGCAGAATCGGAATCCGGATTGCCGAGAATTAAACGGTCTTTAAAGTATTTAGGCCAAGAAGTCAATAAAAAATGGCTAGATTGTTGAGATGGTTTGGATGGTTGGAAATACTTGTCAGAAGTCTTTAACCATCATAGCCATTTAACCATCGTTAACCATCCTCCTTCCATACTTCTTTTTCAGTTATTTGTTTAACTTCAACCCCGTTCTTTCCTAGCATCTCCAAGTAGTGTGGCTTATAAAAATCATTCATATAAACTATCTTTTTAATCCCGGCAGCAATAATTGCCCGCATACAAATCAAGCAAGGAAAACTGGTGACAAACATAACAGATCCGTCAATTTTAATTCCCTTTCGGGCGGCATTGGCGATAGCATTAATCTCGGCGTGGACGGAACATGAGACCTCCAATCCCCTGCCGCCGCTTAACTTTAATTTTTTCCGGCTGCAGCCTTCATTGCCACAGTTACAATGAATATCGTGTTTTTTGTTTTTGTGTTTGTTTCTAAATTCTTGGCAACATTCTTCCCCCTCCAACGTTTCATTCCAAGCCTCTGAAATAATCTTTCCACCTTTGGCAATCACGCACCCTATCCCAATCCAGCATTTGGTATTTCCGGCAATTTTTGCTGCCCGGCGCATCAATTCTAAATCCTTCATCTCAATTTTTTTGCTAACTTTTCAGGATGTATGGTCACCTTCTGATAATGCCAACTGACTAATTCCGGCTTGTAAGGAATGATATGGAAGTGGCTATGGGCCACGGTTTTGCCAGTTTTAAACCCTGACAATGGCCTGTCTAAAATATAAATATCGTTAATCTTTAATTTATCCTGAAGCTTTTTTACCCCTAAATTCAATAAATAAAATATTGCATTCCATTCCGTCTGATTAGTTTCCGCTAAACTTTCAATATGACGCCTCGGAATCACCATCAGATGTCCGTCAAGATACGGATATAAATTTACCGTCAAAACAACATTGTTTTTTTCGGCAATAATATATTTATCTTTTAGATCGCAAAACACGCATTTACCGGTATTTTTCCATGCTTCTTCATACCAATAATCAGCGCTTGTCCGTGCATTTCTAACATCTCTTTTGCCGTTGTTTTCTGTTTTCTGTTTCCTGTTCATTGTTCTCTATCCCTTAAGTTCCCTCATCATCTCCGGGGTGAAAAATCTTTGGAAATTTGTCCTAATCATTACCGCTGCAGCTTTTTCAATCATCCCCGACGAACTGATGTACGGCCCCTGGCGTTTAACCAAAGCTACTTCTCCACCAAACTCCGCCATTGCTTTGGTCTCCGGACTATCTTTGTAACCCGTATTCCAGTCATCATCCGGGACTATCAAAATATTGGGTTTCAGGGTCTCAATTGAAGACACGACCGCGTTTACCGGAGGCATGATAAAAACGTAATCAACCACCATCAGGGATGCAATCATTTCCGCCCGGGCCGATTCATCCACAATCGGCCGGTCAACTCCTTTTAGCATTTTAATTTCGGCGTTTGACGATACTCCGACAATTAGAATATCTCCGCAAACTTTAGCCTCCGACAAATAGCGAGTATGACCAACATGAATAAGATCAAATCCTCCGGCAGTAAAAACTATTTTTTTGCCCTGCAATTTCCGCCGTAGTTTCGGCAAATCGGCGAATTTAATAATCTTATCCCTGATTTTTTCTTTGATGTGATTTGGCATGTAAAAATAATAAATTAATAGGTTAATGGGTTAATGAATTGTATGGCAACATCACGGACACTATTCAAATTACCGAAATCATCTCCTGACAAATACTTCTTTGTCCATTTTACGACATCCTCTTTTCTATAGGGCATACTATAATTTGTCAAGAATAATTCTGACCGTCGCTCCAGTTTACGAAACTTCTCCTGTGAAGTTTCGTAAACTTCACAAGGTGTGTCAACCAGAATAAAACTCAAACTCCTCCCCAATTCCTGCTCTACCGGACCTTTAGCGGTAGTTTCGAAATCGATAACGCCGATGGCATTGAAAGATCCTGATTGGAACAAGACGTTGCCGCGGGCGAAATCAAGATGGAGACAATGATTAATGCGTTGATGCGTTGATGTATCAATAGAGGCATGTAATCTTTCAAGAAGTCTTGCCGCAGAAGAAATTTCTTCCAAATTCCATGGATATCGGATTTCACCTTCGGCATAATTAAAATATGTAACTAGTTCACCATTCTCTTCTTCTACCGGCTTTGATTTATCTACCAGCATTCTGGACTTAATATCAGTATGAACCGCCACAAAATTTTCCACCAGCACCCCTTCACGGATTTGTTTTTGGCGTCTAAAACCATCTTTCCAGACGATTTTCACTTTCCCGTCAATTCGGAACACTCTATTTCTATGCCCACCGAAGAGACGTATCAATTTATTTGACATACTGTGATAATATAGTTTTTATGAACGAACATCTCAAGAAGCAAATCGATAGGTTAATCGAGCAGATTAACGCTCCGCTTCCGGCAAATCCTGTTAATCTAGAGTATCGGGTAAATACTGTAGTGGCACAAACAACCAGAATATTGGCCGGCGAGCATCTTATGGGCCTCATGGTTGTAGGCTTAAATCTTGGTGGAATGACTAATGAAGAAATGCTTGAAGTGATTCAAAGAGCAAATACTATCCCTGATGCTGTAGCTTCAGATCCAAAAGGTTAAATTGCCTTGGTCACCCCGGCTTTCTCCAGCTGGCGAATTTACAATTTGGATAATTAGAGCAGCCGAAAAAGTGACGGCCTTTTTTAGTTTTCTTAACCACCACGTCTCCGTCATGGCATAACGGGCATTTAACGCCTGATTTTTCCACGTATTTATTTTTCCAATCGCATTTAGGGAACAATGAGCAGGACAAAAATTTACCGAATTTTCCGGACCGGATGACCTGTCTACCGTCCCCGCATTTCGGACAAGCCTCACCGGTTTCTTCAGCCGGAATTTTTTTCCTTTCAGCCCCAATTTCAACCTTCTTCAGCCTTTCCACAAACGGAGAATAAAATTCCCCCAAGACATCATTCCAACCTCTTTTATTTTCCGCTATTTTATCGAAATCCTCTTCCAAATTTTTAGTAAAGTCATAATCCACAATAGAAGGAAAATGTTCCACCAAAAAATCATTTACCACCAATCCAACTGGCATCGGACGAAATCTGCCTTCCGATTTTTCCACATATCCCCTGTCCTGAATCGTACTGACAATCGGGGCGTAAGTTGATGGCCTGCCAATCCCCTTTTCTTCCAACAGCTTAATCAACATCGCCTCGGTAAACCGGCCGGGAGGTTGAGTAAAATTCTGTTGAGGATCAATGTTTATCAATTTCAGCTTTTCACCCTGCTCCACCTCTGGCAGTCTTTGCTCTTCTTCTCCTTCGGCCTTCAGCCTTTGTCCTTCAGCCTTTGTCACTTGATATGCCCTTTTCCATCCATCGAACTTCTCCACCATCCCCACAACTTTTAGTCCGTATTTCTTATCTCCTTGGGCTATGACTCTAATCGTAGTTTGATCATAAATCTGATCGGCCATTTGGCAGGCAACGAATTTTCTCCATATTAATTGATAAAGGCGGAACGCGTCTTTAACAATCAACCCGACTTCCTGTTCCAGTTTTTGTGGATTATAAAAATCCTCCGGATTGGTCGGCCTGATGGCCTCATGAGCCTCCTGTGCCAAAGCATTTTTTGTTTTAAAATATCTAGCTTCAGACGGCAAATATTCCTGACCGTACTTAGATAAAATCAATTGACGAACATTTTCCACCGCCTCTTTAGCTAAATTGGTTGAGTCGGTCCGATGATAAGTAATAAATCCGTGCTCGTAAAGCCTTTGAGCGATATTCATGGTTTTTTTACCGCTCCATCGGAATATTCTGGATGCCGCCTGCTGTAAAGTGCTAGTAGTAAACGGCGGGAGTGGCCGCTTCCTGACTTCCGTCCTGTCAACTTTTTCAACTGAATATTGGGCTTTTTCCAAATCGTCAACGACCGGATCAACCTGGTCTTTTTGCGATAACGTTGCTTTTTCCCCGTCTATTTCCATCAATTTAACAATGAAGTCATTGCGAGCAAACG
>Ga0209211_10008767_pt1 | contig 13712 bp, 14 predicted proteins | sample RifGroA2_FD_183992 | JGI IMG/M metagenome (GOLD analysis project Ga0209211, IMG submission 183992) | Groundwater microbial communities from Rifle, Colorado, USA - Groundwater A2 (SPAdes) (version 2) | ecosystem: Environmental > Aquatic > Deep subsurface > Groundwater | place: Rifle, Colorado...
TGGGCAGAGACGTTTCTCTGCAATGAGCGTGGGGAAACCGGTTTTGTTTTTGCCAGGACGCTTGGGATTCGCAATCCGGTACTGTTAAAACGACCCGCCTCCTATCTGTTCCTTTTCATTTCGCACATTCTAACGTTTTGCAAAACGTTAGAATGTGCTCTGTATGAGATAAGTTCATAACGCCACTTATGCAGTGTGAAACTCTTTTTTCTTTCGTCCTTTCAATCTCACGCAAAATCAGCGACTAACGCGAGAACTCTATTTACTCACATCTCGCTCGCGCCACAATCCCCCAATCGTTCTCTATGCGCTATCGCCCACAACCCTTACTTTCTCATTCTAACGTTTTGCAAAACGTTAGAATGTGCTCTGCACGGGCCGTTAGTTTGTGCCTGACGCTTCTCGCATCGTTGCGTTTCAGAATGAGGCCTGCAATCGCCATCTTGCGCAGATGCTCGTATGCATTTTCATAACCAATATTGAGCCGCTCGGCGACATCTTCCAATGAAAGTTCCGGCTCCTTGTGCAACAAGTGAAGAATCTCCAATCGACGATGATTTGCAAAACCTTTCACGATTCTCTCAAGCCGTCGGAAGTTACTCGCTTGAGTGTTAGTTGTATCTGTCATGCCTTAATTCTATCTCATTCTAACGTTTTGCAAAACGTTTGAATGACATCCTCTGTTCATAATTCGCGGACTCTGTATTGCAATGCCTCCAACATATGAGTGGGTTCTATTGTGTCGCTTCCGGATAGGTCGGCGACGGTGCGGGCGAGTTTTATCGTGCGGTGGTATCCGCGCGGAGAAAGTTTGAGGGAGCGGGCGGCACCTATGAGCGCCTCTTCTGCTTTCGGCGAAAGTTGCGCCAATGATTCAATTTGTTTTGCTTTCATGTCGGCATTGGTGGACATGTTTTTCATGCTCTTGAAACGTTCAGCCTGCCGCTCGCGGGCGGAGAGGATATTTTTGCGCAATTGCTCTGTTTCGCCCGCATCTTTTTTTTTGCGCACCGCCATGGCTTCGGGCGCGATGTCGCCGACGGAAACCCACATATCAATTCTGTCGGCGACGGGGCCGGAAATTTTGCGCCGGTATTTTTCTACCAAGTGCGGCATGCATTCGCATCGCGAGGTTCCCCAAAATCCGCAGGGGCAGGGATTGAGTGCGGCAATTAGCATGAAGTTTGCGGGAAATATCGCGGAACCCTTTGCGCGCGAGATAGAAACCACTTTGTCTTCCAAGGGTTCCCGCAGTGCCTGCACGACATCGCGGTGGAATTCCGGAAATTCGTCCAGAAATAAAACGCCTCGGTGCGCGAGCGTCACTTCCCCGGGCCGCGGAGAGGACCCGCCGCCGATAAGCGAGGCGTACGAAGACGTGTGATGCGGACTGCGAAACGGCGCGCGGACAATCGCGCGGCCCTCTGATGTGCCCGCAAGCGAATGAATCATCGTTACTTCAATTACTTCATCCAAAGAAAGCTCCGGCAGAAGCGCGGTCGCCGCGCGCGCGAGCATCGTTTTGCCCGTGCCGGGAGGCCCATAAAGAGCGATATTGTGCCTGCCCGCGATGGCGATTTCTAATCCGCGCTTCGCGCTTTTTTGCTCGCGGATGTCGTCAAAAATAGGTCCCTCCAGCTCACTTTCAACGGTACGCGATTTTTCTTTTTTCACATACGGCGCGATAAGCTTCTTTCCGCTCAAGTGCTCCACAAGTTCTTTAAGCGTGCTTACCCCAAATAACGTGACGCCGGAAACGAGAGATGCCTCTTCCAAATTTTCTTCAGGCAAGAAAAACTCTTTGAGATTTTTGTCGCGCGCTGTGATTGCGATTGAGAGAGCGCCGAGGATTCCGCGCACTTCCCCGTCAAGCGCCAGTTCTCCGGCGAATAATTTCCCCGTCGGATTGAATTTCACCTGCTCCGAAGCAAGAAGAAAACAAAGCGCCATCGGCAAATCAAAAGCCCCGCCCTCTTTTTTCAGAGTTGCGGGAGCGAGCGACACGACAATTTTCTTGTTGCTTTTCTTGGGCGATTCAAATCCGCTGTTTTTTATTGCCGATGCCATTCTGTCCTTCGCTTCCTCCACCGACTTGTCCGGAAGCCCAACGATGGTGAATGCGTGCAGACCTTTTGCGATATCTGTTTCAACGGAGACTATATGCGCGCGCGGGAGCGCGGGCTGGGCGCCGAAAATCCTGGCAAAGCCCGAAGCAATTTTTTGCTTTTTCCCCCCGTTAGAAGCAACCATAATTTTCGTTCATGGCTCCGCGTGTCCGCATCAGTCGCTACCGTTAGCTTCTAACGGGGCGAGGCCATCAGGACAGCTTACAGCCTAGAACTCGCAGTTCGTAGCGAACCAAGTGGACAACACGGTTGTATTTTCCTACTAACTACTAACTGCGCACTACTGACTATTCCGTTACTTGCTGTGTGCTACGCACTTGCGCGCCGCCGGATTTGCCCGCAGTCTGTCTATTGGAATTAAGTCTTCGCAATCCTCGCAAATCCCGTAAACTCCGTGTTCTATATCTTGAAGAGCCCCTGCCACCTCCTTGTATCTTTTTTCAAGTTCTTCTACGAGAGGCACGTTTGTCGCCAAATCCTCGCAAATCCCGTAAACTCCGTGTTCTATATCTTGAAGAGCCCCTGCCACCTCCTTGTATCTTTTTTCAAGTTCTTCTACGAGAGGCACGTTTGTCGCCAGCTCCTCCATCTGGTCTGCCGCATCGTTCGGGTCGGCCTCTTCGCCCGTGAGGCCTCCTGTTGTCCCCTGCCAATCTCCGGTTTCCGGAATTGCGCGCCCGTACGAAGCGAGATCCTCTTCAAGCGAAGCAAGCTCCGCGTCAAGCATTGCTCGCAACTCGTTCAATTCATCCGCGTTAAGGTGTGCCATGCCCGACATAATACACGAACCGAGGGAGGGTGGCTAGCATGACGAGAACATTCTTTGTATTTGTATTATTCTCCAACTTCAGCGAAAAGCCACGGCAGTTTTTAACGGTTTGAGTGATTAGTCCCGTCTACAGGTGCCTATCATGACCGATAGGCCGTTAAAAACTGCCGTGGCTTTGAGCGCCTCCTTATAACTGGCGGGCTGCGCGAAGGCGGCCGAGGACCTCCGCGAACGAATACGGATTTTCCATTATCACGAGCATCCCCCGCGTCGGGAACGAATAAAGCAATTTGACCTCGCCCGCGTCGTCTCTGAGAATGCGTACGTCGTAATTTTGCAGGACGCTGTCTTCAAACTTCCTGTTTACCAATAGGCCCGTCTCATCAACCGTGAGAGCAGGCACTGGAGCAAAAAACGGCGCAAGGTCATCGCTCATCGCCGCTTCCCAGGCGAGGAGCCCCGCAAAAGCGCGCTCGTACGAAGTCACGGGAATTATTAAAACCGGCGCGTTCCTCTCCGTTGCCGCGTGAATGCCCAATAAGAAATCCCCGCGAAAAGCGCGTATTAGCTCCGGCGGCGTCTGCGCGCCTATTGCCACTAGGAATTCTTCTATGGTAGAGGCTCGTTCACCCTCTGTCCCGGCGTCTGTTTCGGAAACTACAGGCATGATGCGCATGATTGCTCCAAGCGACGCTCTCGGCGCGTTCAATCCCTCTGCCAGAGCGCGTTTTAGCTCAGTGCCGGAAGATGCGGCGCCGGAAGACGCGCCCAGCGGGAAAATAACCGTCCTATCCGCAAAGAAAAGCGGCGCGTCTTCCGGCGCGGAGCTCGCGGGAGCCGCCCCCTGTTGGAATGCATATACGCCGTAAATGGCTCCGGCCGCAAGAAGCAGGAGCGCAAGCATCCCCAGTATGATGCCCGATGCTTTGCTCGCGCCTTCTTTTTGCGCCGTCCCTCCCGCGTTCTTCTGCCCGCGTTTTTTTTCTTCCTCAAGCGCGACCGCATGCGCCATAGACATTTTTTTATCGCGCACGACGTCCTGCAAGTCGTCTTTCAGCGTGTGTATAGGAGTGACGGATTCCGATTTCTTCTGTTTTATCTCCGGCCGTGCTTGCTGATTTTCGGGCGCGCCGGTCTGCGCCGCGCCAATCCCGGGCATCGTCCGCAACGACGGAACATCGGCCGCTTCCCGATTTTTTCTCGCCGCATCTCCGCTCGCGGTAAAGTCCCTCCGCTCCGGGAGCTTCACTTCTTGGAGAATTCGCTCCATGTCGTTATGGAGCGACTTCGCATCCGCGCCCCGCCCCGCAATCGGAATTTCTGCCTCCTTGGCGGCCGGAGTTTGCAATGTCGGCTGGGGCTGCGCGCCTCCCGCCGGCGCGGCCGGCGCGGGATTAGATCCGGCGGCGGGGCTTGCTGTGGTGTCTTTCGGATTCGTTTCGTCCATAATCGGGGCTACCCTTGCTCGGAGTCAGTCCCTTGCGGGAAGCAAACTCCGGATCGGCTGCCTTGATAGATAGATTATACCGCCCTTTCTCGTCAATTTCTTTGATAACGACAGGAACTACTTCTCCGATGGATACGGCATCGGAAATTTTGTCAATCCGGAACGGAGCAACTTCAGACACGTGTACGAGCCCGTCGGTGTTGGGGCCGATTTGCACGAATGCGCCGAAATCCAGCATGCGCACGACAGGACCTTCCAATCGCTCGCCCACCATGTACTCCCGCGTGAGGTCGTAAATTTCTTTGAGCGCCGCGTCCGCGGTTCCCTCTTTGCCGGTAACGAATACGGTGCCGTCTTCTTCTATCGTAATGTCATCGCAAAGCGTCCGCTCGCGGATTCCGTTGATGGTTTTTCCGCCGGGGCCGATGACAAGGCCTATTTGGTCAACCTTCACTTTGATGGTGAGAATTTTCGGCGCCCGCGGACTGATGTCCGCGCGCGGAGCGGAAAGTTCTTTTTCAATGACTCCCAGTATCTGCATGCGCGCCTTCTTCGCCTGCGCGAATGCTTCCGCAAGAATTCTTAGAGGAACGCCTTCCACTTTCACGTCCATCTGCACGGCCGTCACTCCTTTTGAGGTTCCCGCAACTTTGAAATCCATGTCTCCGTGATGGTCCTCCGGCCCTTGGATGTCGGTCAGCACTTTGTACGTTCCTGTTTTTGCGTCGGACATCATACCCATCGCGATTCCAGCGACGGGGCGTTCAATCGGAACTCCCGCGTCCATGAGTGCCAACGTCCCCGCGCAGACTGTTGCCATTGATGTTGAGCCGTTGGAGGCGAGGCATTCGGAAACAATGCGGATGGTATACGGGAACTTTTCTTTCTGCGGAAGCACCGCGCGCAAAGCTTTTTCCGCAAGCGCCCCGTGCCCTGTCATCCGGCGATTAAACCCTCCCACGCGTCCCGTTTCCCCGACCTTGTCGGGCAAAATTGCGCGAAGCGCTTTTTCTGCGAGCGCGCCGTGCCCCGTCATCCGGCGGTTAAATCCCCCGACGCGCCCCGTTTCCCCCACCGAAAACGGAGGGAAATTGTAGTGGAGCATGAACGTCTTTTTCGTGTCCTGATACTCAATCGTGTCTATAAGTTGCGCATCGCCGGGGCCGCCGAGCGTGAGAGCCGCAAGCACATGCGTTTCTCCGCGGTAGAAGAGCCCGCTTCCGTGAATTATCGGCGAGAGGCCTCCGGCCTGCGCGAACAATGGCCTGATTTCATCAAAGGCGCGGCCGTCTACGCGTTTCCCGTGCGTGAGCGCGAGCTCGTGCACGTACGCGTCGGTGCGCTCCTCATAATACGAGTCGATTCTATTTGGTGTGATGTCGGACAGTCTTTCAGTCGCTGTCTTTATCCATTCGGCTTTGGTCGCCCCGATAGTTTCTTTGGAAAGTGCGCCGTTAAGAGTAGCGAGTTTCGGCGCAACGATTTCTTCGTATGCTGATTCAAGCTCCGGCGTGGTAACAGGCGCGTTGAAAGATTGTTTCGGCTTTCCGATTTCGGAAACGATTTGTTTCTGCCACGCCTGAATCTTTTCAATTTCCTCGCTCGCCTGTGCGAGTGCTTTCTCCAACACGTCTTCGCCAACTTCGGAGGCGCCGACCTCCATCATGTTTACCAATCCATCTTTCCCGCATGCCAAGAGATCCATTCTTACTCCCTCGGCCTCTCGCTCTTTGTATGTAGGATTAACGATGAAAGACCCGTTTTCCGCACCACTTGTCCCGAGCGTAGTCGAGGGAAGCTCAAGACGCACCGCAGAAGCGGGACCCGCCCACGGAATGTCGGAGGTTGCGAGCGCGAGCGATGCCGCGTTTATCGCGAGGACATCGGTGTCGTAATCTTCAATTGAGAGGACGGTAAGAATTATCTGCACGTCGCGCTTCAAACCCTTGGGGAAAAGCGGCCTTATCGTGCGGTCTACCATTCGGCCCGAAAGAATCGCCTCGTCGGAGGGCCGGCCCTCTCGGCGCATGAATCGCGAACCCAAAATCGCGCCGACGGCATAAAATTTCTCCTCGTACTCAACGGAGAGCGGGAAATAATCAAGATTGGATTCTTTCGCGCCCATAACCGCGGTCGCGAGAACCGCGCTATTCCCCAAGCGCACCAAGACGCTCCCATTTGCCTGGTCGGCCCAATTATTAAATTCGGCTGTTAACGTCTTTCCCCCTATTTCAAGGGAATATTCCTTTTTCCGCATTTGCTTTTGGTGACGCCTAGACTTCAGTTGCGAGCCCTATTTCTCGGTAGGCTAGCACTGCCTGTCTAAGCACCACGGCTATTTGCTAATGTTGTAATACTAACAGAAAATTCTGGAGTTTCCAAGGACGTCAGAATGAAAGATACTTGCCTGCGTGATGAAAATGATATTTGAGATAGTATGGAGTAAATGGAAGGCATAAGGAGGGAACAAGCACGCAATTTTCTATTTTGTTCCCATTTGCTCCCATTTTGGCAACACATCCAAAAGGGACGGCCGTCACCTTTGCGTGTGTTTGTTACGGCGTGGATAAAAATCACATTCCGCACGGTTTCTTGATACACTCAGCGAATGAATCAACCAATGCCGGAATTTATAATACCGAGAGACGAAAAGGTGCTCTGCGAGCTGTTCGGAGACTTTTTGTTTATGAAAACGGAGAAATTCCGTGGATTTCGGAAAGAAAGAAGCGATGGCAAGTTTAGGTTAAACACTGCGGATTTGCGTCTTTTGAATAAAACTGGAGTTGTAGGCAGATTTTTTCGCAGGTGGTTTCAGACTACATGGGGAGTAAATACGTGGTCTGCATTTTTTGAAGGTGAGACTCCGAGACAGGAATTAAGCCATCATTACCACGATTTCGCGGACGGAGGCGCCTTGTTATCCGTAGAGATGGAACAGCAGGAACAAAATCATTCCAACATTCTTGAGGCCGATAGGTTTGGTATCGGCACCTGTGGACGGAATGTTGGAATGACGAATCGCGCCGGAGAATGGCGCATAGTCCCGCATCTGTTTCTCAAGAAGGACTTTGTTGATGGCGGTATTTTCACCACAGGAATGAGAAATGCCAAATCAAAATCATTGGCACCCAGCTTTGATTTTGGGTTTAATAAGTTTGCGGAATTCATGATTCGCGCGGAGAAAGCGGCCAAGAGTCTTAAATCGTATAGTCCGCCGGAAAATGAAGAGGAAAAATGGTGGAAATTATTCTGGTCGCAAATTGGGGCAAGTCTGGCATTCAATATTGAGCTAGAATTACCGCCCGAGAGATTATTGAAGATTGCCCTCGGCCTTCAGGATTGCATGGATAATGTAGTACGGCATCAAGGAAGCGGCGCGGGTGATTTTATTGAAATAGACAACCTGTTTGGATACTTGTGGCAAATCATAACGGACAATGATAAAAGACTTCTCTCGCGTGCTGAAATGATAGACAAAAACGAGGACACTATGGACTTGCGGATGAGAGAACCGGACTATTTATATTCAACCAAAGTGTTTTATCATCTCGGGCACATGTTTGATGAAAAGATTCTGTTCCCTACCGGAACATATTTTGGAGGGGCTGAATGCGTATGGACTGACCAACAGAATTTCCTGGGGGCGTTTCAGAATACCATCTCGCTTTTGAAAAGTAACCTTGCGGTTATTAAAGGCGGGACAAGATTGAGCAGAGAGGAAAAAAGACAAATGGACTATATGGGCATAGAAAAAACGGCTTTAAACATTGAGCGCACATGGTTCGCTCCGCCAACCGTTTTTCGACTGCTCCCATCAGTCATGCGCTATTTCTAACTTCTCTTTCGCTTGGAATGCGTCTTGAGCCACGCGGCGATTTCTTTAAGTTCGGGCTTCTCGCGGCTTGAGCCACGCGGCGATTTCTTTAAGTTCGGGCTTCTCGCGGGCGATGAGAATAGCATAGTGTTCAAGCTCACCTTCCTTTGCGTCAAAAACATACCCGTTGTTTTCCAAAGAAATCGCGGCGCATGTTATGCCGGTTCGCTTATTGCCGTCAAAGAACGGATGACTCGTTATTATGTTGCGCGCGTAAACGGCGGATTTCAGATATATCGTCGGGTAAAGTTCTTTCCCGAATGCTTTCTGCGCCGGCAACTGTTCAAGGCTTGCAATCAAGTTTCTCTCGCGCACCCCGTGGGACCCTCCATGCTCGTCAATGAGCATTGAGTGGATGAGGAGTATTTGAGATGCCGTAAGATAGCGCATCACTTTCTCGCAAGTTCCCGCAAGTCCTTGTCGTATCGGCGCATGAAATTCGCGGTCATCTTTGCGATTTTTTGCTCGGCGGGCGAGATTTTCTCGGCTGCTCTAAACGAAAGAATCTTGCGCTCTGAATCAACATGGATTTCCATGCGGTCTCCCGCCCCGATGCGCAGCTCTTGGGCGGATTCTTTGGGAATGGTGACGGCGAGCGAGTTTCCAATGACGATTACTTTTTGAGACATATACAACTTAACTTATTGTTATAACACAATTATAACGGATGCGGCGGAATCGTCAACCCCGTAGTAGATTTTGGCGATGCTGCCCTAGGCGCGGTCAGAACTCCTCGCCAAAATTCACTACGGGGTCAACCGGCATTGGTGCATTGTTCCCGTATCTATAGGCTAATTCGCGCGAATTAGCCCATAAGAATATTGAAAGGATTGACATGATACTATGGGCTGGCATGAAGATATTGGTATTTCCGGCGCTTGTTTCAGCGATTGTGTTTGCGGGTGCCTTCATCTGGGGCGGATGGAACGCGCTCTTTCTCGTCGCCCTCCTCGCGATTTTGGAAACGACGCTCTCGTTTGATAACGCGGTGGTGAATGCGAAAGTGCTCGCGCGGATGAGCGAAGCGTGGCAGAGGAGGTTTCTCACATGGGGTATTCTGATTGCCGTTTTCGGTACGCGCTTTGTTTTGCCCATCCTTATCGTTGCGGCCGCTGTCGGTCTCTCCCCAGTTGCGGTGGCGCTTCTCGCATTTTTTGACCCCATCCAGTACGGCACGCACCTTGAGGACGCGCATGTAGCGATTGCATCGTTCGGCAGCGTATTTTTGCTGCTCGTTTCGCTCAAATATTTTTTTAATGACAGGAAGACGGTTCATTGGATTACCTTGATAGAACGGCACATGTCGCGCTGGGGCGGCATAGAGGCGATAGAAATCGCAATTGTGCTTCTCATACTTCTTTTATGTGCGTTTCTTCTGCCTGCGGAGGCGGCGACGATTCTCATCGCAGGCCTTATCGGCGCCGTTCTTTTCATCGTTATTGAAGGAGTCGCGCAATCATTTCAGGTTGAGACAAGCACAGGCGTTGTAGGTGCGGGGCTCGCGGTGCCGGCCTCGCCCTTTTCGTGTATCTAAACATTCTTGATTCCGCGTTCTCTCTTGACGGAGTGGTAGGCGCATTCGCGATTACCTCCAATCTGCCGGTCATTATCGCCGGCCTCGGCATCGGCGCGATATTCGTGCGGGCCTTTACCGTGGCACTTGTGCGCGCGAAGACGCTTGAAAACTTGCCATACCTTGAACACGGCGCGCACTATGCGATTTTCGGCCTCGCTCTCTCAATGCTTGTAGGCATTTTCGTACACGTGCCGGAAGCAATAACCGGTCTCATCGGCGCGGTGTTTATCTTCTTTGCGTACATGTCTTCTCGCCGCGCAATTAACAAGTCCCAATCCCCGATTATTTAGTGGGGATGATGACAAGAATATCTGGGGTGATGCTTGAGGGGATTAAGGCAATGTTGCTTATCGCGTCCGGTTGGACGCGATAAGCAACATATCTATCCGGACGAAAGACCACGGATTGCGTTGGAAGATTCGCGCTATCCGAGAGCGTCGTCTTTAGGCAATGGAATCCTCGTCTGCGGACACATTGATGTCGCGCGAGCTGGTTCTCCGCGAGTTTGTCGGGCGGTAGTTCATTAGGTATCGGCGCGGGTCGTTGTCCAAATCCAAAAAGTGGTCGGCCGCTTCCTTGAGTCGGCCGGATGTGCTCTTGCCGAACGACACTACTTCAACCTGGCATCCGTCATGAACCTTTAAATATTCAACGAGCGGAATGAAATCGCCATCTCCTGTAAAAAGGATGACCGTGTCCAAGCTAGGGGCGGCGGTAATGGCGTCAACCGCGAGCCCAACATCCCAATCGGCTTTTTTTGCGCCGCCGAAAAATATCTGCAAATCTTTTGTGCGCGTTTCAATCCCGATTTTTTCCAACGCTTCAAAAAATCCCTTCTCCTCGCCTGATTCCGTGGTGACGACATACGCGCGCGCGCGGATTAAGTGCCGGCCGGCGACGGAATCCTTTAAGACGTTGCCAAAATTTACGCGCGCGTGATAAATATTCTTCGCGCTGTGGTAGAGATTCTGCGTGTCAATAAAAACACCTACACGCTGTTCCGGATGTTTGACGATGGACATAAAAAATTAGGTTGCTAGCTTCTAGTGGCTAGCTTAATTAAAGAAAATACGTTTATAAAATATGTACTTCAACAATCTTACCTCTGAAGTAGGAGAAAACGAAGTCGATGCTTCCCTAGAAGCTAGAACCTAGTATCTAGAAGCTGTTTGAAAAAGTTTACTTTTTCAAACCAAGTCTCTTCACAAGCGTGCCGTAGGCGCGCTTATTTGTGGACTCTAAATACTTCAAATGCTTGCGGCGGTCGGCAACAAGCCCCAAAAGACCGCGGCGGGAGTGTTTGTCTTTGTGGTTTTTATTAAGATGAAGGGAAAGTTCAGCGATTCTGCGCGTCAAAAGCGCGACCTGGACCTGCGGGGAGCCAGTGTCAGCACCGTGGAGGCGGGTTTTTGCCGATTCGTTCTCTTTCCTGCGTTTCGTAAGCATCAACGAATGATATCACATTATATCGCCTAAATCAAGCACGCGGCCCGCTTCGCGGGCGCGAAGCGGGCCTAAAATCCCAAGAATACCCCTATAATACGGCCTATTTTCTAGTTGCTGGGAGCCGCGGCTGCGGGGGCGGCTGCCACTTTCAATAACGTTACTTCAAAAATAAGCGTTGAATTTGGCGGAATTGCGCCAACCTGTTGTGCCCCGTACCCCAAAGACGGAGGAATCGCGAGAAGACGCTGTCCGCCAACCTTCATTCCATTTACGCCTATTTGAAATCCGGGGATTATTCCCTCCGCGCCCAGCGTGAAGACGAGGGGCTCTTTGCGCGCGACAGAGCTGTCAAAGACCGTCCCATCCGTGAGTTTTCCCACGTAATCCACGGTCACGACTGCGCCCGGCTTCGCTTCTTCCCCCGTTCCGACTTTTACCTCCTGCCCCTGCACCTGCTCCGCAGCGGATGTCGCCGCGGCATCGGCGCCCGGCGCCGCTTCGTCGGAAGATGATTTGGTAACAAAATAAGTCACAAGACCGATAATTACTATTACTACAATTCCTATAATTATATTTTTTGTATTCATATCATGTAACCGTACCGCATATGTTCAATTGTGCAAGTGGATAAGTGGGGTGAGGGGTATAATCCCAGACATGGAACCGCTTGCGTCAAAAATTCGGCCACAGACACTCAGCGAATTCATCGGGCAAGACCATTTAACTGGCAGAGGTAAACTCGCCTCGACTCGCGGAGGCGAGCCGACGCGAGGCGGGCCCCTGCGTGTCGCGATTGAAAAGAAAGAGTTGTTCCCCTTTATTCTGTGGGGCCCGCCGGGCTGCGGAAAGACGACTCTCGCGAGAATATATGCGCGGGCGCTCGGCGCGGATTTCTACGAACTCTCTGCGGTGGATTCCGGCAAAGAAGATATCAAAAGAATTGTCGGCAAACGCGGGGGTCTCGCGTTCGGCAAGCCCAAAATTCTTTTCATAGACGAAATCCACCGCTTCAACAAGGCCCAGCAGGATTTTCTTTTGCCTTTTGTTGAGCGGGGCGACATCACATTCATCGGTGCGACTACGGAGAATCCTAGTTTTGAAGTAATCGCCCCGCTTCTTTCCCGCTGCAGAGTTTTCGTCTTGAACGAACTTTCCGAATCGGACATGGCGCAGATAATACGCAGAACGAAATTCAAAGTCCCGAAAGATGCAAAAGACTGGCTGATTGCAATGGCGCAGGGCGACGCGCGCCAGGCCATCGGAGTGTTGGAGACGGCGGACAAACTGTACGGAAAAATCACACTGGACACGCTCAAAGAGGCGTTGCAGTCAAAACATCTTCGCTACGACAAAAAAGGCGAGGAGCACTACAACACCATTTCCGCTTTCATTAAATCAATGCGCGCATCGGAGCCCGACGCCGCGCTCTATTACCTCGCGCGCATGGTGGAGGCGGGAGAAGACCCGAAATTCATCGCGCGCCGGATGGTCATCTTCGCCTCCGAAGACATCGGGCTGGCACAGCCGACCGCGCTCGTCGTCGCCAATGCCGTCTTTCGCGCGGTTGAGACAATCGGCTACCCAGAGTGCGCGATAAATCTCGCGCACGGCGTCGCATACCTCGCGGGGTGCAAGAAAGACAGGCGCGCCTACGACGCGATTTTCGCCGCGTTGGACGACGTGAAAAAATTCGGCGCGCTTCCAGTGCCATTGAAAATACGAAACGCTCCGACAAAATTGATGAAGGAATTGGGGTATGGAAAGGGGTATGAAAAATACCCCGTAAAATCGCAAAGCGATCACGGGGCAGGCGGCAAAGAATCATATCTTCCCGACAAATTGAAAAAGAGAAAATACCTCAAATAATCTCCCGCCTCTTATCCCGATACTTAGTCCGGGACCTAAGTATCGGGATAAATTGAAAAAGAAAAAATATCTGAAGTAACAAATCCCAAAATCCTTATGCGCTAATTCGTGCGAATTAGCGCATAAGGGCGGCGACTACTTGCGCTCGGTGCATGAGGCGTTCCATGGAAAAAGGCATGGCTGAAAACATTCTCATATTCTTAAGAATATGAGAATGTTTTTGTCGTGGTCTCTATGTAATCAAACTCGTGTGCGTTCAATGTGCTGACGCTGGACCCTCCCACATGAACTCAAACAGCGACCGGAGCATAGTCGCAATTTCTTTTGAGCGAATGATGATGCCGATTGGTTCGCTGTCGGTCCGGTAGAGCGCGAACGAGACGTTGTCCCCGTATATGTAGCAGTCAAGCGGGATTGGAAATTTCTTCTCATCAACTGTTTTCACTTCGCGAAATGCCCAATCCGCCGTTTTTAGATCAAGAAGCTCTGACACCGTACTCCCGCTGACAATAATTTTAATTGGAATATTTCGATTGATTCTCTGCGGTATGTAGTAATTCTTGGAGTGTTTTTCTATTTCAGGATGAATCTTTTCAACGCTCACGAAT
>Ga0209211_10008768_pt1 | contig 13712 bp, 14 predicted proteins | sample RifGroA2_FD_183992 | JGI IMG/M metagenome (GOLD analysis project Ga0209211, IMG submission 183992) | Groundwater microbial communities from Rifle, Colorado, USA - Groundwater A2 (SPAdes) (version 2) | ecosystem: Environmental > Aquatic > Deep subsurface > Groundwater | place: Rifle, Colorado...
TCGATCTATTCGCCCCTTGTTTCCAAAAACGTATAAACACGACGTACAGGTCATTATCACCGTCCTTTCCGTAGACGGAGAAAATGATCCGGACGTCCTGGGACTTGTCGCAACCAGCGCTGCCATTGCGATCTCTCCCATCCCATGGAACGGGCCCATAGCGGGCTGCCGCGTGGGGTACGTAAAAGATAACGGCAATAGTACGTTCCTCATTAACCCGACTCTCCCTGAACAGGCAATGAGCGAGTTTGATTTCGTGGTCGCAGGTACGAAAGAAAAAACCGTCATGCTTGAAGGCGGCTTTTGCGAAACGCCCGAGGATGTGGTGTTTGAAGCAGTAGAGAAGGCTAAAGAGATTAATGGTAAGCTTATTGACTTGATCGCTTCGTTAGTGAAAGAAGTGGGCAAAACTAAAGTGAGCGTTCCGGCAGTGAGTGCGATAGATGAAATGAAGAAAAAAATTGCGGCTGACTATAAAAAAGAAATGGTCGAGGTGTTTGCCAAAAAAGCGGAAAAAGAGTTTGGCGGTGAGGAAGTGGCAGCACTAGCCAAGACCATCGCGGATGCCTATGGCACGCAGTACAGCGTGAAGGCTATCGAAGAGGCTCTTGATGGGTTATTTAAGGGTCAAGTCCGTGAGCAGGTCCTTACGAAATCCAAGCGTTTTGACGGAAGGTCGCTTGATGAAATCCGTCCGATTTCCGTTGACGTGGGGATTCTCCCGAGGACCCACGGAAGCGCGATGTTCCAGCGCGGCCAGACGCAGGCACTCACCGTAGTGACCTTGGGCACTCCAAGCCTCGAGCAGCTTATTGAAAGCCCAATGGGCGAGGAGTCCAAGCGCTACATCCACCACTACAGCATGCCGCCGTATTCCCTCGGGGAAACCGGCAGAATCGGTACCCCGAGCCGCCGGGAAATCGGACATGGGGCGCTTGCGGAGCGCGCGCTTCTGTCCGTCATCCCAACGGAGGAGGAGTTTCCGTACACCATTCGGCTGGTGTCGGAGATAATGAGTAGCAATGGCAGCACCTCCATGGCGAGCGTTTGTGGTTCGACCTTAGCCCTCATGGACGCGGGCGTTCCCATCAAAGCGCCGGTTGCAGGCATCTCCATTGGTTTGATGACAGAAGGCAAAAAGTATGTGCTTCTGACAGACATCATGGGGATCGAGGATTTTGCCGGAGATATGGACTTTAAAGTGGCAGGTACCAAAAACGGCATCACTGCTATTCAGCTGGATATTAAAATCGATGGACTCTCTGATGAGATTGTCAATGAAACGCTCAACCGGGCGCAGGAGGCCAGGATGAAGATTCTTGGGGTTATGCTTGAAGTCCTTCCGGAGTCCCGGAAAAACCTTTCCCAATATGCGCCCAAAGTAAAGGTCGTCAAGATTCCGACGGAGAAAATCGGAGAAGTCATCGGGCCCGGGGGCAAAATGATCCGTCAGATTATCGCGGTAACCGGCGCCACGGTCGACGTGGAGGACGACGGATCGGTTATGATTTCAGGGACGGATACAGCCGTTGCCAAAGCTGTTGAATGGGTCCAAGGTTTGACGAAAGACGTGGTGCCCGGCGAAGAATATGAAGGAGAAGTAAAGCGGATTTTACCGTTTGGTGCATTCGTAGAAATATTGCCGGGCAAGGAAGGCATGGTGCATGTTTCCCAGATGTCCACAGGTTTTGTCGGTAGCCCGAATGATATCGTTGCCCTGGGGCAGAAAGTAAAAGTTCGCGTGATGGAAATTGATGACCAGAAACGCGTGAACCTCTCCATGCTTTTTGGCGAGGATGCAAAAAAAGTTTCTCCACCGCGTGAGCGCCGTCCGTTTGACCGGGGGAGAAGGAGATTTTAATTTCTGATAGTATAGAAGCATGTCTACATTGACGGATGAAGTCGAGAATCTTCGAAGGCAAGTCATCGACGCGAAACTCCCTAAATCATTAGAGTCCCGTGTAAAGGGGAACTTGGAAGAAATAGTGCGTCTTGAGCACGACATTAGTTCCCGTGTCCATACAGAGCAGATGCTGCGTTACGTCGAGTGGGTAGTGAGCCTCCCATGGAATACGAGAACCCGGGATGCCCTGGATTTAGGACGGGCACGGGAAATCCTCAATAAGCACCATTATGGTTTGGAACCGGTCAAGGAGCGGATTTTAGAGTACCTTGCGATCCTTACGCTTAACAAAGAACATCATCGCGCACCGATCCTTTGTTTAGTGGGACTTGTGGGTACTGGTAAAACGACGCTTGCTACGTCTATCGCCGAATCTATGGGGAGGCGTTTTGTCCGGATTCCGTTTGGCGGAATGAGCGATGCCTTGGACATTCGCGGTCAGTCGCGGGTCCGGCCGGACGCGGAAATTGGCCTCATTCTCAAAGGACTCCGGTTTGCAGGGAGTAAAAATCCGGTGATACTTCTGGATGAAATCGACCGGGTCGCCGAGGCGACCCGCGGGGATATTATGGGTGTACTTGTCGAACTTTTGGATCCGGAACAAAATGTAGCTTTTACGGACCATTATCTGGATTACCCGTTTGATCTCTCCGAAGTATTATTTATCGCAACGGCCAATAATACGACGAATATCGCTACAGCGGTGCTGGACCGTTTGGAGCCTATCCAGATGCCGTCCTACTCCGATGAGGAAAAAATCAAAATTGCTAAAGATTATGTCCTCCCTCAACTGATGCGCGAGTCGGGACTCACGAAAGAAAACTTATCCATTGACGACACACTCTGGCCAAAGCTCGTCCGGCCCCTGGGCTACGACGCCGGCATCCGGAGCCTCGAGCGCACCATGAATGCGCTGTGCCGTAAGGTCGCCCACATGATCGTGGAAGGGAAGGGCAAGAGTTTTCATATTACGGCGGCAAATATGAAGGAATATATTGAAACGTATTGATTCAAGAAATCCTAAATTCTAAGCACTAAATCCTAAACAAATTCAAATGACCGAAATACCAATAAACAAACATTACGACCTTGACAATAAGTAAAAAAGACTTTTTTCACCGAATCAAGATTTGTCGAAAAGAATCGAAGGAATCCAAATACTGGTTGCAACTCATCGACACAAGTCACTTTGTATTTTGAAATTGTTTAGGATTTAGAAATTAGGATTTAGAATTTGCTAGCTATGAGCTTTTGGAGAAAAAAACACCACAAGATGATCTTTCAGGGAACATCAAAAACCGGCCGTGACACGGTCCGGATCATTCCCCTGGGAGGCACCGGCAACGTGACGAAGAATATGTTCGTCTATGAATACCGGCAAGACGGAAAAATTCGGGATATTCTCATCGTGGATTGCGGGATAGGGTTTCCGGGTCCGGAGATGTATGGGGTAGACTTGATCGTTCCTGACGTGCGCTATCTTAGCGATAAGAAGCAGTACATTCGCGGACTCGTTTTCACTCATGGTCATGATGACCATATCGGCGGCATCCCGTATGTTTACAATAAACTTGACGGTGTCCCCATGTGGGGTACGGTCCTTACGGCTGCGTTTGCAAACATCAAACTGCGGGAGATCAAAGCCAAAGCGCGGGTGACGCCGGTTGATTTTGATAAAACCCTAAATATCGGATCGTTTGACGTATCGTTTGTGCGGATGACCCATTCGGTGCCGGACGCTTCTAACCTCATTATCCAGACGCCCATCGGTATTTTTTACCACGGCAGCGATTTTAAATTCGACTTTGATCCTTTAGATGGTAAGCTGTCGGAGCTTGCTAAGATCAACGCAGTAGGCAAGAAAGGCGTGCTTTGTCTCTTGTCTGACTGTCTGGGGAGTGAGCGGCCGGGATTTACTCCGTCGGAACAGGTAGTGGGTGAGACAATTGAGAAGGAGCTCAAGCTCGCGAGCGGCAAAGTTCTTTTTACCACGCAGTCAAGTAACATTTCCAGAATTCAGCGTGCGATCGAGCTTGCTATACGCTCTGGCAGATCCGTCACATTTTTGGGGCGAAGCATCGATCAAAATGTGGAAGAATCTGTCAAACTCGGGTATATGAAGTTTCCCCGGGATGCGATTGTTCGTGACCGGGACTTAAAACGCGTGCCGCAACGCAGGCAATTCCTGGTAGTAGCCGGAAGTCAAGGTCAGCCGGACAGCGCAATCTCACGAATCGCAAATGACAGTCACCGTTTTGTGCGTCTTGACGAAGGAGATACGGTAATTATTTCTGCTGACCCTATACCGGGACGCGAGCTTGATGTGAACAGCCTGATTGACCGGATTTATAGGAAGGGAGCGCGGGTTTCCTATAGCGATATCATGGAGGATCTCCATGTATCCGGCCATGGAAGTCAGGGGGATATGATGCTTCTTCTCTCCGCAATCGGCCCACGCTATATTTTTCCCATCGGAGGCACCTATAAACACCTGATGCAGTACCGGAGACTTACGAAGGATTTAGGGTATGATAAGCGCGACGTGTTAATTCCTGAAGACGGACAGGTTCTGGAGTTTTCAACTCAGAGCCCTCCGCGTGTGGCCGAGACGCTTGAACTTGAAAATATCATGGTGGATGGGTTGGGAGTCGGAGACGTGGGCAATGTGGTGCTTCGCGACCGGCAGACGATAGCTACAGAAGGCATCGTCGTTATCGTCATCCCCATCCAAAAATCAACAGGAAGAGTGACGAGCGGCCCCGATATCATCTCGAGAGGGTTTATTTATATGAAAGATTCTGGCGGCCTTATTGATGCGGCCAAGCGCGTGGTACTTCAATCTTTGCGTCTCAAAAAGGGCCGGATGATGGACTGGCAGTTTGTCAGAAAGCAAATCAGCGAAAATTTGGCTGTCTTCCTCGCCCGCGAAACCGGCCGCCGCCCCCTCATTGTTCCCGTCATCGTGGAGGTGTAATTTTCCTCAAGCTTGCCAGCAGCGTTTTATCCTTCTATACTAATTCCTATCTGGTATGAAGCGATCATTTTTTGGCAGGGGCAAGCGCCGGTACAAGCGGCGCAACCCCTTTCACTTCAAACTCAAACAGCAGACGGTATATACCGTCGGTGCTATTTGGTTGTGGTTATTTGCAGCGATCATTACCCTTTCCTTCTTTGGAGAAGGAGCGGTACTGCGTACTCTTCGTGATGCTCTGACTACCCACGTCGGGTGGATTATGTATCTTACTCCTCCATTTCTTGTGTCCTTAAGCTTTCTCTTTTTTAAAGTCAAATCAGACATCGGGCGGCCGAATGTACCTATCGGGCTCGGACTCATGCTTCTTTCTTTGGCGACCCTCACACAATCCGGGGATATAGGGGTAATCTTCTGGTCGTTTCTATCCGGAATTATCGCGCCTGAAGGAGCCATTATCGTGGGCTTGGGGCTTCTCATGATGAGCTTCATCCTCCTTTTTAATACATCGCTTGACCGGTTTATGAATTTTCTTTTCATGGGATGGCAGGCTCTTTTTGAGTCGGCCCATCATGCGCTTGTTCGCATGACAGGGAGGAGCGAGCAACCGCCTTTTGGCAGGACGGATAAACCGATTTTAAAGATCAAAGGCGCAGATGACGGGAGAACACTTGTAAAAGCACCAATCACACCTCCGCCGGTTCCGATCAAATCCGAACTGAAAATCCAAAGCCCAATGTCCAATTCTCCGGCGACGGAAGGGTCGGCAACATGGGAGTATCCTCCCTTATCTCTTCTTTCCGATGGTCCGGGGAGCAAAGCAGACCGCGGAGACGTACGGGATAATGCTCATATTATAGAAAAGACGCTCGAAGGATTTGGCATAAAAGCAGACGTTACGGAAGTGAATAAAGGTCCGGCTGTCACGCAATATGCTTTGGAAATTGCCCTCGGTACGAAGGTTTCCAAGATAACCGCGCTTTCAAGCGATCTTGCGCTTGCCCTTGCCGCTCCCACTGGTCAGGTGCGCATCGAAGCCCCCATTCCTGGCAGAAAACTCGTAGGGATTGAGATACCCAATAGAGGACTTGAGTTTGTGACACTTAAAAATATGCTTTCATCGGATGCCATGCGGAAATCCAAGAGTAAGTTGACGGTGGCTTTAGGCTTGGACGTATCCGGAGCTCCCGTTATAGCAGACATTGGGAAGATGCCCCACGTGTTAATAGCCGGGACGACGGGTTCGGGAAAATCAGTGCTTATCAATTCATGGATAAGCTCGCTCCTTTTTCGAACGACCCCGCAGGAGGTACGGCTCATCATGGTGGATCCTAAACGCGTCGAGCTTACCGGCTACAACGGCATTCCGCATCTATTGACCTCGGTCATCGTCGAGCCGGATAAGATCCTCTCTTCGCTTCGCTGGACGATGACGGAGATGGAGAACAGGTATAAACAGTTTGCCGATGTAGGAGTGCGAAATATTGATGGTTTTAATGAACTTTCCGGTTTCCAGGCTATGCCGTATATTGTCATCATCATTGATGAGTTGGCTGATCTCATGGCGTATGCACCGGTTGAGGTAGAGGATAGTATTTGCAGAATCGCCCAAATGGCCAGAGCAACCGGCATCCATCTGGTGCTTGCCACACAGCGGCCGTCGGTAGATGTTATCACGGGACTTATCAAAGCCAATATCCCGGCACGTATCGCATTTAGCGTTTCATCAATGGTTGACTCGCGGGTCATCATAGATATGCCGGGCGCTGAGAAGCTTCTCGGAAAAGGAGACATGCTCTATGTTCCTCCGGATCAGGCCAAACCCAGCCGGATCCAGGGTACGTTTGTATCGGAACAGGAAGTGAATAAGCTTGTCGATTTTTTGCGTAATAATAATCAAAACACACCGGTCCAGTACACGGAAGAGGTGACGAGTCTCTCCGTGCCGATTGGCGGCAGAAAAGGAGCAATGGGTAATGTAGGGGACGGGCATGATAATCTCTTCGAAGACGCCATCCGGCTTGTGTGCCAGTATGATAAAGCCAGTGCATCCCTCCTCCAGCGTCGGCTTTCCATCGGCTACGCGCGTGCGGCGCGCATCTTAGACCAATTGGAGGAGTCCGGCATCATCGGTCCGGGAGAAGGCAGTAAGCCCCGGGATGTTCTAATGAAAAATGCGGAGGAATATCTGGCAGCGCAACAAGCACAGCAATAATGAAAACAGTCGGGAGTATTCTTAAAGAAGCACGGGAAGCCAGACACCTTACGTTTGATCAGGTTGAAGCCGCCACAAAGATCCGTGCAAAATTTCTCCAAGCGTTAGAAGCGGATGATTATCGTATTTTACCATCGCTTGCTTACGCGAAAGGGTTTGTAAAAAATTACGGTGAGTTTTTAGGAATACCGGCGGGGACAATATTTGCTTTTTTCCGCCGTCAGACGCAAGAGATAGGCAGGTCAACCATTCTTCCCAAAGGAATTGCCCGGTCGCTTAACCGTACATGGTTTCAGTTGACACCGGCGAGATTTCTCATATTCCTTTTTGTCGGTTTAGTCCTTACATTTCTCGTCTATTTGGGCCTTCAATACCGGCAGCTTCAAAATCCGCCGAGCCTTACGCTCGAGTCGCCAAAAGAGCATGCCGTGGTAACAGAGAAGAAAGTCGAAGTACTTGGGAGTATTGATCCGGATGCGACGGTGGTGGTCAACGGGATTTCCGTGTTAGTCCGGGGCGACGGAAAGTTTTTTGACCAGGTGACCATCGAGCCCGGGATAAATACGATTACTGTTACAGCAACCAGCCGCTATGGGAAAACAACCACAGTAACAAGAAACGTGACGTACAGGGCGGAAGAATCCCATTGACGGGAAACGGTCAGCAGTGTAAAGTGGACAGTGATGGATCCTGTCCAACTTACCATCATTGCAGTCAGTCTTATTCTCACGGCACTCTTTGTCTTCTTGGGTGTGCAAGTTTGGTATATCCTCAAGGAAATGCGTCTGTCTCTTCAGAAAGTGAATACCATGTTGACGGACGCAACGAAAGTGACCGGCACGGTAAGCGAAGGGTTCACCAGTGTTGTTGGGCTCATGAGCGGGCTTAAGGCAGGACTGTCATTATTTTCTGCATTTAAAAAGAGGGGAGTATCAGATGAATAACGAAAAACACGACAATAGATTCTGGTTTGGATTTTTTATCGGAGGACTCTTAGGCGCGCTCCTTCTCTTTTTTATGGGGACAAAGGAGGGAAAAAAGACAGGAAAGGCCTTGGAGGATAAAGGAAAAGATCTCCTTGAAGAACTTCAAGATAAGCTAGAAGAGATGGAGAAAAGGGGGAAAGAGCTTGTCAAACAGGGAGCAGAACTTAAGGAACAGGTGGTGGATGAGATCAAAGAGAAGAAGGAAGATTTGGGTGACGCTGCCGCCGAGAAGCTCGATACCGCCCTTGCCCAGATAGAAAAGCTCCAAGAGCAAAGTGTCGAGACGACCAAGCACATCCGCCAACGCTTCTTCAAAAATATTCCGAAGAGAAGAGTTTAATTAGGAGTGATTTAGGGATTAACTACGTTTTGGGGTTTCCTTTGTGCAACCGCAACAATATTGTCTACCCACATTTGGAGAAGATTTTTCAATGACTCGTTGGTATACCATGCCATGGGTGGCAAGGCCCACACATTTCCTTTATATGAAGGCAACTCTTTTGCGTTATCTCCTTCAAATGCATAGCCGGAAAGTTCACCTTTGCCGACTTTTTCGATGATATAGTCTTCCGGAAGCAGCGCCTTGACTCGATTTATACCCACAACGATAGCAGACGGCTTCATGGTATCAATAAGCTCCTTGGTGATCAGCGTTTTTGTCTCATCGTTTTCAACAAGCGCTGGCATAAGGACGTCTACTGACTTAAAAAGTTCGGCGAGTTCAACATATTGAAACCGCTCATCTTTGGATTTTTTCGACCAGTAGATGACCTTCATGCCGATTCCGTTCAATATCACTGCCATACATTTTCCAATCCTGCCTAGTCCAAGAATACCGACAGTTTTCCCCTTCAATAGCATAGATTTTGCGTTCCAGTCGATTTTCCATCCGTTTTTTATAAATACCGCCGTATTTCGCGCAACTTCAATTGTCATGCAGAGGGCGTATTCGGCAACAGACTCCGCGGAGAATCCTGGACAGTTACATGCGAGTATACCTTTCACTTTTAGTTCCCTAGGATGAATCCAGTCGAAAGAGGTAGACTGCGTCACAACCGCTTTTACTTTGGGGATTTGGTCAAGTGCTTCGACATCAAGTTCCCAGTCAAAACTGTCTGGGTCTAGAGCAAGGATTTTTTCGGAAGTATCGTTTTGGAGTTGATTGAGCTGTGACAGTTTTCCTTTATGGGAAACGGTAATCACTTCGCCAAACTGTTGGAGCGTATTCCGTTGATCTGCAGTTAATCCTGCGTCTTTCCCGGAAACAATAAGATATAATTTCATGCAGTTGATTTTATAATAAGAGTATTACCATACCGGCGGTACAAAGAAAAGAGGACCTTTTCATGACGATACGGGTTTGACGATGGTAAATCCTGCGCGTTTGAAATGCTGGTCAAAGGTGGCGACATGAGTAAGCTCCAGGCGTTTCATGACGGCAAATGATACGCAATCGGTAAATGAGAGCCGACTCCAGTCGTTGATAAACCATTTCCATGCTGCGGCATCGTCTGCAACGAGGACTCGAGTCAATTTGATCGTGGGTGTACCTATAGCTAAAAATCTTCGAAATTTAAGAGCAAGGTCCAATCCGCAACGGACTCGCAATAAGGTCGCCGTTTCATCAACGATGTAATTTGTAGTGATCAGTTTGGATTCAATGTTCGTAAGGAGTTTGAGAATATCTTCTGCTTGACTATAGAATTCATCTTTTTCGTCTATAAGGGCCTTGAAGTAGCTTGAGTCAAGGAAAACATGGTTCATACAGAATAGATCGCTTCATCTTCTGCAGACCAACCCATCGGTTTGTATGTTACTTTTTGTTTCAAAACCTTCCACATTAAATGATAACGGTTTTTTATCTTTTTTGGTTCACCGAATAATTGTCTGCTTGTAGTAACTGCTTGAGCAGAAAAGTTTAAGTATTCATTAACACTCATGCCCATTTCAGAAGCTACGGTTTTTACCTGTAACCATTCGTTGATTGGCATTCGTACGTTAGTGGTGACCATATGTTGCTTCATATAGTATAAATCATACCATAGTATGAATGGTATGTCAAGAGGGTGAATACTTAAGTTCACTCGTCAGCCAGGAGGTGTACTTTTTAGACATGTGGAGGATGGGGAGGGCGAAGATGGCAGGGTTTTCGTAGGAATGCATCGCAAGGACTGCTGTTTCCACTTTTTTGTAGTGTGTATCGAGCGTTTTGCAAAGGAGTATGACTTCATCAACTTCCTCAATACGGTTTTTCCCCGGCGGCCAGAAATACATGGAATGCATGCCGGGAATGATATTGATACACCCCACGAGGCGTTTATTAAGAAGATGCCTTCCGATGTCCTCGGCCTGTTCCTTCAATTCACAGGTGATGTAGATGAGGATCATAGTTTCCATATTTTATTGTGGATTTTCTGAAATTTTTTTAGACCGTGCTTTCCAAATTCTAACCAATGTTTTGTTTGTTTGCTATCATCACGCTCAGTTTTGAGAGCATGCATCATGCCTATAACCAGAATAGCGTATTGTGTTTTAATAAGAAGCGGTAAAGCCAATCGTTCATCTGCGGTAAGTGCATGAAGTTTCTGATATTCTGCAACCACATCTCTTATCATTTGAACAGTTTCTTTTCCGTCCATATCAATGGTAAAGTTTGCCAGAAACGCCGCCATATCAACTATAGAAGCATTATAGTCCATGCACCCCAAATCGAGGATGCAGTAGCCCCCCCGAGCATCTTTTAAAATGTTTTCCCTTTCCAAGGTGCCATGAATGACGCTTTGACGAAATTTTGCTAGATTTATCTGCGGAAACTCTTCTAGTGTTCGTTTTATTTCGTTTTTCTCCTGCACGGGAAGGATGTGAGCTTGTTGATCGTAAATATGTCTAAAGTTTACTATTCCTAACGTATCGTAATAGTGTGTCGGCTTAAGTTTTGACTGATGCATGTACGCCATAAATCTGGTGATTTTCATGACGTCAGGTTTCGTAACCGGTAATCTTAGGAAGGACTTACCTTCAAAATATTCCATTACGCAAGTATAGACCTCTTGCTGTTTGCCTTTTGTTATCAGAATGGATTCATTATCTTTCGTTACCCGAAGTTTTGGCATGGGAACACCCAATTTTGAAAACTCAAGATATCCCTGAATGTTTTCTTTAACCCGTGATAATGATTTTTCCTTGGAAAAGGTTTTGACGACGTAGACACCTTGGGAGGTTTCTAGTTTTATATTCAGCTCCTGATAACCAAGGGGAAATTTTAAAAACTTCCTAATGGTTCCAAGTTGGAATGCGAATGCAACCTCTTGAAGAAAATTCTTTAAGGATCCCGCGAAGTCCGGCCGATCAAGCCACAGTTTCATACGATATTATGTTGTCTCGGATCAAATTTGGGTGTGTTTGCCATGAAGAGAGTGAGTGGACCCACCCATGCAAATAGATCTCCTTTGTCCACAAAGATGAGATCACCTACCCGTATTGGTCTTTTTTCTTTTGGAGTGACGATATACCCAGCGCCGGAAATGACGAAGGAAAGTTCTTTAGAATCTTCATTTACGGCAAAACCTTTCTCCGGATACCGATCTTTGATTTCTGCGATGGCACCGCTCACAGATTTATCCTCGATAGTAAATTCCCAGACGGTAGCGGTGGGAGATATCTGAACTTTATTGGTTTCCGATGATTTGATGATGGTCATGAGTATCAGACGCTTAACAAGCTCAATAGTACGATGCCGCAGAGCGTAATAATGATGCCCAAGATTTGCTGGCGGGTAATCGGGTCCTTGAAGACTTTATACGCGATTATTGCCGAAAGCGTCGGGTACGCTCCGGCGATAGGTGCAACAATAGACGTTAATCCGGAGGAAATACCGATATTGAAGGCAAAATCTGCTGACCGCAAAAGGAAGGCAGATGCTGCAATAGGGAAAATCGTTTTTTTCGTTAATGGGTATACGACACGAATGTGCTTCATTTTCATATAAACATAAATCATTGGGAACCAGAGAAATGAAATAAAATTTGGCCAAAACCATCCGATTTCTCTCACGATAGATTTTATAAATGTAAAGTACACCGCAAAACTGATCATCGCATAGAGCGCAAACAGGATGCCGGTATCAAGCTTTTGTTTTTTCTTGAGTACGCCAAAATCAAAGGTACATAGAAATATGCCGAGGAATATGATAGCGATCACAAGTCCTTGTATTCCCGAGATGTGTTCACCAAGAAATACAAGAGACAGTATTACAACAAGGGCGGTAAATGATCCATTGATGGTGAGTACCATGGACGGATTAGAGCGAACGAGAGCCTCATTGAGGGCGACATTGCCGGAAATATAGAAAAACCCGAGAAGTATATTAATGATGAAGATAGGGATCGTGAGACGTGTGAGCTCATGGAACGCAAAAGGGATGTAGAGACTAAAAAGAAAAATGCCAATTATTAATATCCATAACGATGTCGAGTATGCACCAACCTTGCGAGAAGCGATGGTACCGAATATGTCACCGATTCCCCAGCCGATGTAAGTAAAAAATGCAAAGAGAAAAGAGAGCATAGTAAGATCTATTGTAATCGAATGCGGGCAAGTTCTGTAGTCTTGAGTGACGGGTATTGGTTTTCTTTCCGCAGAATGATTTCTTTGACTTCCATGGAGAGGGGAGCTTGGTGTTTTTCAAGGAATTGAAAGACCCGATGTGGGTCGCGGAGTTTTGTTTTGTATCGTGCGATCGTCGTATGGATGAAGGTGTTTTCTCTGGTTGTTTCGGGCGAAAACGGCAGCGCAGATTTTAGCGTCAATCGGAGTTTTTGCATTTCATCGTGATCATCCAATGCCGCCCAGATGATGGCAGAGGTCATAGGGATAAGGTTGACAAATGAAATGGGAAAAGAAGAAAACTTGTTGTCGCACTCGCGGAATTTGGCGAGAAAATCTTTTTCTATCGCCGCCCACGTTTGGTCGTGTCCAAGTCTGTAGTTTCCGCCCCAATAGACGACTTGATTGAAACTGATGTGTTGAAAGGGTCGGGGAGTGAGGAGGAGTGCTTCGGGTTCGAGTTTAGACAGCTCCTCTTGAAGGTTACACACAGCGTCCCGTACATCTTCGGAAAGATCTATCTGGAGCGTGACGCCTTTAATCGGCTTGCTCCACATATCATCAAACTCAATCTCATTGGTGAGAAATTTTTCGCGATGATTTGAGGCAAACCCCTTGTAGATATTAATGAGTCTTTGGTTCATGTGATGGTGTTATCATGTTCTAGAACATGATAACAAGGATCGAGTCATATCTGCTTTATCATATCTCTTAGTCGGTCGGCGTAGCCGAGGGATTGATAAAAAGTGTGGGCGCGGGTGTTGGGCTCGAAGACTTCGATGCGAATAAATTCACATTTTTTCATGCGTAGATATTCTTCTGCCTTATTCATAAGAAGTCGCCCGGCGCCGCGACGACGATATTTTTCATATATAAAAAGTTCGAGTATCCGTCCCATCTGAGATACTGCGAAGCTCAGCTGATCAAGTTTTGATATTTTTACCACAACCACGATGATGCAGCCGATGATACGATTTTCGTCTTGGGCCACAAAGATGGCGCCATCCTGTTTTTTTACTTTATCGAGAAGCC
>Ga0209211_10008771_pt1 | contig 13710 bp, 13 predicted proteins | sample RifGroA2_FD_183992 | JGI IMG/M metagenome (GOLD analysis project Ga0209211, IMG submission 183992) | Groundwater microbial communities from Rifle, Colorado, USA - Groundwater A2 (SPAdes) (version 2) | ecosystem: Environmental > Aquatic > Deep subsurface > Groundwater | place: Rifle, Colorado...
AGGCCAGGCCCTGTTTACATAGACCTGCCAAAAGATAGCCAGGCAGGAGAAGCTACAGAGCCAATTCCAAATGAAGTTAGAATAGAGGGCTTTAAGCCAACTATAAAGCCAAATCCTTTGCAGATAAAAAAAGCTGCTGAAGCTATCCTGGCTGCAGAAAGGCCTTTATTTTTAATAGGCCAAGGTGTAATAATATCAAATGCTTCAAAAGAGTTGGAAGAGCTCGTTAGCCTTACAAAAATCCCGGTAACAACAACATTTATGGGTAAGGGAGCATTTGACGAAAGGCACCCTTTAAGCTTAGGCACAGTTGGAATGCATGGCAGAAAAATAGCCAATTATGCAACTATAAATGCTGATTTATTAATAGCAATAGGCTGCAGGTTTTCAGACAGGGTGACTGGCAGCTTAAAGACATACGCTGAAAAAGCAAAAGTCATTCATGCTGATATAGACCCGGCAGAGATAGGAAAGAATGTTGGGGTAGATATACCTATAGTAGGTGATGCAAAAGAAATTTTGAAGGGATTAGCAGAAACAATAAAGAAATTGGCAGTAAAGGAAAAAACAGAATGGGCAAAAAGGATAAAGCATTTCAAAAAGGTTTGCGATGACTGTGTTCCAACTCCAAAAACAAAAAAGATTCATCCAAAGCTGATCATGCTTGAATTAAATAAAATACTAAAGCCGGATGATATAGTTGTTACAGGCGTTGGCCAGCACCAGATGTTTGCAGGCCATTTCCTTAAGATGGCAAAGCCCAGGACATTTATCAGCTCTGGCGGCTTGGGAACAATGGGATTTGGATTGCCGGCAGCTATTGGCGCAAAAGTAGCCAAGCCTGATGCAAACGTCTTTTTAATAGACGGAGATGGAAGCTTTCAGATGACAATACAGGAGTTAGGGACTATAAAAGAGGCAGATATCAAAATAATCCCGATAATTGTAAACAATTCCTACCTTGGCATGGTCAGGCAATGGCTTGAATTATTTTCAGACAAGCGCTATTCAGAGGTTTATTTAGGCAATACTCCAAACTTTGTCAAAGTTGCAGAAGCCTATGGACTAAAAGGCATAAGGGTTGAAAAAATATCAGAATTATCATCGGCAATAAAGCAGGCAATAAAGAATGATGTTACAACTGTTATTGATGTTGCTGCAGAGGAAGAGGCAAATATACTGCCAATGATAAGCCCTGGCGGCAATTTGAAGGACGCATTTGGCGGCTGCATGGTTGCTCCTGGAAAGTTTTTTGAGGACGAGCCTTATTAACCTTAAAGGTGTTTGTTATGTATGAAGACACAAAAGCAAATGAAAAAAAACTGCACAAGAAGATAATCTCAATGCTTGTGGAGGACCAGCCGGGCGTTTTGGCAAGGATAGCCGGAATGTTCGCAAGAAGGGGCTTTAACATAGACACAATTACAGTCGGCAAGACAACAAAGAAAGGCATGAGCAAGATGGTATTCACAGTAATAGGTGATGACAGAACCCTTGAGCAGGTGGAAAAGCAGGTGAATAAGCTGATTGATACTATAAAAGTTACAGAATTGCCCGAAAATAAGTCTGTGGTAAGGGAGCTTTGCTTAATCAAAGTCACTGCATCAAATAAAAAAGCAAAGGAAGAAATATTGAGATACACAAAAATCTTTAAAACAAAGATAGTTGACATAACTCCTGATTCAGTTTCAGCAGAAATAGTTGGAACACCTGACAAGATACAGTCATTCATAGACTTGATGATACCTTTTGGCGTTAAAGAGATAAGCAGAACAGGCGTAACAGCCATTTCTCGAGGCTAAAATGGCAATGACAATAACCGAAAAAATACTTGCTAAGCACAGCAATAAAAAAATTGTAAAGCCCGGAGAACTAATAGATGCAGGAATAGACATAATCATGTGCCACGATGTTACAACACCGCCTGCAATTGGCATGCTTTACAAAAAAGGCATAAAAAAGGTGTTTGACCCAAATAAAATAGTTGTAACTCCAGACCATTTCATTCCTAATAAAGACATAAAATCAGCTGAGTTAGCTAAAAGGTTGAGGGACTGGTGCAGAAGCTGTAATATAAAAAATTATTATGAAGTTGGAAGGCATGGTGTATGCCATGCATTATTGCCGGAGCAGGGCTATATATTGCCCGGAGAGGTTATTATTGGAGCAGACTCGCATACATGCACCTATGGCGCTTTTGGCGCATTTAGCACAGGCGTTGGAAGTACAGATTTAGCTGCAGCATTGGCAACAGGAAAGCTATGGTTTAAGGTTCCAGAATCAATAAAGTTCATACTAAATGGAAAGCTTCCAAAAGGAGTTTATTCAAAAGACATAATTTTGCACATTATAAAAAATATTGGAGTAGACGGAGCATTATACAAGGCAATGGAATTCACAGGCGAAACAATAAATGAATTGTCAGTAGAAGCAAGAATGACAATAACAAATATGGCAATTGAGGCAGGCGCAAAATCCGGAATAATGGAAGCAGACAAGAAAGTTATAGATTATATCAAGCAAAGGACTAAAAAAAAGTTTGAGATTATAAAATCAGACAAGGATGCGCATTATATTGAAACTAGAGAATATGATGTTTCAAAGTTAGAGCCGGTTGTTGCTTTTCCTCATCTGCCAAGCAATGGAAAATTTGTTTCAGAGATTAAAGAGGGTATTAAAATAGACCAGGCTTATATCGGCTCATGCACAAATGGAAGGATAGAGGATTTAAGGATAGCTGCAAATATTTTGAAAGGAAACAAGGTAAAAGAAGGAGTTAGAATGATTATTGTTCCGGCAACAACAGAAATATGGAAGCAGGCATTAAAAGAAGGACTATTTGAAATATTTACGGAAGCAGGTGCAACAATCTCAACGCCAACCTGCGGCGCTTGCTTAGGTGGCCATATGGGCGTTTTAGGAGATGGAGAAGTCTGCATTTCCTCAACAAACAGGAACTTTGTAGGAAGAATGGGCTCACCGAAATCATTTGTTTACTTGGCAAGCCCAGCTACTGTTGCTGCTTCAGCAATTGAAGGGAAGATAGCTGATCCAAGAAGGTATTTGTAAAATGGGAAAAGCACACGTTTACGGAAGAGCGCACATAAACACAGATGAAATAATTCCAGCCAGATACCTTACTACAGACAAGGAAGAGGAATTGGCAAAGCATGCAATGGAAGATTTGGATAAGGATTTCATAAATAAAGTAAAGAAAGGTGATTTTATCATAGCTGGCGACGACTTTGGCTGCGGCTCAAGCAGAGAGCATGCTATCTGGGCATTAAGAGGAGCTGGAATAAAAGCAGTAATTGCCAATACATTTGCAAGAATCTTTTACAGGAATGCTATTAACAACGGCTTTTTGGCTATTGAATGCAAGGATATAAGCAAAAAGGTTAAAAATGGAGACGAATTAGAGATAAATATAGAGAAAGGCATTATAAAAAACCTAACTAAAAAAGAAGAATATAAATTTACACCATTGCCTAAGTTTGTTTTGGACATAATGAAGGCGGGTGGATTGTTGGATTATATCAGCAAGAAATAATTCATTTTTCTAAAAACCAATAAGGATCAATATCTATCTTTTTTAATGTAGCACCGGGATAGAGCAGGTCAAAACTTGCTTTTTTTACAATCGCTTTTAATGGCCTTAATGGCTCTTTTACATTTTCCGGAAGCCAGAAAAAAGGCCTTTCTACAAATTCAAATATAATCTGATATTTTTTCCCATTTTTCTCATAAATTGCATTTCTCCCTTTTATATTTTCTATTATGCCCAAAGACCCAGTAATGCTTTCTTTGTGGATACGATAGATGTATACAAAGTTGTCTACAAAACCCAGGTTAAAGCCATTTTTAGTTAGCACCCCCATGCAGTAAAGCGTTACCTCACTGTCCTCTGAAGTGCCATTATAAAATAATCTGTTTTTTCTTTCCCCCATCATTACTTCCATCATTCTTTTGGACCACATAGAAGTATGGTGCGGGAAATCACCACTCAAAATTAAGGGTGAATAATAATCAGAGCATCTTGGTGGGTATTCATTACTGAATGTTTTCCCTTTCTTTAAGTATACCATCCTTCCGTACACCATATCTTTATCTTTTAATTCACCAACTCTTGACTCTAACGAACCTTGTGTCAGTAAATCATCAGAATGAAAGTAACAAAAATATTTACAACCCATTTCAAATAGGTGATTAAGCCCCATATTCAGCGCATTAGAAGAAGTTCTTACATCGCCGGGCTGCCTTTCTCTCTCTAAAAGCTTTACTCTTGAGTCATTGATGCTTTTGATATAATCTACTGTATTGTCTGTTGAGCCGTCATCTACCACTGCCAACAAAAAATCATAATCTTGCGCTAGTATGCTCTTTATACTATCTTTAAAATATTGTAACCTATTATTCTTTTCAGCGTTATATACTGGTGTTACTACTCCTAACTCTTGAATCATAGCAGATGGAAATTATACCAGCTTAATAAAATTATGCTTTTATTTAACAAAAACATTTAAATAGCTTCCAATTTTCCTATAGATTAATGAAAACCTACAAAATCGCTGTAATGCCTGGAGACGGTATAGGCCCTGAAATAATAGCAGAAGGAAGAAAAGTAATAGATGCAGTTAGCGACAAGCATAATTTCTCTATGGACTGGAAAGAATATGACAACGGAGCAGAGAAATATCTTAAAACAAAAGAGCTTATTACAGAAGACACATTAAAAGAAATCAAAAAAAGCTGCAAAGCAATTTATTTGGGAGCTTTAGGAGACCCAAGAGTAAAGCCAGGCATTTTAGAGAAAGGGGTTTTGCTTAAGACTAGGTTCTATTTTGACCAGTTTGTAAACTTAAGGCCGATTAAATTACTTGAGGGAGTTGAGTGCCCGTTAAAAGGCAAAACACCCAAAGACATAGATTTCACGGTTGTCAGGGAAAACACCGAAGATTTCTATGTCGGAATAGGTGGAAGGGTAAAAGAAGGAAAATCAAAGCAGGAATTAGAGGTAATTAGAGAGCTTTACAAAGTAAAATTCAATTTGGATATAGAAACGAAAGGCTCTGAAATAGCCTACCAGATTGGAGTTTTATCCAGGAAAGGCTCTGAAAGGGTTATAAAATATGCTTTTGAATTGGCTAAAAAGAAAAATAAAAACAAGGTTACAGCAGTTGACAAGGCAAATGTTTTGGACCATGTTTATGGATTTTGGAGAGAGATAGTTGAAAAAACAGCAAAAAACTATCCTGGAATTAGTTATGAATTCAATCTGGTTGATGCAATCACAATGTGGTTTGTAAAAAATCCTGAATGGTTCCAGGTTGTTGTAACACCAAATATGTTTGGCGATATTATAACTGATTTAGGTGCAATGATACAGGGCGGCTTAGGATTGGCTCCTGGCGGGAATATTAACCCTGACGGAATAAGCATGTTTGAGCCTATCCATGGCTCTGCGCCAAAATACAAAGGCCTTAATGTAGCTAATCCAATTGCCACAATATGGGCTGGCGCAATGATGCTGGATGAAATTGGAGAAAAAAAGGCATCAGAACAGATAATCAAAGCAATAGAATCTGTATTGAAAGAAGGCAAAGTTAAAACAAAAGACTTGGGCGGAACAGCAAAAACAACAGATATGGGAGATGCTGTTATAAAAAAATTGTAGGGGGTGCTATAAATGGTTAAAGCATACATCTTGGTTAAAGTGCAGGTTGGCTCTGAAAGAGATATTTTTAATAAGCTTAAGAAAATGAATGAAGTAGAGGATGTGAATGAGCTTTATGGCGAATGGGATATAATCGCTAAAGTCAAAGTTAACAAATTAGAGGATTTAGACTCACTGATTTCTGACAAAATAAGGGCAGTAAAAGAGATAAAGGAAACCTCTACCATGATAGTTGCGGAATACAAAAGATGATAAAGCTGCAGAAAATAAAAATAAACGGCAAAGAAGCAGAAGGCGTAAGCGTTAATACTGAAAATACATTTGTTTTGATTATAAAAGCAAAAAAAGGCTTTCTTGGCTGCGGCTATTTTGATGTAAACACAGCAAATAAGGTTGGCGATGCAGCTGCAATTGTAACTGGCGTCAAAACATTTGATGACATGCTGAATTCCAATGTTGTTAAAGTTTCTGAGAAAGCAAAAGAGATTGGTGTTAAGGAAGGGATGAAAGGCAGGGAAGCTTTAAGGTTGATGTTTTAATTCTTGATATAACCACTTTTAAATAGTATAAATTTAAATAGTTAAATCACTTCCAGCTTTTTATGGGGGTAATGAAGGAAGAAGTAATTGAAGAACTAAAAAAGTATTTTTCAGACCGTGGTTTTGAAGACGTAAATATAGAATCAAAGCACGGAAGAGGAAAGGTAATTATTGGTGGCCAGGAATTGCTTCAAACTATTCATTTCTCAATAAAAAAAACGCCACTACTACCTGGATGGAGAGTACACCTCGATAGCAGTTATCTTGAACCAATCAGTTTAGATGTGATAGAGGTTTTTAAAGAAAATGGCAGAGAGGTGATTTACAGACCAATAACTGATAGTGGTTTCTTTGGAGAAAAAAGCCAAAACTTAAAAATAGTTTATAAAACATTGCCTTCATTAAGAAAATTAGTTTGGACTGAATTTCTTTTTGGTTCGCTAAGAGGTTTAATGGAAACTTCAACCAATGCTAAACTGTTTATTAATTTGAAGGATATCGGCGTTCTTAGTGTTATAACAGATGTAGCGCTTAATACACCGGGCGAATGGAAAGGAGAACAAGGAGGTACACAAATAGTTAATGAGCAGATAGCACTTTACACACCTGCATCTAAAATAAAAAGGTTATACGAAGAAAACTGTAAATTCTTGGTAACAAGACCCTGGCATACCAGAGTTAGTCTAGAAGAGTATCTAAGGAGAAATTATTTTAAAGATCCAAATAATTTTGAAGAAAGGTATCTTTCTAGGTATGATGATATTAGTGATGTAATTAAAAAAATAAAAGCGCCAGATGAAAAAGCAAAAGAAATTGCTAAAATATTGTTTGATGGTAAAATTTCGCTTCTTGAAAAAGACACCCTACTTTATCAATATCTGAAAAATATATCTCAAATTGATAGTGAAGATGTCAATACTTCTTTAAGAAAATTTTATGGGGCCATATCCGGGGCATCAACCGATACGCCATCACCAGAAAAATTATGGACAAGAGGAAAATATGTTGATATTGTAAATAATTTATGTGACGTGGTAAGACATGGTTATTATGAAGAAATGAACGATGAATTGCGCTTATTAAAAGATGCTGAACAAACTCTTAGCCAAATAAAATCAGGGAAAAAATTAAGAAGGGATGATACACCAGTACTAGATCAAATTGTGAGGGAGTACTATGCTTTTTTATTAACAGACCAGCAACACTTTGATACACAAACTAATAAGGAAGAATCAGAAAAAAGAATTGCTTTAGCTAAAGACTTCTTAGAAAAAATTTCAGAAGTAGATTCAAAAATCCCAGCAATTATGGACAATCTTTTTAGTTACATAGGTTCAAGAATATCTGCAATCAGAAAAGCAGGTGTTTCTGAAAAAAAGATTTACTGCTCATTAGCTGAAGCTAGGGAAAAGTTTTTAGACAACATGGTATTGCAATACAGAAGGGAACTGAATGTGGAGGAAATGAAGCAGGTTAACAGGAAGTGTTTTGAGCATATAGACAAAACAAGGGTTGGTGAATTAGCTTCCACAACATTTCTTGCTGGTATGATTACAATTAGTAGCTTCTACAACACCATACCTGGAGGATGGTTAGCAAATGCTATCGGTTGGGGAGTTCCCGTAGGATTAAAGTCATTATATGAAAGTTATTGCCGCTCTAAAGGTCAAAGGTTAATGGAATATTACCTGCTAATCAAGTATAGAAGAGCGCTTGAAAAAGAAGGCGCTGACCCTGAATCTGCATTCTCAGAACTAAGCTCTGTTTTATCAAGAGTTTATTTATCTGGTTATATGACTGGTACGTCTATTGGGATGCCTTTCTTATATCTCACAACACCGGAAAATTCTTGGCCGGTTCTTATCCCAATGGGAATAGCTCCTTTATTATTAGGGATTACATACAAAAGATGGCTAGAATTTGAAAAAAAAGCTAAATTAGAAAATGGACCTAATGTAACATATTAAAAATGCTAATCTTTAAATACAAAAACCTTTTTCTCATTCTAATTCAAATCAAGGGGGTAAAAAAATGGTTAAAGTATTAAGAGACGAAGACGCAGACGAGTCTATATTAAAAGATAAAACAATAGCTATTATAGGCTATGGAAGCCAGGGCAATGCTCAGGCTAACAGCCTAAAGGACTCCGGCGTTAAGGTTATTATAGGTGAAACTGAAGTTCTTGGGGAAACGCCAAATCCAAGCTGGCAAAAAGCAAAAGATGAGGGATTTGAAGTTTACAGCATAGATGAAGCAGCTGAAAAAGGCGACATTATCCATATATTATTGCCAGATGAGTTCCAGGCAGATGTCTACAAAAAACAGATTAAAAAGCATATGAAGGCAGGAAAAGCGCTATGCTTCAGCCACGGTTTTAATATCTGCTTTAAAAGAATTGTTCCGTCAGCTGATATTGATGTTATAATGGTTGCTCCAAAAGCGCCCGGATCAGAAGAAAGAAAACAATATTTGGCAGGGTTTGGAGTTCCTGGATTGATTGCTGTTCAACAAAACGCTTCCGGCAAAGCAAGGGATATAGCATTGGCAATGACAAAGGCAATGCACTGGACAAGAGCTGGAATTTTAGAATGCACTTTTGAGCAGGAAACTTATGAAGACTTGTTTGGAGAGCAGGCTGTTTTATGCGGCGGAGTAACAGAGCTAGTAAAAGCAGGCTTTGACACCTTAGTAGAAGCTGGCTATCCTCCTGAAATGGCATATTTTGAATGCCTGCATGAGTTAAAGCTGATAGTTGATTTGATGTATAATGGCGGCTTTACAGGAATGTGGAAAGCAGTTAGCAACACAGCAAAATACGGCGGCTTGACAAGAGGCAGGAAAATAATCACAGAAAAAACAAGGAAAGTGATGAAAAAGATGCTTAAGGATGTTGAGTCAGGCAAGTTTGCAAGGGAATGGGTAAGGGAATGCAAGAACGGAAAGCCTGTGCTAAACAAACTGCAGGAAGAGGACTTTAACCATCCGATAGAGAAAGTTGGGCAGGAGATAAGAAGCCTGTTTAAGAAATAATTTTTTTATTTTTTATAATCTTTTTAAATTAAAAAACAAACAAATATAAATATCAGCTCTAATCTATTCTGGTTATGGCAAACTTAAGTTTCTTAAAGCAAAAACCAACCAAGATAGTATGTGTAGGCTTAAACTACCATTGCCATGCGAAAGAGCTTGGCATGAATACTCCTCATCATCCTATTCTATTTATAAAACCGCTGACAACACTGATAGGCCCAAAAGACAACATCATTTACCCGAAAATGTCCAAAAGGGTGGATTATGAAGCAGAACTGGCAATTATAATCAAAGACAAAACAAAAAATATCTCCAAAAAAGAGGCAATGAGACATATAGAAGGATTTACATGCTTAAACGATGTCACAGCCAGGGATTTGCAAAAGCTTGACGGCCAGTGGACAAGGGCAAAAGGCTTTGACACATTCTGCCCGGTTGGGCCTAAAATTGTTAAAATTGATAAACCAAACAACTTAAAAGTCCAGGCAATATTAAATGGGAAAATTGTGCAGGACTCAAACACAAAAAATTTTATTTTCAAGGTGGAAGAATTGGTTTCATTCATCTCAAAAATAATGACCTTAAACCCGGGAGATATAATCGCAACAGGAACGCCTAAAGGCATTGGCCCAATGAAAAAAAGGGATAAGATAGAGGTTAAGATTGAAGGAATTGGAACTCTGACAAATTATATTAAATAGAGATTAGTTCTGTAGGCTCATGCCTTCCTGAAATATGTATCTGCAATTTTTTTAAGTCTTTTCTGTGCTGCAGCAGGCTTTTCATTGTCTTTAATGCAATCTCTTCTGTGTTATTGTTCTCGCTAAGGTGGCTCAATACAACATGCTTTAGCTTATGCGTTGTATGCTCTAGTACAAGCAAAGAAGCCTCGTAATTTGATAAATGGCCGCCATCTGATAATATCCTTTCCTTCAAGAAAGCGGGATAAGGCCCGTTTTTTAGCATATCCACGTCGTGGTTTGATTCAAGGAAGACAATGTTGGAGTCCCTGAAATTCTTGATTACGTTGCTGCATACAACCCCAATGTCTGTCATGACACTTATTTTCCTGCCATTTGAAATTACAGTATAACTCACAGGATCATGGGCATCATGGCTTTTCGGGAATGGCAGTATATTTGCTCCGTTAAATCTGAAGGCTTTATTTTTCTCTACAAAACGCACTAAATCACTGTCAGAAACAATATGGCTGCAATTACTGTAACATTCTTTTGTGAGAAATACAGGTATGGAATATTTCCTGGATAATACATCTACCCCCCGTATATGGTCTGTATGCTCGTGAGTGATAAATATTCCTTTAAGAGCAGAAGCATCTTTCCCTATCATTTCCATCCTTTGTTCTGCTTGTTTGCAGCTTATCCCGGCATCAACAAGAAAAGAAGATTTATTTGACTCAATAAAAAAGCTGTTTCCGGAAGAACCGGATGCTAAAGCGCTCACCTCTATCATAAAGGAACTATTAATCAGCTGGTTTATATATCTTTTTAAATAACAATCCCAACTTTAGTTGGGCGTTTCTTTGAAATATATTAAATTTTAAATAAATTTAAATACTATTTATCATTAATTACCCAAATAAGGAGATGATGCCAATGCGCTCAGACATACTAAAAAAGAGAATTGAAACATTGCCTCACAGAGCTCTATTAATGTCAGCTGGCGTGAAAAAGGAAGACATTGAATCAAACAAGCCATTTATTGGTATAGCAAATTCTTACAACACTATTATTCCGGGTCATATACATCTAAATGAATTGACGCAGGAAGTTAAAAGAGGCATTATAGATGCAGGCGGAGTCCCATTTGAGTGGGGTGTTCCCGGCGTGTGTGATGGCATAGCAATGTATGTTGAAATGAGGCTATCCCTCCCAAGCAGAGAGCATATAGCAGATAATGTAGAAATAATGATGCTAAGCCATAGCCTAGATGGCTGGGTTGGAGTAACTAATTGCGATAAAATAACACCCGGTATGCTTATGGCAGCCGGAAGAATTGATTTGCCGTGCATTATCATAACCGGCGGCCCGATGAAAGCTAATATTTTAAAAGACGGCACCAGAGTAGATCCAATCAAAAATTATGGGATTGTTGGGGAAATTAAAGCAGGAAAAAAAACAATTGAGGAAGCTGAAGAATTCTTTCCATGCACAATCTGCCCTGGTGGCGGTTCCTGCGCTGGCTTGTACACAGCAAATACAATGGCAGTTGTAACAGAAACTTTAGGAATGTCTGTAACAAAATGCGCAACTACATTAGCTATTGACCCATTAAAGAAAAAACAGGCATATGAAACCGGCAAAAAAATAGTTGAATTGGTTAAAAAGAGCATCAAGCCATCATCAATTATGACAAAAAATGCTTTCTATAATGCTGTAATGGTTGATATGGCAATGGGCGGCTCAACAAATACAGCATTGCATATACCGGCAATTGCAAAAGAGCTGGGCATTAATATACCCTTAGAAATGTTTGATGAAATTTCAAGAGAAACGCCAAATATCTGCCATGTTATACCTTCTGGGCCATGGGCAATAGAAGATGTTGACAAAGCAGGCGGAGTTCCTGGTGTTTTAAACATGTTAAAAGATAAGTTAAAACCATCTATAACTGTAAATGGAAAAAATATAAAAGAAATAGCAAAAGAAGGAAAGGTAACAGATAATGAAGTTATAAGGCCGCTAAATAATCCTTATTTCAAAGAAGGAGGCATTGCCGTTCTGAAAGGAAACATTGCAAATTCTTCAGTTATAAAGCAAATAGCAGTTCAAAAAGAAATGATGAAGCATTCAGGCCCGGCAAAGGTTTTCTATACTGAGCAGGATTTACTGGATGCTATACAAAAAAAGAAAATAAAAGAAGGAGATATCATTGTTCTGCCATTCCAGGGGCCAGCAGGAGCTCCGGGAATGCCTGAAATGCTGACACCAACTGATGCTATAAAAGGAGCTGGCTACAAAAAAGTTGCTTTAATCACAGACGGCAGGTTTTCAGGCGGCACATCTGGGCCATGCATAGGCCATATAGAGCCGGAAGCCTATAATGGCGGAGCAATAGGAGCAATAAAAGACGGAGATATAATAGAAATAGACATTCCAAAAAGAAAAATTAATGTTAAGCTGACTGACAAGGAAATAAAAGAAAGGCTGGCTAAAGTTAAGCCTCCTCAGAGAAAACTAACTCCTTTGCTGAAAGCTTACAGGGAAAAATTTGCTAAAAAATGATAGAAATTCTTAACACAGTAATCCCTGTATTTTTAATCATAGCAATTGGCTTTGTTATCGGTAAAAAAAGAAAAATAGATGTCCAGCCAATTGTTGATTTAATTGTTTATATAGCTGGGCCATCTCTTATCTTTGTCTCCCTTGCTAAAAGCAATATTGAATTAAATGATTTCCTTACCATGGTTATTGTTACAGTTGTATTTACATCAATTTTATGGCTTTTAGCATACATAATTTTTAAAATAACAAAATCAAAAAACTATGGCTTATACCTGCCAATGGCGCATGGCAATACAGGCTATCTTGGCTGGCCAATTGCTCTTTTTGCTTTTGGCATAGCTGGGCTGTCAAGGGCTGTTATCTTTGATGCTGTTGCCTCTGTTTTTTTGTTTAGCTTGGGTATTTATGTTGTTCATCGCAGGAACGAACTAAAAGAGATTTTTAAAATACCATTAATCTATGCTTTAATTTTAGGGTTTTTATTTAATTTTTTCAAAATACCGGTTCCTAAAATGGCTTTTAGCGCTTTGGAAATGATTGGTATGATAACAATACCAGCTGCCTTGCTTGTCTTAGGCTATAAACTGACAGAGATTAAATTAAAATCCGCCAAGATAGCTTTTTTAGCCTCTTTATTTAAGATTGGAATTGGCTTTTTAGTAGCTTTCTTGATAGTAGCTTTATTCTCAATAACAGGCATTACAAGGAACATAATCCTGCTGGAAGCATCTATGCCCTCTGCTGTTTTTACAATGATACTCTGCCAGAAATATAAAAGAGATGCTGCTTTGGTAGCTAGTACTGTTTTGATTAGCACGATAATAAGTATTTTTACAATACCATTAATACTTTTAATTTTGTAATTATACTAACAAAAACTATTTAAATAATCTATCATTATCGACTCTTAAAATGGAAGAAACCAAATTTATCTGGATGGACGGAAAATTTGTAGCCTGGAAAGATGCCAAGATTCACGTACTTACGCATACATTGCATTATGGCGCTGGGGTTTTTGAAGGCATAAGATGCTATGAAACAGCCAAAGGCACAGCTGTTTTCAGGTTAAAGGAGCATATTGACAGATTGTATTATTCTGCTAACACATTAAAAATGAAAATTCCTTTCTCAAAAGAGGAATTTACCGAAGCAGTCAAGGAAACCATTAGAAAAAACAGCTTAAAGGCAGGCTATATAAGGCCGATATGCTTTTTTGGCTATG
>Ga0209211_10008772_pt1 | contig 13710 bp, 11 predicted proteins | sample RifGroA2_FD_183992 | JGI IMG/M metagenome (GOLD analysis project Ga0209211, IMG submission 183992) | Groundwater microbial communities from Rifle, Colorado, USA - Groundwater A2 (SPAdes) (version 2) | ecosystem: Environmental > Aquatic > Deep subsurface > Groundwater | place: Rifle, Colorado...
ATTTCGTCAACATCTTGTCATTTCGACCCGAATGGAGAAATCTCTGTCCGGTCGGTCAATCCGACGAGACAGAGATTCCTCCGGAGTTTACACTGAACGCAAGTGAATGTGTCGTCGGAATGACAACGGTTTTTACGCCAAACCCCATTCTTGCTTGAGAGCGGCAATGCCATCTTCCAATTTTACACTCGGTTCCCAGCCGAGAAGTTCTTTGGCCTTGGCGTTGTTGGCGCCGGAAAAACGCTGGTCGCCGAGGCGCGGATCGACATAGACAAATTCTCCGCCCATCATTTTGACTAGTTCATTGACCGTAGTCGGACGACCACAGCCGATATTGATCGTTTCGCCCTTCCCTACTCGATCGGATTGCATCGCAAAAATATTCGCGCGTACCACGTCGGACACATGGGTATAATCTCGGGAATACTCGCCATCCCCGCACACTGTCATCGGCTGGCCTTCTTTTTTTTGTTTCAAAAACTTGCCCACCACGAGCGCATAGGCCCCCTCCGGATCGAAATACGGACCATAGACATTGAAATATATCAGACTGACGGTTTGGAGCCCATACAATTCCGAAAAGAGACGGCAGTAATTTTCGCCGATAAACTTGTGCAGCGCATACGGACTGACCGGATTTTTTACCACACCGTCTTCTTTTAATAATTGACTGGAATCCCGACCGCCATAAGTAGAAGACGAAGAAGAAAAATTCACTTTTTTTACACCATGACGCTTGGCGGCGAGCAAAACTTGCAAAGTGCCATTGACGTTGACATCATGGGTGAGCTCCGGATTTTCTACCGAAAAAGAAACCCGCGGCAAAGCGGCCAGATGAAATATTCCGTCAACGCCCGGACAAACTTTATCCAAATCCGACGCGTTGCGGATATCCCCTTCGATATACTGCGCGGCGGCATGATGACGTTCGGGTTTATTGCCAGCGGCATAGTTATCCAACACCACCACATCATGGCCATCGACCAATAATTGTTTAACTAAATTGGCACCAATAAATCCGGCGCCACCAGTGACAAGATACTTGGACATATTACAAACTCCAATAATTAATTCCCAACTTTTTAATTTCTTTTTTGTCTAAAACATGTTTAACGTCCGCCACCAATAATTTATCCGCATTCATCATAGCGCGCAATTCAGCGGGCGACATGGTTTTGAATTCATCATGCGCCACTGCCACTACGATGGTATCCAAATTTTTCAACTCTTCTCGGGCGCACAAATCGATTCCGTATTCATGTTTGACCTCCGCTGGATTGGCATGCGGATCATATACTAACGGATTCAAACCAAATTCTTTTAATTCTTTGTATAAATCAAAAACTTTGGAATTGCGAATGTCGGGTACATTTTCTTTGAAAGTCATACCGAGAATCGCCACCCGAGACGAACTCAAAACTTTATCCATTGGCGACATTTGTTTCAAAACTTGATCGGCAATGTATTTACCCATACTATCATTGATGCGCCGACCGGATAATATCACTTCGGGATGATGCCCTAATCGTTCAGATAAATAAGTCAAATAATATGGATCCACACCAATACAATGTCCGCCCACCATACCGGGAGTAAATTTCAAAAAATTCCACTTAGTGCCGGCCGCCGCGAGCACGTCGTAGATGCTAATATCCATACGGCCAAAAATCACACTCAATTCATTCATGAGAGCGATATTCAAATCACGCTGAGTATTCTCTATCGCTTTCGCGGCTTCGGCCACCTTGATGGACGCGGCGCGAAAAGTCCCGGCCGCAGTAATACTGGAATAAACTTTATCGATCAAATCCAAAGACTCACTGTCCATACCAGAAACCACTTTTACAATCCGATCGATCGTATGTTCTTTATCGCCCGGATTGACACGTTCAGGAGAATAACCGATTTTGAAATCCACCCCACATTTCAAGCCAGACTCTTTTTCTAAAATCGGCGCGCAAATCTCTTCGGTGACACCCGGATAAACAGTGGACTCATACACTACCATCGCGCCAGTCGATAAATTTTTTCCGATTAACGCCGACGCGTCGCGCAATAATTTCAAATCCGGATTATTATATTCATCGATCGGGGTAGGAATGGCCAAAATAATAAAACCAGCTTCTTTAATTTTTGTCGGATCATCAGCGAGCACCATCGACGCGTCTTTGATTTTTTCCCCCACTTCACCGGTACGATCGATCCCTTGTTTCAGTTCGGCAATCTTTTTGGAATTGATATCAAAACCGATTACGGAAAATTTTTGAGATAATAAATACGCCAGTGGCAAACCCACATAACCGAGACCGACCACGCAAATTTTGGATTGTTTATTTTGGATTTGTTCGAAATTAGTCATATTATTTAGCGCCCTCGAGAAACGGGCTACCCACAGATATTATATCAAAACCGGCTTTTTGTAAATCCCCATAGCGATGTTGGAGAATACGCCGCCCATCCATGATGAGTGGGCGGGTTTTTAGCTCAGCCATGATCGAATCGGCCAATCCACGAAATTGCGGCCAATCCGCAGCTAAAATTATCACATCGGCATTTTTGACCGCATCGAATTCATGGCGATGATAGACAATCATTTCTGATTCGGGAAAAATATTTTTGAAATTAGGCATCGCCGTCGGATCATACAAATTTATTTTGGCCGCTCGTTGCTCCTGCAAAAATTCTACAATATCGATAGCGGGAGCATTACGAATATCGTTGGTATCACGCTTGAACGCCAGCCCGACCACCGCCACAGTCTTATCCACCCACTGTATGTTCCCTTCTCTTTCCGCGCGCGCTAAAAACAATTCCAATTGACGTTTGTTGGCATTATAATCTTCATTGACCAAGATCGCCGCCTGTCCGGCAGTCTGGAGCTGATGCGAAAGCGAGCGAGCGTCTTTCACGAGACAACTACCGCCGGCATACAAACTATTGTACAAACCCCACCCACCGATGCGATCATCACTCGCCAAAATCTTCCGAATGTTTTCAAACTTGAGATTATCAAAAGCCTCACAAGTACGACCAATCACATCAAAACAAGCAGCCAAACGATGAAATAGCATAAAGTTGGCAAGTAATTTGCCAGCCGCCGCTTCCCTCGGATTGACTTCGATATATTTCACTGCCGGTGAATCATAGAATCTCTGATATACGGCGCGCATAATTTCAAAATCCTTTTCATTTTCCGCGCCCACCACGACCCGATCCGGCTTCATCGAGCCTTGTACTGCCTTACCCTCGACTAAAAATTCAGGATTGGCAACGATGCCAAATTTTTTCACCCCCGCTTGCGCCAAAATTTCTTGGGTTTTGGTCACCATATTTATCGGCACCGTGCTTTTATTGACCACTAAAACATACTTTGATTGAGCGCCGTTATTACGCTTGGCCATAGTATTGGCCAATTTTTCAGCCGCGGCAAAATAAAAACTCAAATCACTTTCCCCGGTCTCGCCGATTTCCGGAGTGGGTAGGCACATGAAGACCGCCTCACCATCGTCGAAAAAATTATCCACATCATCATAATGATCGGTGAAACGCACACGATCCATATTGCGTACCAATAAATCCCCCAAACCTTCTTCAAAAAGACAAGACTCAATCGTATCACGATCTCCGGAATTCAATTTTTTAATTTTTTCCGAATTGACGTCGTACACTAAAACCGAATGGCCGCTGTTGGCTGCCACTGCGGCGGAACAGGTACCGACGAATCCGGAGCCGATGTAGAGGAGTTTCATAGTATCATTTTATATAAACTTACACTTTGGTCAAATTTTTTACCTTTTCTTTCAACCAACTTTCACCCAAAATTTTCAATTCGCGATCATGACAAACAAAAAAATCTTTTTTATCATCAACGAACTCAATACCATCCATAGCCTCCCCAGAATCAAGCATGTAATTGAGTGAAATCACCTTACGAATATTGGTATTTTTTAACGCCTGGTAAGTTTTGAAACTCCAAACATTTCCCGGAGGAACAAAGATGGTTATTGGTTTTTCAAAAAAATTTTCCAGTATTTCCTGAGATTGTTGAATATGATCATTGTGCGCCGACTGGTCTAGATATGGCCAAAATTCCCTTTGATATCGACGGTTATTTGAAAGCATGCCGGGCAAATGTTTTTCAACCACACAATGAGTCAAACCGTGATTCGCAATAACTACTCGTCCGGAGATACTCATACGTTTCAAAAAATCGGACTCTTCAGGAAACTTTTCTGGAAAAGGAATAAGATTGTTTTTTTCATCCACCCAGCTAGCCGTGACTGCAACAATTGGCACGATGTTGTATTTCTGAAAAATAGAAAAGAAGCGCCCCCATTCTTCGATGATCAATTCTTGGTAAGGTAGTTTCATTAGGTTATTTTTTGTTTTAAATAAACTTAAAAAATAACTACCCAAAACTCCATAACGAGCGGCAAAATTTTTTGTGGACGCTCCAATATCATCGATGCGAAAATTCATCATATTTTTTTAAATAAAATTCCAATTTCTAAAGAAAAAAATCGCAACCAAGAATGTCCATGGACAACGTTTCGTCCAGGCAACACATACCACTCATCAACAATTTCCAATTTGCTAGCTCGTGCAATTTTTAAATACTCACCATAAGTACACATATTATGGGTACTTAGGTTAGATAAATTTCCATAAAACTTATCAGAAAGATAGCCGGAAAAAATAAACTTTTTTATTAATCGTACCAGGCGAATCAAGTAATGCGATGGGTCCAAACAAAGAATATGTCCGCCTGTTTTTAACATTCGACACATATTATTGAATAAATCAAAACGGTTTGGAATATGATGCACAGTAGAAATTAATACCGCCAAATCAAAATCATTATCAAAACTTAAATCGGCAACATCCGTACTCAATAAAGAAAACTGAAAACCACTTCGACGATTTGCCAAGTCTTGCAAATGTATTTGTAAATATTGTAAAAAATAATGATTTACATCCACTCCAACATACTTTTGTACAGAATCATATTCACAAATCATTTTCGTATAAAAACCCGGTCCGGGGCCAATCTCTAGAACTGCAGATGGCTTAACCTTATCTAAAATTCCATTTATTATCCGACCACGCAACAAGGACATCCGATTAATCTGATTCTCCCAATTTTCACCACCGGCAATACGCCCAGCACCATAATCGCGCGAATCCAAATAATCTTCACGCTGATCATTAAATTTAGCGTTGACCCCTAAAATCGTTTTTCTAGCTTCTACAGACATCCTTGCCCATACCCAATCATTACGTCCCAACAGATACCAGATAATATCCAATTTATTTTTGATAAACATAATCATGATTCTAAATTTTACTATTTTTTACAACAAATAAATATCCCATCGGGTAACGATTCTCTTTACTCCTACGATCGAGTGACGAATAAACATAGCGCCAAACCAACAAAAAGGGAAATGCTAAAGATTTTAATAACCTAAAACCATTAATATTTCTAATCTTTTCAAAATGAAAATCCCAAATAGCCGAGTACCTTCCTCCAATTTTGACAACCTCGACCAATTTAAAATTATTTTTCTCAAACAACTCTTTCCAGCCAAACTCAGTATAGCGAACGAGATCAAAGTCCTTGTTTACAGGATTAATAAAAGGGACAGAAAAAATAAATATTCCACCGGAAACAAGCACTCGCCTCACTTCTTGTAATACTGTGTCAATTGCTGATACATATTCTAACACTTCAATACTGACAACCGTATTAAAAACATGATCAGCAAATGGCAAATTTCGAGCATCAGCTACGATCACATTATAACCAGGCGTTGGATTTTTATCCACTGCTAATATCTCTACAGCATCACTAAACACGGTATCATAGCGACGATTACGGGAACCAATATCCAACACCTTGCCAGTCACCAAATTAGCATAATTACTAATTTCTTTTTCTAAAAGAAAACGATAGAAACTCTGATTATAAAATTTACTTACATAATTTTTTAAAAACACAACTGGGCTTAACCAAAAATCTACCCAACCTAATTTGGCCAAAAATATTTCTATCCGTTTAGCCACCAAAACCAAACCCGAGCTAACCGACAGAGTTTTCCTCAAATTTGCAAATACATTTTCAAATATTTTCAAATATTTTTCGGCCATTGCGCGCGCAGTAAACGGATAAGCATTCGCGCGCTCAGCATATTGATTGAATTCATTATACATTGCTAACAATTTTTCTTCAAAATTGGTTTCGGTGAACCCAATACCCCAACCACTACAATATTCAGGTAAAGAACTATTTTCCAAATATAAAAATGGTAAACCGCAATTACCCGCCTCGATATAATGCATACCCGCAGCCTCATTGCGAGCCGCAGTGACATACACATGATGCCTTTTAAGTTCATCTGCTAATTCTTTGCCAAATTTTACTGGTAAAACTTTAACATTATTATAATGTACACCGTCTGGCAAATTACCAATAAACGTAAATTCAAATTTATTATGATATTCCGGTAAATCCAAAAGTTCATCCAAATGCTTATAGATATCATGACCTTTATTTAAATTTTTAGACCAATGATGAGTGACGATCTTTATTTTTTCACCCGCATGCCATACTGCTTTATTAACATTATTAAACATTGTCTCATCGGCGCCATTGTGGATGATAACATTAGACTTGCCCCACCCCAATCCGTTTTTCTCATGAACATCCTTGATCCAACTAGAATTATATACCGTAAAATCAGCGCATTTATTGGCACGTTTTAAGTATTTATCGAAATCAAAATTATTGTTATTGCGAGCTAAATTACAATAATTAACACGGTGCACCACCTTAGTCTGGGGATGGGCAAGCAAATAATATTCTACATCCAAATAAGAGTACGAACCACTGGATTGATTCGGTAAAGGTGATATCATCAAAATAACATCAATATTATCATCTTGGAGATGATTAACAACTGAATGACCTTGCCCATTTAAAAACTTCTTCAAATAGTTTTTAAATTGATTTCCCCCACCATATGGCCCGACAATCTCTTTTAGATTAATACTAATTCGCATAATACAATAACACACTAATCAAATCCATTTTTGTAATTTTTCCAAAGCCTTTTTAAAACCGCGCCCACTGTCTTTGTGCCCCTGCCAAATCTCTGGGATAAACGACGCATCCAAATCAACCTTCTTCAAAATTTGTGACAGAGAAACAAAATCTATTTCTCCTTCGTGAATCTGCAAACCTTCACCATCAACACCGCTAGCATCCGAGATGTGCAAGTGCGTAATGTGTGGCAACAATTTCTCAACAAATTCATCGAATGGATAACTATAATAATTACAAGCCAATTTCGAATGCGCGACGTCCAAACAAATACGGTAACCGGTTTTATTACAAAATTTGATTATTTCATCAGCATTAATGAATAAATTATGATAACGTTGACCGCCAAAATGCCACGGGAGAGGCGGCATGGTTTCTGGCACAAGTTCCACCCCGTCGGAATTAATTTGTGACAAGCTATCTATCAACAATTCATACATTTTATCTTTGGTAGCCTGAGTGACGGGTTCTGAAATTGTCGCGCCACCGACATGCACGATAATACGCGGCTTCTCTGTTTTAAAATATTGTTTCAATTTTCTGGTTAAATCAACCACTTTTTGCAAATATTTAACGGACTGCGCGCGGTAATTTTCATTCAAAGAAGCCAAATCCAACAAGTGATCGTTGGGAAACAATTCTGGCGCGTGTACCACGAAATCAATGCTTAAATTTTCATTGAAATGTCGAGCTGGATCTTCGTCTAGATCACTATAACTAAAATGAAATTCAACGAAATCCGGCTTAACATCCGCAATCGTATCCCTAAAATCATGGTAACGTACCGGTAAGCCCCATGGCCGACTAAATTTGAAACCTTGCAAATATTCTTCGCCACCACCATCAACATCGGCAAAATAGACAACCTCACCATTTTTCAAATCCCTTCTCGCCGTCTTTCCCACTATTTCCGGCCAGCGATAAGGAGGAATCCCTTTACCGGGACTTTTAGCGCTAAGCATTTCTTTCAAAATTACGTCGCCTTTTTTAATATCGCAATTCGGCACAAGACTTTTACCCAATATTTCGCGATTGATAACTTCCCCTTGCGACAGCTCAATTTTCTGACCGGTTCCAAGAGATAATTCAACTTCTCTGATAGCTGTCACCATGGCTTTGAATTCATCCGGCAAAAGACTGACGCGATGATCGTTGCCTTCCATAGCGCGATCAACGGTAAAATGTTTTTCAATAATTTTTGCTCCCAAAGCCACAGCAGCAATCGCCACACTCCACCCTCGCTCATGGCCGGAATAACCCACAATGCCATTGCTGATCTCCTTTAATGATTTCAAATAATTTAAATTCACATCTTTGAAAGGAGCCGGATAAGTGGAATTACAGTGGAGCAACGCAAACTGCGCGCCATTATTTTGCAGCAAATCAACCGCATGTCTAATTTCGGTCTCCAAAGTCATACCCGAAGAACACATGAGTGGCTTCCCAGTTTTTATCAATGCCAACAATAACTCATCATTGGTCAAATCAGCTGATGCCACTTTGTAGGCCGGCATGCCATATTTCTCCAATTTTGCCAAACTATTTAAATCCCACGGTGTACACAGCGGCAACACGCCAACTTGTTTGCAATAATCAAATAATTCAAACATGACTTCCGTAGGCAGATTAAATCGGTTCAATAAGTCCAAAGTATACTGCGACCCCAAATCCTCTTTGATGTCTTTGGTCTTGCCTTGATTATTATACAACATATCTAAATCACGCATTTGAAACTTCACACAATCAGCGCCAGACTCAACGGCCAGATCTATTAATTTTTTTGCCAAATCTTTATTACCATTATGATTATTGCCAATTTCAGCAATGATAAAAGTCGGCGAACCACTCTCGATCTCTCTGTCACCAATTTTAAGACAAGTCATTTTGGGAAAAGCGACCGCCACCAGTTTGCCACCATCATCAATTAAAGGAACAAAAGCAATTTCGCTCGAAAATATCTGCTGAATTCGCGCCGTGCTCGCATTAATATAAGAAAAGATAAATTTTCTATTCATGATGTTAGAAACTGGCGTAAAAAAATCAACATTGGTTTGAGCAATAAACCATCGGCGAATATCGCCGTCAGTCAAAACACCGACCAAAACCCCACCATCATCCGTAACCAAAATCGACCGATATTTGTTTTTTTCGATCTTTGCCAAAGCATTTTTTATATTTTCTTGCTGATTGATATTAAAATCAGTAATTTTATGTTCTATGACCATAATTATCACTTGATACCTAAATTATTATTTCACAACTTTATTATAATGACGCACCCCACGAAATTTAACATCGTCCAAACAAGCGGGAAAATATAATTTTTTGAAATTATCGATCACTATATCTGCATCCGTCATTGGTTTATTTTTCCGGCTATAATAATTCCTAACTAACCGAGAATTGGCATCTAATAGAGCGGCATAAACTTCAGTGTCGGAAAGATTGGTAAAATTGACAGTTAACCTATCGGAATTCACAAACTTTTCAAAAAAATCTCCCGGGCCATTTAATTTTCCATCTTCAATGGCTTTGTAAAATAACGGACAACCGGGATAGGGTGTGGGAGGGCGTATCGTCCTCAATTGTCCTTGCGTGTCGTATTTTAATAAAAATTTTACGATCTTATCCAGACTTTCCAAGGTATCTCCGGGATTAGCCCAGATAAAATTCAGCCCCGGATGAATACCGGCGGCAATCGTGTTTTCTACCGCCTCAATATTGTCTTCTACTTTTGTGCGTTTACCCATTAAATCCAACACATTTTGATCAAGAGACTCTAGGCCTAAATTCAAAATTTTACAACCGGATTCTGCCAACATTTTTAATATCTCCCTGTCTTTAGCCAATTCTACTCGCGCTTGACAATAATATTTTATTGGCACCCCCAAACTCTTAATAATGCCGACGAACTCTTCTATACGTTTACGATTCGGAATGAACATTTCATCACTAAACATAAAATATGTGATACCATATTTAGTGTTTAGTAATTTCATCTCTTCCGCCACGTTATTCATGCTGCGCGCTCGAATACCTTGTTCCATGCGATAGCAAAAACTGCACCGATTGATGCATCCGCGCGAGGTCAAGACACCCATAGTCTTATCACTCACCTCACCTCCTGGAAGCCTGATAGAATTGACATACTTCTCCATTGGAAATAATTCCCAAGCCGGAAAAGGTATCGTATCTAGAGCTACCACCGGACGAGCTCTTTCATTGACAATGATTTTATCTTCCAACCAATAAGCAATCCCCGATTGCGATTGCAAATCTGCACCATCAATTATTTTATTACATATCTCAACGATAGTGCTCTCCGCTTCTCCCAAAACTGCCACATCGGCCCGCGTATCAGCTAAGACATACTCCGGTATGGCCGTTACACCATGACTTCCTAAAATAAATTTGGCGTTCTTTTTGTGCTCATTGATAATTTTAGCCAAAGGACGGATCGTTTCCACATAACGCGCGGCCAAAAAACCTAAACCAATGATGTCAAAATCATTGTCATCCAAATATTTAGCTAATTCTTCATTGGAATAATGAAAAACATCTTGACAATACACCTCCACCTCGTAGTCGTGCTTTTGCAAAATTGACGCCAAATAAGCCGGGCCGAGCGGGAACTCATTATCATCTTGATAAACATCATGGATAATAAATAAAATTTTTCTTTTTTCCGACATATATATTTAAAACAATTACCAACTAGTCCACCCACCGTCTATGACCAAGCAATTTCCAGTCATATATGAAGCCGCATCGGACGCCAAAAACACTATCGCACCATTATACTCATCAATATTAGCCATCCGCCCCATTGGAACACGGGCGCTGTAATTTGCGACAAACTCAGGATCGCTTTTTGGATTAAAAACCCCACCCGGCGCCAGAGCCACTACGCGGATACCAAATGGCGCCCACAACGTTGCCAAGTCTCGTGTCAAAGCGACAAGCGCCGCTTTAGACGCGCCATAAGACGCATCCTTGACAAATTTATCTTTACCTATTTTTTCACGATAATCATAAATACGCTGATCTGCCGATACCAAACCATAATGAGAAGCAATATTAATAATTGTTCCCGTTTGTTTGGCCTTAATCAAGCGTCCTCCAACAATCTTGGCGCAAATGGCCGCGGCGGTAGTATTGATCGAAAACACCTCATCCCAGACGTCCATGGGATAATTTTCAAACGGCACACTGACGCGCGTTTTTTCATTGGGCGAAGCGCGCCACCCGGCATTATTTACGAGTAAATTTGGAATGCCCCAGACATCTTCCACAATTTTGACAGCCCGCTCAACTTCGGCCTCAATTCGAATATTGACCTGCAAAAATTTTATCGGGTATTTTAAACTTAAATCCAATAAATCTTGATTGGGAGTGTCGACGATATCAAAAATTGCCACTTTTGCCCCAGATTGCGCCAACGCCTTAGTAAATTCAGTGCCGAGCCTGCCCATACCGCCAGTGACAACGGCCACCTTATCTTTTAGACTAAATAATTGTGTTAAATAGTTATTGGTAGATTCCATAAACATCATCCTTAATATATTAATTCAGACTTATATTCAGTCGAATATTTATCCCAAATATTTTGCGCGCGCATCACCGTCTCCACCACCTCCGCCGCCACGCCTTCTCCCCCTTTGCACTCAGTGATAATATCGGCAATTTCTTTATTTTCCGAAGAGCCATCTACCGGAGTGGCACAAGCGCCGGATTGTTTCATCAGATATAAATCACTCCAATCATCCCCGGTATAAAATATTTCTTCCGGTTGCGCATCAAAACGAACTTTCAATTCATCCATCAATTTGACACCTTTTTCTTTCAATTCTTGTTTGTAGATTAAAATTGTTTTAAGCTCACGCGCCCGTCTCTCTACTGCCTGACATCGCCTCGCTGTCAAAAATACCACCAACAAACCACCCCTTAACGCAATCGCTATCCGAGGCGCATCTTTGGCAAAAAAACATTTGGTTTCTTCTTCATCGCCAGACAAATAAATTTTACCATCAGTCAAGACACCGTCGATATCAAAAACGAGCACTTTGATTTTTGTTAATCTTTCGTGTAAATCTGCTTTCATAATTTTAAGGATTAAAATATGTTTGTATCAACGAAACTTCATTCAATAAATTCAATTTTTTAATCAATTCTCGTTTATCTATATTACCTTGATACCCCTGAAAATACAAGGTTATGTCCTTGAACAATTTTCGTAGTAATTCATCGGCTATGAGCACAGACACAAACTTGCATTCCCGTTTGTCCAGGGGATTAATTGTTGAATAAGCATCAAAAAATATTTTTAAGCCTACTGGCAAAGTAGTTCGCCACGATCCACTGGAATTGACTACATACTGTCTGACAAACCGATGCATAGCATTGCCAAAATCTCTGATAACGGAATCCACTCGCACGCTCTCAAAATCCAGCATTGCCACCAATTTTCTATTTGAAAAAATAGTATTTTGCGGATGCAAATCGGCATGAATTGGTTGTAAAGATAACGACGAAATGTCTTTATGACCGCATTCCACTTTTGCCAACCAAAATTCAATCAACTCCCGATAATGATGACACGTTTTGGATACATCATCCTCTAAAAAATTTACTTTTTCAAAAATATTTTTCCACCCCTCTCTGTTCCAAGCCGGCAGTAATGGCTGTTTCCACATTTCCTCATCATGGCTCACTGGCATTTCCGCTAAAATTTTATGTAGTGATGCAATATTGACAGCGACATCTTTCAATTCTATTTCATCTCCTCGAAAATGATCACCGGCAATAAAACTAAAAACCTGATAATGATTCGAATCAACCAAAATTTCATTTTGCCCGTATTTTGTCGATATGACAACTGGCACTTTTACACCTTTCGCAGACAGATGAGATAAAATGCTATTTAAAAAATTAATTTGTACCTGTTCGCGTAATTGAATATGCCTGCGCAACAATACATAATTTCCATCCGCAAGCTTCACTTTATAATTATTGCTCATTTTCTCCCATTCGCCCACGTGCTCAATGGATGCGGCTTGGCCGCAATCATAATATCTGCCAAAAATTTCCAGTAATTTATCAGATTCTTGATTATTAACACTATTCCATTCGATTTTGAATTTACTGTGACTATTTGGTGTAAATGGAACCAATTCTGATTCCCATTCTGGCTCAACGGCTGATTGTCCACCTGATTGATTCACACTCATAATTCTTAACTGAAAAATTGGATAGTTTTTCGCAACGCCTCCATTTTGATCAAAATTTCCTCTTCACTAAACTGATTGGTGGGCAAATGCATCATTTTGGGCTGTAAAGACTCGGCATTTGGACATTGTACATTATCACACATACCCATAAATTGTCCACCTTGTTTGGCATCCAAACCGGGGAAAAACTTGCCCTCTTTACTAAGTATTTGAATGATCGGCTCGTTGTACACCAGCGCCCAAGCGGAATAAATACCATCACCACCCAATTCCAAATACTTTTTTCTAAAATCCGCCCACTCAATTCCTCGCTTTTCTTTACCTTCGAACTGCAAAGCAAAAGTCCAGTAAGTATTTACATATCCTGAAGGGGTGTATTGAGGT
>Ga0209211_10008775_pt1 | contig 13708 bp, 12 predicted proteins | sample RifGroA2_FD_183992 | JGI IMG/M metagenome (GOLD analysis project Ga0209211, IMG submission 183992) | Groundwater microbial communities from Rifle, Colorado, USA - Groundwater A2 (SPAdes) (version 2) | ecosystem: Environmental > Aquatic > Deep subsurface > Groundwater | place: Rifle, Colorado...
TCGGCCGTTGCGTCGCCCGCATCGAACCGGACTGGCTGGAGAAAGTGGGCGCTCACCTGATCAAGCGCCAGTACTTCGACGCCCACTGGGAAAAGAAGTCGATGCAGGTTTCGGGCTGGGAGCGCACGACGCTCTACGGCGTGGTCATCAACCCGAAACGGCGCATTCATTACGGCCCGATGGCGCCAGCCGAATCGCGTGAAATCTTCATCCGCCAGGGCCTGGTCAGCGAGGAAATCGACGAGGCTTTCGCCAAGCGCTGGCCTTTCTTCCAGCACAACCAGAAGCTGATTCGCGAGATCGAACACCTCGAACACAAGCAGCGCCGGCAGGATGTGCTGGTCGACGATGAACTGATTTTCGCCTTCTACGACTCGATCATCCCCGAGGGCATCCACAACGGCGCGACCTTCGACCACTGGCGCAAGGAAGCCGAGCGCGAGACGCCGAAGCTGCTCTACCTGGCGAAAGACGACCTCATGCGTCATTCGGCGGCCGGCGTGACGACCGAGGCTTTCCCGCATCACCTCAAGGTCGGCGGCGTCGATTACACGCTGAGCTACCACTTTGAACCGGGTTCGCCGCGCGATGGCGTGACGCTGACCCTGCCGCTGGCCCAGCTCAACCAGATTCCCGTGCTGCGCATGGAATGGCTGGTGCCCGGGCTGCTCAAGGAAAAGCTCGTCCAGCTCATCAAGACGCTACCGCAGAAGATCCGGGCGAAAGTCGTGCCGGTGCCCGAATTTGTCGAAGAATTCCTGTCGACCGTGGCAGGCAACGAAAAGAAGATGAATCAAGGCCTGATCACGCCGCTCATCGACTACATCCTCGAAGCGCGCGGCCTGAATGCGCGTGGCTGGGCCGTGACGCCCGACTCCTTCCGGCCCGATGCGCTGCCCGCCCACTTCTCGATGAACTACAAGCTCATCGACGAGCATGGCCGCCAGCTCGACATGAACCGCAGTCTGGTCGCCCTGCGCGCCGAATGGGGCAAGCAGGCCAAGGACGAGTTCGCCGAACTGCACGAAACGCCGTCCGAATTCACCAATCTGACCGACTGGACTTTCGGCGAGCTGCCCGAACTGATGGAAGTCCCCGTCGCCGGCCAGACCGTGCTTGGCTACCCGGGCCTGACCGACGACGGCGAAAGCGTCAGCCTCAAGGTTTTCGACTCCGCCGAGGAAGCCGCCGCCGCCCATCGCGCCGGCCTGCTCCGCCTGTTCATGCTGCAGTTCCGCGATCAGGTGAAGTATTTCGACAAGAACATCCCCGGCCTGAGTCAGATGGCCATGCAGTACATGGCGCTGGGCAGTGCCGACGACCTCAAGAACCAGATTGTCGCCCTGACCTTCGAGCGCGCCTGTCTGACCGAACCGCTGCCGACGACGCCGGATGCCTTCAAGCGCCGTTGCGGCGACAGCAAGGCGCGGCTCGGGCTGATCATGCAGGAGGTCTGCCGGCTGGTCGGCACCGTGCTGAGCGAATGGCAGGCTGTGGTCAAGAAACTGCCGGCCTTCAAGGCGCACGCCGCGGCGGTGGCCGACATCGAGGCGCAACTGAAGCGGCTGATGGGCAAGAATTTCCTGATCGACACGCCCTTCGAGCGCCTGCAGCACTATCCGCGCTATTTCAAGGCCGTCGTTGTTCGCCTCGACAAACTCAAGGCCAACCCGGGGCGCGACGCGCAACTGATGGTCGAATACACGCCGCTATGGACCAACTACGAACGGCGCGCCATCCAGCTCGCCAAGCTCGGCACGCTCGACCCGCAGGTCGAACAGTTCCGCTGGCTGCTCGAAGAACTGCGCGTCGGGCTGTTCGCGCAGGAGTTGCGGACACCGGTGCCGGTTTCCTCGAAGCGCCTGCAAAAACAATGGGAAGGAATCAAGAATGGGTGACGAGAATGAATGAAGTCATGCTGGCCTTGGCGCGAACCTTCGCCAACCTCAAAAGCGGCAAGGTCTGGCTCTACGTCCTGACCCCGGCGCTGTTCTCGTTGTTGCTGACCATCGCCCTGGCCATCTGGGGGCTGGGCTGGATGGTCGAGCAGATGATGGCCTATCCGCCGATGACCCTGCTCGTCGGCTGGGGGCTGGTCTGGGTCGCCCACCTTCTCGCCTACCTTGGCGGCTGGATGGCGATCTTTGCCGTCGCCTACCTGACGGCCTCGCTGCTGGCGGCCATCGTCATCATGCCGCTGATGCTCAAGCACCTTTCTGAAACCGAATACCGCGATGTGGCGGCGATGGGCAAGGACAGTTTTGTCGCGGCTGCGGTCAACAGCGTTCTGGCCTCGATTTTGTTCATTGCCGGCTGGCTGGTCACCATTCCGCTGTGGCTGATTCCCGGTTTCTCGCTGCTCATTCCGCTGCTGCTCATGGGCTGGCTGAATCGCCGGACGTTTGCCTACGATGCGCTGTCCATGCACGCCACGGCCGGCGAGTGGCAGGAAGTCAGCAGCGGCCAGAAGACGCCGCTGTTCATGCTCGGCCTGACCATGGCCCTGCTCGCCCACTTGCCCGTTATCGGCCTGCTGGTGCCGGCGCTGGCCGCGCTATCATTCGTTCATTACGGGCTGGAGGCGCTGCGTCGGTCCCGTCACGGCGCCGTCGTGAGCATCGAGGGAGAAAGACTATGAGCCGCACCTTTGGCGCCGTCATCATTGGCGACGAAATCCTGTCGGGAAAACGGCAGGACAAGCATTTCACCAAGATTGCCGAACTGCTCGGCGCGCGAGGCCTGCGCCTGAGCTGGGTCGAATACCTCGGTGACGACCGGGAACGCCTCGCCGCCACCTTCAAGCGCACGATGGCCGCCGGCGATGTGGTGTTTTCCTGCGGCGGCATCGGCAACACGCCGGACGACCACACGCGGCAGGCGGTGGCAGCGGCGCTTGGCGTCGAACTGGCGCTGCACCCGGAAGGTTTCGAGGAACTGAAAATCCGTTTCGCCGGCGAAGAAATCACCGACCAGCGCAAGCAGCTGGTCACCTTCCCGGCCGGCGTGCAGATCATCCCCAACCCGTTCAACCGCATTCCCGGCTTCATGGCCAACGATCACTATTTCGTGCCCGGCTTTCCGCAGATGGCTCACCCGATGATCGAATGGGCACTCGATACGTTTTATCGTGATCAATTCAAGGCCGTCGATGGCATGGTCGAAAAGGCCTTCCTGCTGACCGGCCCGACGGCCTATGAAAGCGCGCTGCTCGACCTCATGGAGCGCATCGTCAAGGATTACCCGACGCTGCGCCTGTTCTCGCTGCCCTCACTCGTCGGCAAGGAGCGCAAGCATCTGGAGTTGGGCGTCGAAGGTTCGCCGGAACTGGTCGACCAGGCGATGGAAGAGATTCGCGCCGAAGTCGAAAGTCGGGGAATTACGTGGATTTGGCGGCCCTGAGCCAATTTTTCGGACTTCCACGGTCAACTGGAAAAACCAGCCAAAATTGAAATTTTAGAACCGGAAGACGTAAAAAAGCCCGCGAAATTCGCGGGCTTTTTTTGTCAGCGCTGGGCGCTGGAATTACTTGGCAGCAGACTTGCGAGCCGCAGCAGTGGCGCTGGTCTTGGCCGGAGCGGCAGCCTTGCCGGCGGCAGCCATGTTGGCTTCGGCGATGTCGGACAGTTGCTTGGCCATGCCGGTCATGTTGTCGAAAGCCTTGGTCGAGGCATTCAGCATCGACTGCATGGTGGCGGCGAAAACGTCACCACCGACCGGTGCGGAGGTCTTGGCCTTTTCAACAGCGCTGTTGATGTTCTTGGTGAAGCTGCCGTACTGGGCTTCCATGACCGAAGTCAGTTCCTTCTGCATTTCGGCGACCAGCTCGTAGACGCTGCGCGAGTAATCCATCCACTTGGCGGCGTTCGGCTGGGCCAGTTCGGTGTTCAGCTTGGCAACAGCGTTGGCATCCTTGGCGTTCAGCAGTTGCTGGGTACCAGTGATGGTGTTGTTGAAGAACTCGCGGGAAGCGGCCATGTTCAGAGCGGTCAGTCGCTCGACACCATCAAAGGCGGTGCGCAGCAGGGTCGTCATGACTTCGGCGTTGGCTTTTTGGGCGGCGGTCAGTTGATCGAAATTCGGGTTGCTCATTGTCATCTCCAGTTTGATTGTGTGCTGCGGACGAAACGAAAACCCCCGCCGAAGCGGGGGTAACAGGCAGATTACTTCTTGGCCTTGGAAGAAGCGGCGCCAACAGCCTTGACAGTAGCGTTGGTGGCGGCAGCAACATTGGCTTCGGTGATTTCGGCAACCTGCTTGGCAGCCTTGTTCATGTTGTCGAAAGCGGAGGTGGCGGCAGCGATGGCCGACTTGACGGCAGCAACGGCAACGTCAGAACCGGCCGGGGCCGACTTGGCAGCCTTGTCGAGCAGGCCGGCAACGGTCTTCTGGAAGTCGCCGAACTGGCCTTCGACCATCTTGGAAAGTTCTTCCTGGGTCTGGGCAGAGATTTCATATACGGAGCGCGAGTAGGCAACAGCCTTCTCGACATTCGGCTGGGCCAGCGAAGCCTGGATGGACAGGGCTTCCTGAACGTCCTTGGCACCCATCAGGGCCTTGGCGCCGGAAACGGAATCTTCAACCAGCGAACGGGCGGTGTTCAGGTTCAGGGCAGCGATGCGCTCGGCAGAGGCCAGAGCGGTGTTGGCCAGCGACAGCAGGGAATCAACGGTTGCCTTGTTGGCAGAAGCAAATTGCTCAGGGGTGGTGAAGTTGAAAGTCATGGGGTATCTCCAGAATTAAAAGGTTATGCAGAACAGTCTTAAACCGTTGCAGCGCGATCCCATGAAGCGATGCTGCACTGCACCATGACCTTTATTATAGGTATGATTGTTGTATTGTCAACATTAATTTTGTGCACCGCACAAAAGCAAATAAGCCCATGAAAATCATGGGCTTGGTTGCTGTCTCCAACTCAGTAAACGCAGGGGTTTACGCTGGTACCTGTCCGCCGATGCACTGCTATTGTGCGTTTTGCGACCCGAGGTTGCCGGCGCCCTTGAGTTCCAGGCTTTCCCCACGGGCCGCCGGTTTGGCGTCGCTGTCCTTGCCCTTCGGCTGGATGACGACGCGAACACGTCCGGGTGGGGCCTTCGGGTCGCGGGTTTCGCCGGCGGTTACCAGATATTTTTCGCTGACCGCGTCGTACCAGATGTAGTCGCCACGTACCTGGTCCTCGCCACTCTTGACCCAGGCGCGGTGGAACAGCTCGACGACTTCGCTGTTGGTGTTGTACTCGATGCGCTCGCCCTCGCCTTCGACGTATTCCTCCTTGCCGTCGCGCTTCTGGCGGAAGCGGGCGAGCCCGTTCTTGCCGCCGAAAGCCGTGCCCTTCTGGAAGCCGTACTGGTCTTCCTTGATCACTACGCGGTCGGCTTTCAGCGTCATCGTGCCCTTGGTGATCAGGACATCACCTTCGAGAATCTGGATCTTTTTCGCATCGTCGATCGAGACGCGGTTGGCCTCAAGCAGCATCGGCTTGTTGCGGTCAGCCCGTTCGGCAAGGGCCGGCAGGCTGAGCAGAAGGCAGAGGGTGAGCGTGGCAAGTCGAATGGTCATGGCGCGGCCCCGGGTCGGATGTATAGCCCGCGAACCTGTGATTGCAGGACGAGGGTTGAGGTGTTGTTGTCAATATGGATGCCGACGCCCTTGACCCAGGATTGCCCCTGGGTTATTTCCACCGGGCTGCCGGTAAAGGCGATGCCGGCGTCGGGCTGGGCAGTCAGGTCGGGCATGCGGGCAACCATTTCCAGGCGGCCCGGCGTCGCGGCACGGGTGACGCTGACATTGTTCCAGAGAAAGATGGTTTCGCCCTTGGCGGTGACTTTGGCGTGATCGCCGGTGACCGTGACAGCTGCGCCTTCCGGACGATAGCTGATCAGCGTCGGCGACTTCAGTTCGGAGGTGTCGTCGTCCGGGTAATGCACGAGATATGGCGCCGTGAGACGGTATTTTATCTGGCCGCTCTGGTCGAAACGACGGACGGTGAAGTTCTCGGCCATGGCGTCCGGATCATGGCGGAATTTGCCGTCATTGTTCGTTTCGCCACGGTCAACCGTACTTTGCAGCCAAAAACTGAGCCCGGCCAGAATGAGCAGAACGATGACCGGAAAGAGTTGGCTGGGCCAGTGCTTCATTATGCGTTGAGGTAGGGGGCGAAGGCCGCGTCGAGCTTGCCCTGGGCGGCGAGAAGGAATTCGATGGCTTCGCGGACGGCACCTTTGCCGCCGCTCGCTTCGGTCACCAGGTGGGCACGCTCCTTGACGACGGGGCGGGCATTGGCCGGGGCGATGGCCAGACCGCAGCGGGTCATCGCCGGCAGGTCGATCAGGTCATCGCCCATGAAGGCGAGTTCCGACCATTGCAGCCCCAGTTGTTCGAGCAATTGGCCGGAAACGGCACCCTTGTCGCCGACGCCATGGAAGACATGCTCGACGCCGAGGTCCTTGGCGCGGCAGTTGACGACGTTCGATGTCCGCCCGGTGATGATCGCCACCTTGATGCCGGCGCGGCGCAGCAGCACGACGCCAAGGCCATCCTGGACGTTGAAGGTCTTCAGTTCATGGCCGTCATCGGTGTAATGCAGGCCGCCGTCCGTCATCACGCCGTCGATGTCGAAGGCGACGAGCTTGATGTTGGCGGCGCGGTTGTTGATGTCCATCAGATGACCTTGGCGGTGAAGAGATCGTGCATGTTCAGTGCACCGATCAGGTGATTGTCGGCATCGACGACGAGCAGGGCATTGATGCGCAGGCGCTCCATCATTTCGACGGCCTCGACGGCAAGGCGGTCAGGACCGATGGTGCGCGGTGCCGCGTACATGACCGACGCGATGTCGCCTTGCTGCAGGTCGACGCGTTTTTCAAAAGAACGACGCAGGTCGCCGTCGGTGAAGATGCCGAGCACGACGTTGGCGGGATCGATGATTGCCACCAGCCCCAAGCCGCCCCGCGACATGGCGATGATGGCATCGGTGATCGGTGTGTTGGGCGCGACAGCCGGTACCCGGTCATCGGCGCGCATGACGTCGCGGACGTGGGTGAGCAGGCGACGACCGAGCGAGCCGCCGGGGTGCGAGCGGGCAAAATCGTCCGGCCCGAAGCCGCGGGCGTCGAGCAAGGCAACGGCCAGGGCATCGCCCAGCGCCAGGGCTGCCGTCGTGCTGGCGGTTGGCGCGAGGTTGTGCGGGCAGGCTTCCTGGGCGACGCCGGCATCGAGGTGAATATCTGCTTCGCGGGCCAGGGTTGAAGTCGGCACCCCGGTCATCGAGATGATCTTGGCACCCTGGCGTTTGAGCGCCGGCAGGATGCTCAGCAGTTCACCGGACTCGCCGGAATTGGACAGGGCGAGCAGGACGTCGTCGCGGGTGATCATGCCGAGATCGCCGTGGCTGGCTTCGGCCGGATGAACGAAATAAGCGGGGGTGCCGGTGCTGGCCATGGTCGCGGCGATCTTGCGGGCGATGTGGCCTGATTTGCCCATGCCGCTGACGATCAGGCGGCCATGGCTGTTCAGGATCAGCTCGACGGCTCGGGCAAAGTCGCCGTTTATTCGGCTTTTCAGAGCGTCGACCGCAGCAGCCTCGATGCTCAGGGTCTGACGACCCAGTTCCAGAGCGCGTTCCGGGGAGAAGCGGGCGGTAGATTGGCTTGGGTTCATGGGCTTGCTGAGGTTATGATGGCCGAAGTATACCCGACTTCACGCAACGACCTTGAGCGCACTCTCCCTCGTCCTCCTCCTGCTCGGTGCCTCGGTTCTGGCCGTGGTCATCTTCCGTCGTTTCAATTTGCCGCCGGTGCTCGGCTACCTGTTCGTCGGCAGCGTCATCGGCCCGCATGCGCTGAACCTGATGAACGACGTCTACCGGGCCGAGCATCTCGCCGAATTTGGCGTCGTTTTTCTGATGTTCTCCATTGGTCTCGAATTCTCGCTGCCCAAGCTGTATGCGATGAAGCGCATCGTTTTCGGCCTGGGCATGCTGCAGGTGATTCTGAGCATGACCCTGATTGCCGGGCTGATCATGCTTTTCGGCGTCAGCTGGCAACTGGGCATCGCCCTCGGCGGCGTATTCGCCATGTCTTCGACAGCCGTTCTGACCAAGCTGCTGGTCGAACGCCAGCAGCTGGATTCGGCACACGGGCGGGAGATCATGGGCGTCCTGCTCTTCCAGGACCTCGCCGTGGTCCCCCTGCTGGTCATCATTCCCTCGCTGACCCAGCCGCCGGAAAAACTGGCCATGCTGTTGGCGGTGGCATTGTTCAAGGCTGTCGTGGTGCTGGCCGTCATTCTTGTCTTCGGCCAGAAACTGATGCGCAAATGGTTCCATTTTGTCGCACGGGCCAAGTCTTCCGAAGTGTTCGTTCTCAACGTGCTGCTGATTACGCTGAGTCTCGCCACCATCACCGAACTGGCGGGGCTGTCGCTGGCGCTTGGCGCTTTCGTCGCCGGCATGCTGATTTCGGAAACCGAATACAAAATGCAGGTGGAAGAAGACATCAAACCCTTCCGCGATGTGCTGATGGGACTCTTCTTCGTTACCATCGGCGTCAAACTCGATCTGCATATTCTGGTCGGGCTGTGGTGGCAGGTCTTGCTGGCGCTGCTTGCCTTGTTGCTGATCAAGTCGCTGGTTGTCGGCCTGCTCTCATGGCGACTGGGCTCTTCGCCGGGCAATGCCATCCGCTCCGGCTTGTGGCTGTGCGCGGGTGGTGAATTCGGCTTCGTGCTGCTTGGCGAAATCATCAACATGCCCCGGGAAATCCAGCAGGTCGCGTTGACCGTGCTCGTCCTCTCCATGCTGATCGCGCCGTTCATCGTCCAGTACAGCGAGCGGATCGTCGTGCGCTTCGTCGCCAGCGAATGGATGATGCGCTCGATGCAATTGACCAGGATCGCCGCTCAGTCCATGGGTGCCGAAAAACACGTGATCCTCTGCGGTTTCGGCCGGAGCGGGCAGTACCTAGCCCGTTTTTTGAACCAGGAAAGCATCGCCTATGTCGCCCTCGACCTCGATCCGGACCGTGTCCGGGAGGCAGCGGCTGGCGGGGAAAACGTCGTTTATGGCGACGTCGGCAGGAAAGAAGCCTTGATGGCTGCCGGCCTGATGCGGGCCAGCGTGGTGATCGTCACCGTCAGCGACACCCAGTTGGCCGAGAAGGTCCTGCATCACGTTCAGGAGTCGCGTCCTGACCTGCCGGTGGTCGTCCGCACCTTCGATGAGCGTGATATGGACCGTCTGACCAGGGCGGGGGCGGCGGAGGTTGTCCCGGAAGTGCTGGAGGCCAGTCTGATGCTTGCTTCACATGCCCTGGTGCTGGTTGGGGTCCCGGTCAACCGGGTGCTCAAGCGTATTCGTCAAACACGCTCCCAGCGCTACAGCCTGTTGCGCGGTTTTTATCGGGGCATATCTGACCGTGATCATGACGACGACGATGAACATCACCCGCGCCTTCACTCTGTGCTACTGGTTTCAGGCGCCGCTGGCATTGGGCAGACCCTGGATGCGCTGAATCTTGACGAACTTGATTGTGAAGTCAGCGCCATCCGCCGGCGCGGTATTCGTGCTCTGGAGCCAGCCCCGGAAACACGCCTGGAAGAAGGGGATGTGGTTGTCGTCCTTGGCCTCCCTGAAGCAGTCACTGCAGCGGAGGAGCGCCTGCTGCAGAAATGAAAAAGCCCGCCGGGGCGGGCCACATTTGCGTTGTATTTTGGACGCTTACAATCCCATGCAAACCGTATAAGAGGTTGCGTCGTCAATTAATCCGGTGGTACCGGTGTTGGGAACCGGACTCACTGCAGTGGTTTGATTTGCGGTTTGAGTGGCCATTGTCTGCATTGAGCCAGTAGCTGTATTGCCATCATCCATGGTGATGTCCAGTTGTTTGGCAAATTTTCCCAGAATGCCTTGCGAACATACGATGTACGATCCGCGTAATCCGGTAATCGGCGTACTGACTGCGCTGGTGATGCCGATTATGCCGCCATCAGCATTTTTCGGAATGTAGTCAGCAGCGGATGTAACGGTCGGGCCTGCAGCAAGGCCGGCAAGTCGAACATGCTGCCAGAACAGGAAGCTTTCATCAGTGGCTGTTGTGGTGTTCCATGCGCCATTTATTACGCCATTCCCGAGGCAATTGCTACAGGTTGCCGTCGTGGCGCCGGTGACGTGGGTGCTTGCAGCGGAATCATCTCCGGGCAGCGCTTTGTATTTATCCTGATAGCCATAAATAAACAGAGGAATGTTTCGGAAGTCCGTCGCAAAGTTTTTAACTTTTGCGCTGTTGATCAACTCCTGCCCCTTCAGCACACCGCCCAGCAATAGCCCGATAATGACAAGAACAATGGCAATTTCGACGAGGGTAAAGCCTTTTTGTTGGTATTTCATGGCATTCTCCAATTGAATTCTGGTTAATCATTCGCAAATTTCGTGCCTATGCGTTTTGGCGTATATTTGGCAACTCTTTACAAATGGCTGGGTAATAAGTGTCGAGATATGGACAGGTTGTCTGAAATATGAACACCGGGATCGTCGGCCAAATCGCCAGCCGCTTGGCCGCCTGGCCGCATTTTCTGCTGGCAACCCATTTGTTGATGCTTCACGCACTGGCGTTTGGCGGGTGGAAGATTCCTGCTGTTCGTTTGCTATGGGTGGTTGCTCTCGGCCTTTTCCTGATTTGGCAGCCCTTTGTCGCCGGCGAGCGCCGGATCGAATTGCGGCAAGGGATCGTGTTGCTCGGCGTGGTTCTGGGATCTACGCTCTTGCTCGGTCCGTGGCTGTTATTGATCTGGTGCGGAGCGCTCGCGGCAGCCATTGGTGGGCGAGTGCTGGGGACCGAAAGATCTGGCGAGCGCTCAGGCTATCTTCTGGCTTTCGGATATCTGGTCGGTATCACTGTCCTGGGTGCGATACCGGAAATTTCGCCGGCGGTAGCCATCGATCCGGTTTTGCGCGGATCACTTGCCCGTTTCATGCCGATATTTCTCCCCTTTCTGCTTGTTTTTCCGGCTCGGGCGCCGCAGCGTAAATCTGGCGAAGCCTTTGATCTGTTCTATGGGGTCATGGTTTTTCTTGTCCTCGCCGTTTTTGTGCTGGGGGCACTGGCTTACATGCTGGTTGGCGGGGCTGGCTATGTCGAAGCCTTGTTCAAGACTTCGCTGGCTGTTGCCGGGGCGTTGCTGGTCGTGGCTTGGGCATGGAACCCGCGTGGCGGTTTTTCCGGCATCGGTTCGGCGATTTCACGTTATATGTTGTCGCTTGGTATGCCGCTTGAGCAGTGGCTCGTTCAACTTTCGGAGGAGAGTGAGCGATATACCGATCCGGCGCTGTTTCTCGATGCGGTGATGCTGCGTTTGCAAGTTATTCCGTGGATTGTCGGTGTTTCCTGGCGGGCCGGAGAGCGGGCCGGACAGTCCGGCGAGCAGAGCCCATATGCCCACACTAGCCAAGCGAACGAACTGACGCTGTCGGTCCATTTTCATCACTCGCCTTCACCAGCCATGCGTTGGCATGTCGAGTGGCTGCTCCGCCTTGCTGTCGAGTTTTACCTGGTCAAGTTGCAGACGCACCGGTTGCAGCGCATGGGTTATGTTCAGGCCATTTATGAAACCGGCGCGCGGGTGACGCATGACGTGAAGAATCTGCTCCAGTCTCTGCAAGTGCTTTGCTATGCGGCGAATCAGCCAGGTGATCCGGCCGAGGTGGCGGCTTTGCTCGGCCGACAGCTACCGCAAATTGCAGACCGCTTGAAAGCGACGCTGGATAAACTGCAGTCACCGCAAATCGAGCGTCTGGAGATGGTTGGCGCCAACGAATGGTGGCGCCAGTTTAAGGAGCGCAACGGACATTTGGAGGTCGATTGGCAGGGCGAAGCCACTGCCGGTCAGTTCTTGCCCGGCCCGCTGTTCGACAGCGTGGCAGAAAACCTGTTGCAGAACGCGCTGGCCAAACGTTTGCGCCAACCGGGTCTGAGGATCAGCGTACTTTTTGCTGATGGCAGCCTGACAGTCTCGGATGATGGTCAGCCTATTGACCCCACTGTGACCGGCGTCTTGTTAAAAGAGCCGGTTAAATCCGAAGACGGTCTGGGAATCGGTTTGTATCATGCAGCCCGGCAGGCTGACGGGGTGGGTTATTTACTGGTCCTGGCTGAAAATCGACCGGGGTGCGTGGCATTCACCCTGTCGATCCGCCGATAGGTTGTTGCGCCCGTAAGCCGTTCAGGCGATAAACGACGGTATTGCCTTTGCCCTTGAGATAGAGCGTCTGTGGGTCATCGAAAGAAAAATGCTGGGCCAGGCGCAGGTGGGTAGTTGCATCGACATGGATCATCCCCGGGGTGCCTTCGCTGGTGATCCGACTGGCCAGATTGACGGTGTCGCCCCACAGGTCGTAGATGAACTTCTTCTTGCCGACGACACCGGCAACGACCGGCCCGGTGCCGATGCCGATACGAACGTCAAGATGCATGTCGTTGACCGTGAAGTCCCGATGCAGCAGGTCGCGCATGGCGACTGCCAGTTCAGCGATGGATCGGGTGTAGTTGGTCTGCTCGTTGTTCAGTCCGCCGGCAACCATGTAAGCATCGCCAATGGTCTTGATTTTCTCCATGCCATATTGCTCTGCCAATTCGTCGAAAGACGAGAAAATCCGGTTGAGCATGGCGAAAACCTGCTGTGGCGTCAGCCCTTCGGCGATCCGAGTGAAATTGACGATATCGACGAACATGATCGTGACGTCGGCAAAGCCGTCGGCGATGGCCTGGCTGTCGCGTTTCAGCCGTTCGGCGATGGGGCCGGGCAGGATGTTGAGTAGCAGTCGCTCGGAACGCTCCTGCTCGTCCTGCAGCAGTCGATGCGTTTCTTCAAGGCTGGCTTGCGTCTTGGCTTTTTCCTGAACTGCGTAGCGCAACAGCAGGTAGACGATGCTGGAGATGGCGGCAAAATTCAGCGCGAAGAAAAAGACGCTGGTTCGTATCGATATCCTGGGGGCATTGCTGGCCAGGCTATCTGCCAGAAAATAGTCAAAAAAGCCGGATAGTGCCGTCAGGAAAATGTAGGCGATGAACCAAGCGAGCGATTCGCGAACGCCGAAAAACAGGACGGCCCCGATCGGGGCGAGCAACCCCCACAGGCTGGTGCCGCTGGCCGTGATGAAGTTGCCGATACTCCATTGCACGGCAAACGGTGCGAACAGGAAGAGGGCCAGTTGCGAATAGCGAAATAGATCGAAATTGCCGCTGCGAAAGTAGTAAAGCAGGTTACCGACCAGCAGCAACTGGAAAACGAAGGGCGCATTCGCTGAAAACTGCGGCCCCATCTGACCATACAGGAACAGCCAGAGCATCGAGCCGGTGCACACCAGGCCGGTGGCAAAAACCAGCAACGACTTTTTCAGGCGCGTCTCGGCGTCGTCTTCGGGGCGAACGCCGCCGGTGCGCAGGGCAACAAGAAATGGTTGGCGATTCACGGAGGCGCTTTGATGGAGACAGGAATGTCCGAGAGGTTCAGTTTGGCAGTCGGCCTGCCCCCGGTCAATATGCTGAACGGCTTGCTTGAGTGAGACCTACGGGAGTTTTCCGACGGCAACCATGCGCGACTTGAGCACGGTGGGGATGATCCAGGTGACGAGATCGTCGAAACTGTCGGTGGGGGTGTGGGCGATGAAGGTCAGATCGGCGTCGGCATTTTCTGCTTCGTCGCCAGCGGCTCCGGG
>Ga0209211_10008776_pt1 | contig 13706 bp, 12 predicted proteins | sample RifGroA2_FD_183992 | JGI IMG/M metagenome (GOLD analysis project Ga0209211, IMG submission 183992) | Groundwater microbial communities from Rifle, Colorado, USA - Groundwater A2 (SPAdes) (version 2) | ecosystem: Environmental > Aquatic > Deep subsurface > Groundwater | place: Rifle, Colorado...
GTTTTATTACGACTTTCTCATAAACGCTGATGAACGCGGATTAACGCAGATAAAGGAAACTGACCTGCCCGAGATTGAAAAAGAAATGCGGCGGTTAATTCGCATGAACTTGTCATTTACCGGCAAAAAAATAATGCCGGCCGAAGCCAAGAAGCTTTTTAATGACCAGCAATTCAAGCTCGATCTCATAAAAGAATTCATCAAAGAAACGAAAACTCTTACTGCCTATACTATTTGGGAAAAAGGTCCGCGTCAGTCAGCGTCCAGTCTGCGTGAGTCAGCGATCTTTGTTGATTTGTGCAAAGGCGGTCATGTTAAAAACACCAGCGAGATAAACATCGATGCCTTCAAATTGACACATGTCGCCGGCGCTTACTGGCGCGGGGATGAAAAAAAACCGCAACTGCAAAGGGTTTATGGGCTGGCATTCGAAACAAAAAACGGCCTTGATGATTACCTGAAAATGCGCGAGGAAGCCGAACGGCGCGACCACAAAAAGCTCGGCCCGCAATTAAAGATTTTTATGTTCCACGAAGCCGCGCCCGGAATGCCCTATTGGCTGCCGAACGGCACTTTAATTTATAACGAGCTGATTAACTTCTGGCGCGAAGAACACAAAAAAAGAAATTATCACGAAATCATATCCCCGCTTTTGAACAAAAAAGAGCTTTACATAACTTCCGGACATTACGAACACTACTGGGAAGAAATGTTCGTTGCAAAAACCGACGAGAGCGAAGAATACGGAGTCAAAGCAATGAATTGTCCTAACGCCATGGTTGTGTTCGGTTCCGAACCGAGAAGCTACCGCGACCTGCCTCTTCGCTTCGCCGACACCGACACTCTCCACCGCCACGAACGCTCGGGAACATTGAACGGGCTTCTGCGCGTCCGTGAATTCAGGCAGGACGACGCGCATTGCTTCGTTTCCGAAGCCCAAATCGGGGACGAATATAAAGAAATTTTTAAAATCGTGGAGCGTTTTTATTCCGTATTCGGATTATCATACTCATTCCGACTTGGAACCAGGCCCGAAAAATTTATGGGCGACAAAAAAACCTGGGACAGAGCCGAAAAAACCCTTACAAAAATACTGAAAGAGTCCGGAAAAAAATTCGCCATACTGGAAGGAGACGGCGCTTTTTACGGACCGAAAGTGGATATACTCATGAAAGACTCCATCGGACGCGAGTGGCAAATGGGAACGATACAGCTTGATTTCCAGCAACCGCGCAATTTCCGGCTGGAATACGCCGACAAAGACGGCGGGAAGAAAACTCCGGTTGCCATCCACCGCGTCATATACGGCTCACTGGAGCGTTTTATAGGGATTCTGATAGAGCATTTCGCCGGCGCGTTTCCGCTTTGGTTATCCCCCGTTCAGGTGGCTATTTTGCCCCTGAGCGAAAAATTCACGGAATACGCAAATGACGTATTCGCGAAAATTCGCGAAAATAATATTCGCGTAGAGATTAGCGATTCAGGTGAAACTCTCGGCAAACGCATCCGCGAAGCCGAAATGAAAAAAATACCTTACGTGCTTGTAGTCGGCGAAAGAGAAGAAACCAGTAAAACCGTCAGCGTCAGGCACTACCGCCGAGGGCAGGACGGCAATACCTCAATTGAAAAGTTGGCTGAAAAAATAAAAAGAGAGATCGCAGAGAAGGTTATCTGAAAATAAATAAGTCCCTGAATTTTATAGCCGACACTCGGCTGCAAAACTCAGGGACTTTATTCTTTGGGGCTCTGGCCCCAGGTTGTGTAAGGGGACTAACCCTTTAATACTTTATTATTTACTTTGTAAGTTTCTGGTAGTAATTTTAAACCAGCGGTAAAGCTCGTCAACCCCCACACCAAACAGCAAATATCGTTGATTTAAGCCCCATTTTGCTGTATGGTGTGAGGGTCAAACACACCTGTGCAAAACTATACACTCTTTAAAAAAGGATAGAAATTACTAGCCCTCGGGACGCTGGTGCGTACGCCGAGGGCATTTTGGAAAGACCGGTGGCCCTTCCCTTGTTTGTGGGAGATAAATCTCCCTACTTTGCTATTTCATTCAAATTTTTAAAGAGCGGTTTCTCGATAAGCTTAATGGGGAGATAATCTCCGCCGATTCGCGACAGGTTTATAAAGGAATGAATATCGGGACAGCGAAGGCGAAGCTTCGCGCAAATGGCAAATTGCAAATAGCAAATGGAATTCCGCATTATTTGATAAACATTAAAAAACCAAATGAAAACTATACCGTTGCCGAATTCAAAAAAGACGCAATTGATGCGGTAAATAAAATAATCAAAAGAGGCAAGGTTCCGATTCTGGCCGGCGGGACAGGACTCTATGTCAAAGCCGTGACGGAAAACCTAGAAATCCCGGAAGTGAAACCAGATATGGCGCTCCGCAAAAAACTTGAAAAACGAATTGAAAGAGAAGGATTGGATGCCCTTTACCGGGAACTTATAAAGCAAGACCCTGAAGCTGCCTACATTGTTGACGGAAAAAATCCCCGCCGCGTAATCCGCGCCTTGGAAATTGCTATTTCAACAAAAAAACCCTTTTCGGCGCAAAGAAAAAAAGGAAAGAAACTTTTCGATACTTTGAAAATCGGGCTTAAACTCCCGGATTACGAACTTAAAAAACGCATTGAAGTGCGCGCCGGCGCGATGATAAAAAAAGGGTTGGTTGATGAAGTCAAAAAGCTTGTAAAAAAATATGGGGAGCGGCAAGTTGCTTTTGATGCCATCGGTTACCGCGAGATAATAAACTTTCTCCTTGCGGAGAAAACGCGGATGGACGCAGATAAAAACGCAGATAAACGCAGATTAGATATCGGCGTAAATCAGCGTAGTAATCTGCGAGAATCAGCGCATGACCTTGAAGAGGTCATGGAAGAGATAAAAAGGAATACAACCAGTTTTGCGAAGCGCCAGATGACCTGGTTCAGAAAAGACAAAGAAATAAAGTGGGTAAGAAAGGAAAAGGAGGCGCTTCGGTTAGTCAAAAAATTCTTGAGTGAATAAAAACGTTTTTCTTATTCTAATGTTCTTAAGAGGGATTAACTGATTAACTCTGTTGGTTTTTTTCCGTTGCATTGAATGGATCTCTTCCAAATAGTATAACCCGTCAGCCACGCGCATACAGCGTTCCAGCTTCGAAATCCTCTACATCGGCGCATAAGATCTCTCACGCCACTGATACAGCTTTCCGCGGAGTTGGTCGTTGAGGGAAGCGAGAGATGTGGATGACGCGCATACGTTTGAAAATCTCGGTAGTGAGTCTCCAAACCTCCCAACACTCGTCGAACCCCGCGCGACTTCGAAGTCCCGCGAATGTACCTTAGCTTGGCCAGAATCTCTCGTGAGACGGCTGGATTTGCCGTTATGATCAGCTGGCGCACCAGAGCAAGAATGGTTTTTGCAGTAACGCTATTGCGTGATCCAAGATACATGTTGAGATTCGCAATCAGATGAAAATGGCATCGTTGAATGTGCCATCGCTTGCGCCTTCCCAAAGCAACCAGAGCTATGTGGCCGTCGCATACAAGTGAGCAAATACGAGATCTTATTGCATCCGGCAACGAGGCGAAAGCATGTTCCCAGCCATTTCTATCTTCCCAGCCTGGAAGAAAAACGGGCGGGCAGATGATGGCGCGATCACTTTTCACCGAGCGCAACAGAATCATATACACAGTTATTTTTCCCTTGCCTATGCGGTGCCAAATGCCGTCCGCCACGGCAATCAGTCGGTCATGCTTTGGGATGAAACGCATCCAATCCTGATTGTGATATACAACGTACTTTCGCAAACTGCGTGCAAGCATCCGTTGCGCCCGATCGCGTCCCCAATGACATTGTTTGGCTAGAGCGCGTACATTGGAAACGGCTCGGTTGAAATATGAAACAATGAGATGAGGCGGGGATTGAATTACTTTTCGACCTTGGCGCTTGGGACGGATGGTCCACGTTTTTTTGCAGCCGGTACACTGGCGACGTTTTCCGCCGTAACGTATTATTACGGCATTGCAACAGCGACTTTTCGAGTAGTAAGATGTCATAACATCCCACTATGCACCGAAAGTAGCTAATTTACCTTGAGTATTCTCGAAATTCTTACTGAGTCACCAACAGAATTTCTCGGACAAAGCCTCTTAAGAACATTAGAATAAGACGGCGTAGAAGATTTTAAGGGAAACTGGAAACTTATTTTTTGATTTTTTCGTTAAAACCTATAAGCTATATGCTATCGACTATTTGCCGTAAGGCCACCCTAGCTCAATTGGCAGACTTGTCCGCAGTAGCCTTTGGTGAAGGCGGGGCAACACTTTTACTCCGATATTGTACAAATCTTTGATTTGTTTACAATATCGAGAGTCCACGATTTTGTAGGAAAAATTTGCCGCCTTAGCTCAGCTGGTAGAGCGCCACTTTTGTAAAGTGGATGTCGTCAGTTCGAATCTGACAGGCGGCTCAAGCAAATTTTTACAAAATCGGGATAAGATAAGCGGCAGGTTGTCGGTTCGATTCCGACGGATGGCTCATTAGATTTTGTTAGCGAGGTAACGAGTCTTACAAAATCTTATGCCCCGCCATCGGCGGGGCGTAACGAATTGTAATCTCACTTACCCTCGTACAATTCTAACGCTTGAAAAATACTTCAAAAAAAAGTATCGTTAAAAAAGTAGCCGATGTAGCTCAGCTGGTAGAGCAACTCCATGGTAGAATCTGCTGCCCACTTCGATGGAAACGCCGGAGTGAATCCCGAATTACGGTTAAAGACCTGCACGAGGTTGAGACCGTGGCCTGAACGCAATCGAAGGCCCGAACGACTGACAAGGGAAGCTAAGTTCCGGCTTGAGCCGGAATATGCTTAAGATACAGTCTAATCCTCTTATACGTGTTATTCAATTAATAAATAGAGGTATCAATGAAGGAGTAGGTCGCCGGTTCGAATCCGGCCATCGGCTCACGTTAGAGTTGGTTTGCTGAATCCGCCCGCTGGGCGGAGAAGCTAACAACTCTTACGCCCCGCCATCGGCGGGGTAAGAACATGTACACGGTTTATATTTTACAATCGCAGAGGACAGGAAAGTACTATATCGGCTACACTTCAAATCTTGAAGAAAGATTAAAGTATCACAACTCTGGAAAAACAAAATCCTTATTAAAACACATACCCCTTGAAATTATAAAAACAGAAGAGTATCATCTCTACGAAGATGCGAGAGAAAGAGAAAGGCAAATAAAGAGTTACAAGTCAGGGGAAGCGTTTAGGAAGCTTATAAAAGATTGACCCGCGCCTTCGGCGGGACAAAATCTTTGACCCACGCCTGCGGCGGGGTATAAGATTTTGTAGCCTCGCTTTACTCGGACAAAATCTAATATGGCCAAGTCAAAATACTCGGACAATTTAATAGGATTGAAATGCTCCGTTTGCGGTATGCGGAATTATTACACCCGTAAAAATAAAAAAGGAGTTGAAAGAAAGATAGAACTTAAGAAGTACTGTCGCAAGTGCCGCAAATCCATCAAGCATAAGGAAGTTAAGATAACGGGCAAATAGCCTTTATCTTTGAGGAATTTCGAAAGTGAGCTATCCTTTAGCTTAAGGGAGCTTAGTTAAGTGGTATAATAGCGGTCTCCAAAACCGCGGTCGAAGGTTCGATTCCTTCAGCTCCCGCATTAAAGTTGGCTTGGCGAGTTTTGCGAACCTAGCAACTCTTATGCCCCGCCATCGGCGGGGCGTCTTCAAAATTTTTAAGTGTCTCCAAGTTTATCGAATGGCAATCATCCTTATAATTTAATACATGTATAAATTGGAGCCTCAGAATCAACTTTTGATTACGAAAAAATCGATTGCCAAGATTCTTGGCGCATACGCTATTTCTGATTTTTCTTTCGAGCCCATCAGCGAAGGAATCGCAAACATGTCGCTGATTATCGAAAGCGGAGTAAAGAAATATATGTTGAGAGTTTATGCTCAAGGTAGAAAAACTGACGAAGATATTGCTTTTGAAATAAGTTTTCAAGACTACTTAAGAACGAGAGGAATACCGGTTCCTGCGATATACCCGAATACTGAAGGAAAAGAGCTTAGTATTTTGGAAATAAATGGTAAACGTTGGCAGTTTATTCTTATGCAGTTTGTGGAAGGTAAAAGCGTGACAATTCATCCGGCTCCTGAGTTGATTACAGAGTTAGCAAATCTGCAAGCGAGAATGCACCTCCTTGGAATGGAGTTCATAAAAGTTACAGATAGGCCTAAGCATTTGTGGATTGATCTTCATGACTCATTAGCTCGAAAGTTAGAGAGTACTCCAGTTAAGGATAAAGATGTGCTGGATTTTATAGCAAGAGTTAAATCTTACAATTATCCGCTTGATCCTAATTTACCATATGGATATAACCATCTAGACATAGACTTTGATGGGAATGTGCTTACTAAGGATAATAAAGTTAGCGGGATAGTAGATTTTGATGATCTGAAATATTCGCCACTTATTGTGTGTCTGGGTTATAGCTTATGGAATATTTTGGACGATGAGGGGATAGATGCCATGCGGAGCTACTTGAAAGAGTATGAGAAAGTTCGCCCACTTACTTACGTGGAACACGAGGCACTCCCGCATATAGTTTTATTTCGAAACTACGTGATTGGCATAGTTCGCCTTCTTCTTTGGGATGAGGTGACGCCTATTGCGGATATAGAGAATATTCTCAAGCTTGAAAAAGAGATTCCTCTTATAAGTTTTTAAGTGCGTGAAGTATTGAAGTTGTTAAATACGTGTCTTTACAGACAAAGGAGTTCAATTTATCATATTCTTATGGCTGACATACAAGAATCACAATTCGGAGGGGATACGCATCTTACCAAGGGATTCACAGTGGAAGAAATTACAGCCAACCTTGAAAGGTTGGCTACGACCGGTGACATTATAAAAGATGCAAGGGCATATCAAGATGCTATAGGGTTTTCTTATCCTGTTAGCATTGAGAACGGAGATACTGAAGGAGTCTATGAGTATTTGAAGGGAGAGCGAGAGATGTATAGAGATAGAAAATCTGAAGGACCCAAAGAATATAGGGTAGATGACGAAACAGAATACTTCGCGACTTTTGATGCACTTAGGCGAATCATTGATGCTTATGAAAAGGGTAAGTAATCCGAAGGATAATGAGTAGTTACCCTATGGCCTCCAAAATCCGCCAAATATTTTTTAACGCTCTTCCGGTTCTGATAATGGTCGGGCTGATACCGCTCGTGCCGAACGATTACAATCTTTCGATGGTTTATATTTTAATAATAGGGGCGGCTTTTTATGTTAAAAAAGAAAAGAACGATTTGCTCTTTTTCGTTTTTGGATTTTTCGTTATGGCTATTTTTGAGAATCTTTTCGTGAAAACAGGAGTCGAAACGTTTCAGAGAAACAGTTTGCTAGGCGTTATGCCTCTTTGGCTTCCGCTTTTGTGGGGCTACGGGTTCGTGGCCATCAAGCGGTCTATCATAGTGCTCGAAGGCCGCTGAAGTTGCAAAGTTCGGGAAGTCGTGTTATCTTAAACGGACTTTAAAACAATAAAACCATGTTAGTCATTCGTTTACAACGCGTCGGGAGAAGGCACCAGCCGAGTTATCGTCTGGTAGTTTCCGAACGCCGTTCCAAATTAGGCGGTCCTCCTGTAGAGGATTTGGGCTCTTACAATCCTTTCAGTAAGACAATCGCCTTCAAGCAGGAGAGAATCAGCCACTGGATGAGTATCGGCGCCAAGCCGACCGTTACGGTCCACAATCTCCTAGTAAAGCAGGGAATTGTCGGCGGTCCAAAAATAAAGATTTCTATTCCAAAAGCCGAAGTAAAGTCGAAAATACTGAAGAATGAAGTACCGGCCGAGGAAAAACCCGCGGAAGTTGCGGCAGAGGTTCCCGCCGAACAGCCGGCAGCTTAAATTGACATCGCATTTGCCAAGTAGCTATAATCTTTACACCTAATAAGCTTTCTGAAAAGCAGAAAAGAAAGGTCGAAAGAAGTCTAGAAAAGAAGCTTAGAATCGAACAAATGACGCAAAACGATCAGGAATTCCTTGAATATGTTGTTAAAGCGCTCGTAGACCACCCGGAAGAAGTCAAAGTTGAACGGAAAGTTGACGAAATGGGAGTTCTTCTTTCTTTGAGGGTCAGCGCGCAGGATATGGGACAAGTTGTCGGCCGCCAGGGAGCGACAGCCAAAGCAATCCGTTCGCTTTTGAGAATAGTCGGCGTCAAAAACAACGCCCGCGTCAATCTCAAAATAGAAGAGCCGGAAGGTTCCACGCGCCAGCCGCGCCCGATGAGGGAAGACAACGGTTAAGAAATTTTTCCGCGAGAGCCGCTCCGGCCCGCGCGCCGGAGCGGTTTCTTGTTTATAATTTTTATTTATTCGCACCATTTCGTCTACATTCGCATTGTTCGCGATTACTATCATGCTTTCATACACGGAATTAAGAAAAGGAATAATTTTTTCAATGGACAACCAGCCCTATGAGGTTCTGGAGTCCAATTTTTTGCGCATGCAACAGAGAAAGGCCGTCGTTCAGGCGAAAATCAGAAATCTCATTTCTGGAAAAGTTTTGGACAGGAATTTCCAGCCGAGCGACCATCTCGAAGAAATTGAGCTTGAAAAAAAATCGGCGGTATTCATTTATCAGAACCGGGGAGAATATTGGTTCCACGAGGAAAGCAATCCGAAAGAACGATTCTCGCTTTCGGGAGAAGTAATGGGCACGGCAGGAAATTTTTTGAAAGCGAACACTCCGATAACCGCGATATCTTTTAATGATAAAGTTATTAAAATTATCACTCCCATAAAAATGGATTTGGAGGTAACCGAAGCTCCGCCGGCCATAAAAGGAAACACCGCGCAAGGCGGCACGAAAGTCGTGACGCTTGAAACCGGAGCAAAAATTTCAGCGCCGCTTTTCATAAACGCCGGAGACATTATTCGCGTCAACACAGATACGGGAGAATATGTTGAACGCGCCGAGAAAGGATAGTCGAATAAAGTTATTAGTCATCAGTTATCAGTTTATTACTTAATCTCGAAATCGTTTTGATTATTGTCCGTGTCCTGCAAAATGCCGTTAGCCGATTTTCTCGAAAGAATTTGGTTCGGGCCGGGATTTGCCGGATACAGGCTTCCTTCCGCAACCCCGTTTTGAGCGGCGCCCCATGCTACCGCGTCAATAATAGTTCCGCTATTCTCTGAACCTTGCCGTATGGCAATGCTGTTGTCGCTGGCGATACTGCCAGAAGTTGTTATGTCGGCGGGCGGATTTAGCGCCGTAAACGAGGAATTCGCCCACATATAGTAGCCACCCGCCGGAATGAAAGCGTCCGCGGTCCATGATTTTATAGATGTATCACTTGTGCCCGTTTTAGTACGTTTTATAAGGCGATATCCCTTTAGATTGAATGGCGCGGATGAAGGATTGAATATCTTTATAAAATCGTTCGTCGTTTTGCCGCTGCCGCCCGTTATTTGTATTCCCGCTATTAAGATATGAGCGGTTGTCTGATTTTGTGTTTGCGAATCGGGCGCGGCGGAAGTTGTTGTCTGATTGCCGACAGGGGAATCAACGAGCTGGCTGGTTTCTTCAATTCCTTTTGTTGAAAACGCCATTGAGTTTTCTTGCTTCGGAGTGCCGCCGGGAGAATTGCTCGTGTGCCAGCTGAAATCAAGAATACTTCTTTCCATTGTTTTTCTGGCGGCGCTGTCGCCGGCGGACCATTTTTTGGAAGCGTCGAGCTCATCGGAGAGATTGCAATCTGCGTCAAAGATTTTCAGCGCCGCGCCGCTGTTTGAGAGCGCGCCGGAGTAAATCATATCGGCCGTAACATCGGGAACGGAATTATCATCGGTTCTTTCAAGAAGGTATAATTCGCCGGAAGAAATTTTATTTTCTTCTTTGAAAATTATTTTTACATTTCCGTCACCGGATAAAATTTGCCATCCGTTTAGTCCAAGAGCTCTTCCCGAATTATTTTTTATTTCAATCCATTCGTTGCTCGCGCTTTCATTGTCGCCGGCCCAGTTTATTTCGCTGAAAATTATTTGATGGTTAGAAACACCGGCTGTTGAGAAAATACAATCAGAAATTTTTTTCTGAATCTGCGTTTCGGCTGCAGGAATGGCTGCCGGATTATTTTCTGTTCGCGGCGATGATGTGGAAAAATTTTCCGCGCCGCTTTTTTCATTTTTGACAGCCACGGAATTTTTCGGAGATTCTACGGGAATTTTTTCCGGAGTAATCGGCGCTACGAAATTCTTTTCCGAAAAGATTCCGCTGTCCATGCCGGAATTTTTTCCCAAATCTATCTCAAGGACGGGTTTTTTCTCTTCGCTCGAAAATGCGCCGCCCAAAGTTTTCAAAATAACAGCCGATGCGCGGGAAAACAGGTTTTCTCCGGAGCCCAAATTATTTTTATCGGAGAATTTCAGCGAGGCAAAAGAAAAAGAGACCATTATAAAAATGGCAGCGAATATAAGCAGGGCAATGCTTGAAACGCCTCGTCTGTGACAAGGGCAGAAATAATTTTTATTTTCCGAAAGTATTAAAGAAGAGCGCTTTATTCCGCCGTGTTTTTTCATCGATTTTTTTAATTATATCCCGGCGCGAACTTATCGGCAAAAATATTTAGGATTTTTTCAATTGTTATTTCTGCGCGATAGTTTTCTCTAAACTTCCCGCCTTTGACCCTTTTTGGGGGTTTTCCGGCCGGGGGAGGATGCGTATCGCCCGAAACGGCGCTGATTAAACCCCGAAAACGCTGGAAAATTTTTTGAGCCGCCGAATAATTTGCCAAAGAATTTCAAAAGTGTCTTTTTATAACTTTTTGGGGATAAGGAGGGGTTGTATAAGATAGTGTATAGAGCGAAAATGATTTGGCGACTCTGGGGGGGTAATGAGATTTAAACCGTGAGCGAAAAATTAAAAAAAGTCGAAGGGTCAAAAAAATTAAATAAACAAAAAGTTAAGAAAGTCGTCATGAAAAAAACCGTAAAAAAGTCCACCACCGCCGGCACAATGGACCACGAATGGCTCACCAGGCAGGAAAAAGAAAAGGTCAACGCTTCATTTTCGGAAAACGCGCTCCGTATGATGAAAAAACGGTATCTTGCCGCCGATGAAAACGGCAAGCAGGAAAATCCGTCAGATATGTTTCATCGCGTGGCGCACGCGCTTTCCGAAGTTGAAAAAAATTACGGCCATGACGCCCGTTTCGTTGAAAAGGTGGAAAAAGATTTTTGGGAAATTCTTTCTTCCAAAGAATACACTCCGGCTGGAAGAACTTTGACCAACGCCGGTAGCGGAACTCCGCTTGTCGCCAATTGCATCGTTCTTCCGGTGCTTGACTCTATGGAAAGTATTTTCCAAACACTCAAGGACTCCGCGCTTCTTCAGCAGGCGGGCTCCGGACTGGGTTTTGATTTTTCGCATTTGCGTCCGGCGATGTGGCCGACAAAAAAATCGCGCGGGGTTTCTTCCGGCCCGGTTGAATTTTTAAGAATTTATGACACCGCTTTCGGAATAATAAAACAGCAGGGCAGGCACGGAGCCAATATGGCGATGATGGAAGTAACGCATCCAGACATTCTTGATTTCATCGGCTGCAAAAAAGTTGAAGGAGAAATCAGAAACTTTAATATCTCGGTGAAAGTTACGGATGCTTTCATGAAGCAACTTGTTGAAAATCCGGATGAACAGTGGCTCTGCGAATGGAACGGGCAGAAAATGAAACCTCATAAAGTTCTCCGCGCTCCGAATCATGCCGTCATTGGAGTAGAGGATATAAACATAACCGTCAAAGAACTTTTTGATCAGCTCGTTGAGCACGCCTGGCTCAACGGCGAACCCGGAATTGTCTTCATAGACGAAGTGAACCGCACCAACCCGTTGCCGGGGCTTGGGCCAATAGATTGTTCAAATCCCTGCGGAGAGCAATTCTTGCATCACTACGATAACTGCAATCTCGGTTCCATCAATCTCGCGGAGTTCGTGAAAGATGGAAGAATGGACTGGAATCGTTTGCGCCGAGTTACCAAAATCTCCACGCGCCTTATGGATGACGTTATCGACCTTTTCGACTTTCCGGTACAGCAGGTAACGGACCTGGCCAGAAAAAACAGGAGAATCGGCCTCGGAATAATGGGTTTCGCCGATATGCTTTATCAGCTTGGAGTTGCCTATGATTCGGAAGAAGGCCGAAAAATCGGCGAAAAAGTGATGAAAACCATAACTGATTCGGCTCACGAAATGTCGCGCGAGCTTGCCAAGGAAAAGGGCGCTTTCGCCAACTGGAATATGAGTGTTTCCGCCAAAAAGAGGGAACCCAAGAGAAGAAATGCCGCCCTTACCACCGTTGCCCCGACAGGCTCCATTTCCATGATGCTTGATGTTTCTTCGGGTATTGAACCGAACTTTGCCCTTTCATTCGTCAAGCAGGATAAAGACGGGCACAAGTACCATTACTTCAACTCTTATTTTGAAAAAGCTCTGTCTTCCCAGAAATTCGGCAAAGAGAAAATAAAAGAGATTAAGGAAGAAATCGTAAAAACAGGCAGTATACAAAGCATTACTGATATTCCAGAGAAATTCAAAAATACATTCGTCGTCTCAATGGATATTTCCGCCGACAACCACATAAAAATGCAGGCGGCTTTCCAGAAGAATGTGGACAACTCAATTTCAAAGACAATCAATTTCACGAACAGCGCTACCAGAGAAGATGTTTTCAACGGATTCGTAGAAGCCTGGAAAATGAAATGTAAGGCTTGCACAGTTTACCGTGACGGCAGCCGTGAGGTTCAGATTTTGAATCTCGGTACCGGAGAGAATATAAAAGCGCCGAGTTCAATCGGAGCCGGTGGAATCAAAAAAGCCGAAGAAGTTCACGTTGACCTTGCCATCGACAAGAACAGGTTGGGGGCGAGAAAGCGTCCGGAAATTCTTGTCGGGAAAACGTATAGAATAAAAACCGGATACGGAAATCTTTATGTGACAGTCAACAACGACGAGAGCGGAGTGCCCTTTGAAGTATTCGCGGTCATAGGGAAGAGCGGAGGGTTCTTTCAGGAACAGAGCGAAGGAATCTGTCGGCTGATTTCCGTAGCTTTACGCGCAGGGGTGAAGCTTGAAGAAGTAATAGACAACCTGAAAGGAATTCGCGGACCTATGCCGATGCTTACCGACAAGGGAACGGTTCTCTCCTTGCCTGACGCTATCGGCCAGGTTCTTGAGCAGCATGTTATCGCCAACGGCTACCACCACAATCCTTTGCTATCCGAGCAAAAAGACACCGACCAAGTGGTAATACAGGAAAAAGAAACCGCTGCCGTTAATGTATCTCACGTCAGCGAAACGACATCCAAGAAATCTTTGGCCGATTACGGATTGATGCCGGGATGCCCGGATTGCGGCGAAGCGCTCATAGTCAGCGAGGGCTGTATGAGTTGCAGAAGCTGCGGATTTTCCCGTTGTTTGTAAGATAGCAAAATCCGTCCTGAGTTTTATCGAAGGGCGGATTTTCGAGGTGCCGATAGGAAAGAGACACACACAATTAATTTTATGAAACAGAAGGTCCTTGCGTGAGGCGTGGATTTTTTGTTTTTGCCAGGTTTACAGTTATAATCTTTATTATGTCTGAACCAAAGCTCGGAGATTTTAGCAATATACCTG
>Ga0209211_10008778_pt1 | contig 13702 bp, 12 predicted proteins | sample RifGroA2_FD_183992 | JGI IMG/M metagenome (GOLD analysis project Ga0209211, IMG submission 183992) | Groundwater microbial communities from Rifle, Colorado, USA - Groundwater A2 (SPAdes) (version 2) | ecosystem: Environmental > Aquatic > Deep subsurface > Groundwater | place: Rifle, Colorado...
AGATTGTTCCTATGACAATGAACAGAAGAGATTTTGTAGATTATATGATATCAGCCCTGCGGTATCCTTCGGATTATAAAAAATACTCCCAAAATATTTGTATTGTGTCTCGTAATCTATAATGCTGGCTATGATACTGACGTATTCAGGTCTCTTGTATTTTGCATCGTTTACGATTTCGTTAGCTCATTCATCGGTATTACTAAGACTTGGCTGGTTAATTTTTATTGTTTCTCCAAGTTGTGCTGCGAGTTCTGTTGGTGAGGTTGGGTAGTATACATCATAATCATGAGAATATTCTGGTAAATTCTGGGGAACTTTTATTGTGTTTCCTGTATATTTGGCTATGTTTACGTTCTCCACCATGGAATTTATGTTAGCAGTTACCCACATATATTCTTCTTTTTTAAGTGAAATGCCAACTATGCTGCTCATGCTGTCCCCTGCTTCTATTCTTGCTGTATTATACTCTGTAACATCATTTTTGTCAAACGTTCTGTAAAGTCTTTCCTGACTAGGTCTCATCACTGCTCTTATCTTGAAAAGATTTCCGTATTTTTGAAGGAAGGACTCGATTGATTCGGTTCTTACTGGTTGACTTTTAGGCGCGTGATACAGGTGGGTTATTATATGATTATTACCGATTTTTCCCAGGTAAAGCGCAACATGGGTGAAGTCTATCTCAGGTGTGTTGCCACTCTGGATACCCAATATCTTATCAGAATGGTAGTTGCTTTCTGAATAATAAAATCCTATTACATCTCCAGGCAGCATGGAATCGTAGTTGTTGAATATTTCATTATTTCTCCAGTCAAACCATCTGACAGAACCGCCGTGATTTTTTATGTTGGATGGCATATTCCAGGCGTCTCCACCCACACCTGTTATGAAGTGCTTTCCTATGCCAAATATGTATTCATGAACACGGGTGACATATTTCGCACAATTAACTCCTAGGCAAAGCGGATCGTTCAAAACGAATCCCTTATAACCTTTTTTGACCGCCTCGAGTCTCGAAGATATTGTTCCCTGATCGAAAGTGGTGCTTCTTCTTTCACTTATTCTGCATATGGTTGGAGTGGCAGTACAGGCACCGTTCTCCCAGTAGCATCCCTTTTGTGCGCATTTTGTTGCACAGTCTCCTAGTCCGAGGAGGTTATAGCCCCACTGCGAAAGCGTGCCAGAACATATACTTCTACAAGCTTGCGACTTCGCAGTTTTTCTATTTTGTATTCCAGTAGCAAGACCTGTGACTGATATGCCTTCTGCTGTTTGTGCGCTTTCAGCCATTTGTGAGCTTTCAATTATTATGGTGGGATTGCTTTCATCACCCATATATTGATTATCAGCGACTGCATTGCCTTCTGTCTGGTACGGATCTTTTACCGTGACAATCGTGCCAGACTGAATGTTTTCAAAGATGTTTCTTATTTCTTCTGATTTTACTGCGTTTCCACAGTCATGCTCTGGAGGAGCGACGCTGTGCATGCCTATACAGACATCACTACTTGTTTGCAGCCCAATCCAGTAATCGCGGATGCCGGTGTTGATGGGGTCAATATTACATTGAGGATTTAATATTGTGCCTTGGTCATCGGTGTATATGAAGTCTTCGTCATTGTTCTGTATGTTTATCTTTTCCGAGATTGTGTACTGGCCTTCCTGAAGAACAGAACTTTGTTGAGCCAAACTGGCATCTAAAGAGGTTAAATCTGGCTGTGGCAGATCAGGAGCGCTAATATCACTTGTATCCATTCCTGTTATGAGAATTGGTTTTGCTGTTACGTAGCCCGTTGATGTTGCAGGAAAGCCACATTTGATGTTTGCAGGTCCAGGACAAAATCCCGAGTAAGGAAATGTATATCCTGGTGTGTCTACAGGCAAGCAAGTGCCTATTGCACCGTAAGCAGTGCACGACTGTTCTGTGAAAGTGCTGTCAGGCACACAGCATTTGATATTACTGGAGCCTGGACAAAGTCTGTCATAAAATGTGCATCCTGACGCAGTTGCATATTGACATGTGCCTGCCAAACCTTCTGGTGACGTGCATACTTGTTCTATATATTGAATGTCACTGCTTGTCTGTGTATTTGTCGAACCGCTTAAACAATTTCTCCATTTCAGATAATAATTTTTTACCGTTGAAAAATAGCCTGTGTTCGCTTCGCTTGCACAATTTCCACTGTTGTAGGCTTTTATTGCCCCGTCTAAATTTTCACAGCGGTTCATGAGATCTTTTACATGATTTGCAAGAGCATCTATACTTTTTTCTGGATTAAATCGCTCATCCTGATCATATTTGCAGTTATTGGGCGTGCAGGAATTGCAACTTGCAACTTTTGTTTTTACAAGGTTTCCTGTAGTTCTGCTTATTGCTTTGCATATGGTGGTTTGCGCATCGGGGCACCATGCCCATTCATATCCTCCTGGTGTCGGCGGAACATAAAGGTCATATGTTCTTGCTGTGCTTCCTATGAATTGTGCTATGCCTGCTGATGAACACGGACTCACGGCACGCGGATTCCATGCCGATTCTATGGATATTATTCCAGCAATGAGTGCTTCAGGGTTGTCAATGCCAGAGTTGCGCAGGTAATTGTCTGCTGCACTTCTAATGACAGCAGAATATTGGTTATAACCAGCTACAAATGATGCAGGCAAATTCGAGCAGCTTACCGCTCCGCCGCTGGTAACATAATCAGGATTAACACTGGGTCCGCTATCGACCGGGACATAATTGCTATCATCAACAACGATAGGGATATCACTATAAATAATGTCAGGATTGCTGTAAGTAGCAGATTTTGAAACAGTACTGAAAGCGGCGCTTATTGGGTTTCCGGTCACACCGTTTTCGCAGAGATAAACATCATTGCAATTTGCGGCGTTTGAGCATCCCTCATATTTCTTTATTATTATGAGCTCTCTCATTTCTCCTGGAGTGCAGATATTGTCGCAGTTGCCTTTGTTCCATATGCAGCCGTCCTGGTTGACGCATTTTTCCAGACTGCAATCCTGGCCACACTGCTGGCTGCAGGGTCCATTTGCCTGCACTTCATTTCCATTCATGCTGACAGCTGGTTCCTGACTACCAAAGAAGTTAGTGAACAGTGTGAAGATGTCTAAAAAACCCTCGGCGTGAGCTGCCTGAGCTGATAATAAAAGTGTGCTCAATACTAAAATGGTAATGATTAATTTCTTATTCATTAATTTTACTATATTTTGCGTTTAACTTAAAGATTTCACGATTTTAGCTAATTTCAGTTTTTGCACTAATTTTCGGGTTTCGCACCAAAACCCTATTTATATTGAAATCCATATTACCTTCATCCTGTATAGACGTGGTCAGTCCGGATCTTAGTGAAAAACCCATTCACTCCGCTTTGGGGCTGCCGTGCAAACGGCAGCTTCTTCCTTTTTAACTCCTTTTCTTTTAGGAAAAGAAAAGTAGCTACCAGTCAAAAGAAAAATATTATAAAATGTGAGAAAGCTCTCTGATTTTTTAAGAAAGAGAAAAGTGGGCCCGACATATAGAGAAGTTGAAGTTCATGTTAGGCGGTTTGTCCCACATTAGATTCTGGAACCGGGACGAACGCGGTTTTATCACCTATTTCCAATACAGATAGAATATATTGGAAATTCATCTTCAACTAAGTCTAATAGTTCTGAAACAGTATCATCCACAAAACCGCTTACGGAACAGCAACCTATTCCTAATTCAACACAAGCAATTTGCATATTTTGTCCAATATGTCCTGCTTCAATGAAAGAATATGTATATCCTTTATGACCATATTTTATCTCGGACCTTGGTAATACGGTTGTAAGAAAAATGCTTGCTGCAGGATTATCTAGATATTCTGATATTAGTTCTCTTCTTCTAGTGTTCAGGTCTTTTTCCAACAGAACTTCAAGATTTCTATTTCTGATGTTATAATGATATACTCCTCTTGGAAGATTTTCAACATTATAACAGATAACATATAGTTCAACTGGGAACCGAGCTCCTCCAGATGGATAAGTCCTTCGCTCCGGGTTTCTATTCGGATCAACTATTCTGCATGTCTGTAGTACTTTAGAAAGATGTTCGAGTTTTAGAGGGTCATCGGAAAAACTTCTTGTTGATTCTCTGTAATCCAGTGCTGTCTCGAACTCACTATCAGAATAATCTATAGTCGGTAAATCTACCTTTTTGAATCTTGGATATTCCTTATGGAAAACGTGTATATAAGAAATCGGAACCGGCCCTTCAGGATCTTTCTGCATATTACTTAACTTCGTTCTTTGATGAAATTTTTTCGTTTCTTTTAACATAAGAACCCTTTCTTAGAATACGGTAGCAGAAATGTATATAAAAATGAGTATTGTTGAAGATTTTCTATTTAATTAAATACGTTTCTCAAAAAAATAAACTATGAGAAATGACGTGGTTCTAAGAAGCCTTGTTTCGGTGGGCTTAGCTACAAAACCTAATAAAAGTATTTTGTTCACAGACGAGCCAAAACTACATTCTTATGTGTCATATCCGACCCAGCACTGTATTTCTAAGTATAAATTTACAGAAGAATCTGCTGGAACTTCAACTGACATAGACGAAGTTAATTCTAAGATAAGAGCTGCTGCAGAATGCCTTGAAAGATTATGTCTTTTTAATTTTGATGACAATTCATTGACATATCCATACAGATATGAAAATCAGAAAAATTTTGTAGATCCTGCTGTTTTTAGCCATTATAGAACTGATCCAGAAAACACGAAAGATTCGGATGAAGAAATAAGAAAACAAAGATATAGATGGAAGGAATGTCATGATTACTTTAATAATGGTACAATAATGATACCTGCACAGGTAATTTATCTTTGTGGTACTGGGGACGAGTTTTCAATACAACGAGAATCGATAAGTACTGGCGCTGCACTTGGTGGCGTGGATGAAGAAAGGGCGTTTGATAATGGCTTGCTTGAGGTTGTCGAAAGGGACGCCTGTATATCGTCTTATCTAAGAAGGCAAAGGCTAATATCCCCAAGAAACATGTCTGAGAAAAACGCTAAATTACTAGATTATTTGAAACGATACAATCTGGAAACATTTAATTTTTTCATACCAAACGACTTTAATGTTCCTGTTTCAATGACAATAGTTATCGATAGAACTCCTATAGGGCCTGCTGTAAGTATAGGATCAAAGGCATCCTATTCCTACGACGATGCCCTATTGGGATCAATACTTGAATCAGTACAGTGTAGGTCATATGCCAGATTCAATAAAAACCTTGAGTTCCCGGAAAGACTTCCAACAGAAAGTGAAATTACCGACCTTAAAAACAGACTATTTTATTGGTATTCTACTGATAGAATACGTGATCTAGATTTTTGGCTGAAATCTTATCAAAAAGTTGATATTGAAAGACAACAGACTTCTCAAAAGCAATTACTTGATTCTTTTAAAGAAAGGGGTTATAAAGTATATATTGCAGATATTACGTTACCTGAAATTAGGGATAGCGGATTCCAAATAACAAAGGTTATAATTCCAGAACTTCATCCACTTTATTTGGATGAAAGGGCCAAAGCACTTTATAGTGTTCACCACGGATTAATTGAAGAAGATGCGGGGCTTAAACCTCACCCATTTACATGATTATAATGAAAACTTATATCATAGAAAAAGAAAACAGGAAAGTAGCAGAGCTTCATATCTCATCATTTACATCAGAGTCAGAAGAAACGCTAATTGAGAATATTTCAGGAAGCGTTAGGGATAACCCCGAGATAGGATATGCAGGATTTGATAAAAAAGAGGATTTAATAGGATTTCTAAAATGGAAGATATTCAAAGATAATTCAAAATTCAATAATATTGAAATAAATCATGACAAAGTTAGATCTATTATTGAGTCCGCTTTATTTAGATGTCTTGAATTAGTTAAATCAAAAAAACTCTATGTTTTCGTTTTTCCTACTTTTGATGAATTCGTTAAAGAAAAGCTGACTGGCGTATCCGGATACAGTTTTTGGAAGAATACCATCATTATTCATATTTTCCCGGGTGGATATTCTGACAAAGAAATTGGGGAAACACTGTGTCATGAATTTGCTCATGCCGTCTCATTAAATTATAACGAAATTAGAACCCTTCTGGACCAAATTATTGCAGATGGTATTGCAGAACATTTTAGAGAAGAAGCAGTTGGGGGAGGCAAATCACCATGGGCAGCTTCTATAGACAGAGATAAAGCAAAGAACATATTCAACGAGATAAAAAATTGTCTAGATTCTGAAGATTGGAATATAAGGAATGAAATATTTTATGGATCTGGAAGATATCCAAATTGGTCTGGATATTCTATTGGGTATTATATTATAGAAGATTTTTTAAGTAAACATCGAGAACTGAGTTGGAATGATGTTATTAAGATCAAGTCTTGGGACATTTTATTAAAATCAGGGTTTTAATATATAAGCATATAATAATTAAATAGTGCTGTTGGGAGGGGACAAATATGACAAACTTTGCTGCAAACATCGAAAAACGAAGAGATGAATTGCTCAGGCTAAGCGCAGGAATTGAGAACGCTCCATATCTAATAGACGGTGAAACAAGACTAGATATTATATATTCAAGAAGCGGAAACAGTTCCAATAGTAACTGTGGGGGCGGCGGAAAATCCGGAGCTAGTAACGATAATGGTATTCATTATCAAAAACTTGATAAATGAAAATAAAACGACATGTACAAAAATGTCTATGATTGGCTCGACGTATACTGAAATTGAAATTCAGTTCTCTCGGGGAGATTCGAACTCTCTAAAATAAAATGAAGAATTTTGCTTCTATTGACTGATTTGAAATCTTCCTTATAGGCCCGACGTGGACGGCACCAGCGGTATACAACACCAAAAAACACCAAAAATCCGCCAGGAGTTGGAAGTGGTGCAGGAGCGATGAACTCGTTTTCGGGAGCCTATTGAACTCAATGCCTAAGATACGGTGCTATCCAAATCTTTAATAGCATTTCATGACTATTAGTGACAGGCGAATTATCATGAACGGAACATTCGAGAAGGAAGTAATGAGAGAATTAAAATCCTTAAAAGGCGAGATTGATTACATAAAGGAGTTCCTCGAGGATACCCGCCTTACGCCTACTGAGAAGAAATTTGTAGATTCCAGAATCAAGAAGATAAAATCAGGCGACACATCCGACTTTGTTCCTTGGAAAGACGCCAAGAAGAAACTGAGCTAGTTCTTATGTTCAATGCACAAATCGAAGGGCAGGCATTGAAGTTCTTGGAGAAGCTAAAAGATGCACAGTTGAAGAAGCGACTAATGGACAAAATAGACGAACTTGAGTAAGACCCTTTTCCAAGAAACTGCAAGATGGTTGAAGGATATGACCAGAAAGTTTTTCGGGTAAGAGTAGGCGGCTATAGGATTCTTTATTATGTAGTTTTTGAGACAAAAACAATCTACGTGTTTATCATCGACAAGAGAGGCGTTGTTTACGATTAATTTATCGGCTTCTTTAACAAAATAGCTATTTATACATATGTCTGATAAATTAGACATATGTATAGAAGGACAGGCGGAGCGGCTGGCGGAAAGGAGCTTGACGTGCTGCAGCCGTTTTGCACGGACTACAGGGCTAGGTTTCACGTAAGGCAGATAGCCGTACTGCTCAAGATGAACCACGCAACAGCGGCGCTTGCGCTCAAAAGGCTGGAAAGCAGGAACATCCTGAAATTCGAGCAGGAAGGACGGAACAAGAAGTATTTTCTTAATCTTGACAACCCCTCTGCGGAGCAGTACTTGAAGAATACCGAAAACGCAAGAACCGCCATGTTTCTTGAGAACAATTTCATATTCAAGAAGATGGCAGGGGAGCTTGCACCTGTTTTCAGGGAAACGCCGATAATGCTTTTCGGCTCCTATGCGAAAGGCAACTACAGAAAGGAGAGCGACATAGACGTACTGATAATAAAAGACAGGAATGAAAAAAACATCGTAAAGTCACTCTCGGAATTCGGGACCAGGCACGGCAAGACGATCCAGGTACAAAGAATGACGCAGGACAGCTTTGAAAAAGGCCTCAGAGATAGGGACACGCTTGTTCTGGAGATCGTGAAAAACCATGTTGTATTAAATAACTCGGATACAATAGTGAATATATTGTGGAGATATTACAATGAAATCAGATAGGATGATTTTATAGTGTTCCCGAATATAGTCAGATTTTTGACCCTGTTTTGCCTGTAATAATCCAGCCCCCTTTCAAATGCTTTTGAGCCGCAGACCTCTATGATTTCTTTTTCCGTAATATCAAGGCCCAGGTTCATAATAAATATGTATCTTGCGCAAATATTTAATTATGCAAGACGCGGTGGAAACCCTAAAGAAGCACTTCGGGTATTCTGTTTTTCATCCCATGCAAGAGAGTATAATAAATGATGTCCTTGCCGACAGGAACGTTTTTGTCATCATGCCTACAGGAAGCGGGAAATCCTTGTGCTATCAGCTGCCTGCTGTCATGAAAGACGGGATAACTATTGTCATATCGCCGCTTATTGCATTAATGAAAGACCAGGTCGACAGCCTGAGAGCCAACGGCATTGGGGCGTCTTACATAAACAGTTCTTTGGGCACAAAGGAAATAGAAGACATAAAAATAAAACTTCTTGAAAACAAAGACAAAATATTGTACATTGCGCCCGAAAGGCTTGCATCGTCCGACTTCCTCTGTTTTCTTAAAATGTTGAATATAGCCTTGTTCGCTGTTGACGAGGCGCATTGCATATCGGAATGGGGGCATGACTTCAGGCCGGAATACAGGAAACTCAAGATACTCAGGGAAGCGTTTCCAAAAGTGCCTATAATTGCTCTCACTGCAACAGCTATACCAGACGTGCAGAAGGATATAATACAGGCGCTGAAAATTCCTGCGCCAAGAATATACAAAGCCAGCTTTAACAGGCCAAATCTTTTTTATTACGTGCGGCCAAAAGAAGATGCGTACGAGCAAATATTACGGTATGCAAGCGAACACCAGAAAGATTCCGGGATAGTGTATTGTCAAAGCCGCAATTCCGCAGAAAACCTCGCAAAGAAACTTCAGGAAGACGGCTTCCGTGCGCTTCCTTATCATGCCGGCCTTTCAAGGGAAACAAGAACCGAAAACCAGGAAGCGTTCATAAAAGACGATGCAGAAATAATGGTGGCGACAATAGCATTTGGCATGGGCATAAACAAGCCAAATGTGCGCTATGTAATACATTATGATCTGCCAAAAAATATCGAGAGCTATTATCAGGAAACCGGAAGGGCTGGAAGGGACCGGCTGGACAGCGACTGCATACTCTTCTTCAGCTATGGCGACAGAAAAAAGATTGAGGCGCTTATAGAAAAGTCAAAAAACCAGCAGAAGAAAGCGATATCCTACAAAAAGCTTGGTGAAATGATAAGATTCTGCGAGAGCCTGCAATGCAGGAGAAAATTTCTTCTTGAGTATTTCGGGGAAACGTATGACGACCGGTGCGAAAAATGCGACACATGCCTTACGCCAAGGGAAATTTTTGACGGAACAGAGATCGCAAAAAGGATTCTTATCTGCATCAAGGATACAAATCAGCGGTTTGGCATGAGCTATATAACATCGGTATTAGCGGGTAAAGTGAAGGCAAGCCGAATACACTCTTACGGTCATGACAAACTTGGCTCTTACGGGGCCGCAAATAATTATGGCGAAAAGCAGCTTAAGATTTTCATAAGGGAGCTTGTTCAGCTTGGCTTCATTGATGTAATAGGCGACAAGTATCCGGTTTTAAAACTAAACCAGAAATGTCCTGATATTTTATCCGGCCGGGTAAGTGTGAATCTCACAAAAACCCGGGAAAAAACCGGCGAAATCCAGATAAAACCCCAGGATGGCGCACAGTTGCGTGCGGCAGATTACAATCTGTTTGAAATCCTAAGAGCGCTAAGAAAAAGCATAGCTAATGAAGAAAATGTGCCTCCTTATATAATATTTCCTGATTTTACGCTCAGGGAAATGGCCATGTTCTTTCCGTGCAGCCCTCAAAGCCTGTCAAAAATGAAGGGCGTGGGAAATATAAAACTTGAAAGATACGGCCATAAATTCCTGGAAAAGATAAGGGATTATTGCAGGCAGAATAATATTGAAGAAGTAGAAATAATCAAAAGACCGCCTCTAGCGAAAGAGTCTGATACGTGCGGGAAGACGCTGGAACTTTTGAAAAATGGCTTGGGAATAGAAGAGACAGCAAGAACAAGGGGGCTTGTTACAACCACAATAGTTTCCCACATAGAAAAGCTCATCCTTTCAGGAGAAGAAATAAAAATAGACGCCTTTGTCAATGAAGAAAAGCAGGAAGCTATCTTAAAATGCATGCAAACCATTGAGACGCAAAACCTGACCCTGATAAAAGAGAAGCTTGGAGATAGCTGCTCTTACGATGAAATAAGACTTGTAAGGGCTAGGTTGAATGCGAAAAAATAGATGCCTAAACATATCTGCACATATCTGCGCATGCTTGCAATATTTTCCATGCTATACAAATGTGGGACGAAGTATATAACATTTACCTCTGGTATAGTGGGCCAGACGCCTTACAGCCGACGAGTTCAGAATAGCCTTCTGAAACGGTTCTTATTAACCTTTAAATCCCTAAGCGGCGTACTAATACTTAATATGCTCCCCAGTCTTGCACCTTCTTCGGAAGGGCAACACTGGGCATTTATTCTTTTTCCTTAAGACATTTCTTGATTAAGCTTTCGTCTAACAAAATTGATGCACTGCAGGTGTTCTTGAGGTAATCTGATCTGCTGATAGAAAAATACGCGTTTTCTACCTTCTTGCCAAGTTTCTGAACCTTTTTGATAACTGGCACAAAATCACCGTCACCACTTACAAGTATAGCAACATCATACTTGTTCTCGTAAGCTGATGAGAGCATATCTGTAGCAATATGTATGTCATCCCCCTTTACCGCAAATTCGAAAGTTCCGTCGGATCTTTTTGTTTTCCGCATATTACAAAGAACTATGTGGAAGTCTGGTATCTTTCTCAGTTCTGCAAAGAATTTTTGCTGTTTTCCATATATGAATTTATTGTAGCCCCTGTCCAAAGGCGCGTTGTAGTAATGAGTTCCAATAAGGAGCCTATCTTTTCTTAGCAATTCTATGATTTTTTGGAAATCAATTTGGCTATCGTGTAAATCGAAGCAGCTTCTTATACTGTGATAGAAATTGCTTCCATCTATGAAGATGCAGACACGTTCTTTATTGTCCATAAAATTCATTGACAGTTAAGAAATAAATAAGCCTGCCCTTGCCGAGGCAATGACAGGGAACATATGCTATATAGTAAGCATTTCATGGGTTTAAAACTTTCCGTATGGGCTCGACGTATGCTTCGGGAACGGGGTGAATGCAATGGATTTGCGAAATTTACTTTTTCTCTGTGAGTATGAAGAACTTCTCGAATAAATATGGGTGTAAAAGATAGTTTTGATTGTTTCCAATAAAGGCATGATGGTCAGCAGGGAGGGTATAATGTGTTCATTATACCCTCTAGTTACTAGCAGCATTGTGAATACACAATGCTGCTCCTGCTGACCATCATTGGTCGAATGGAAAGAATCAATAAACAATGTATTTGTAAGTTTTATAAAATTGGTATGTTATATATGTATATGAGACCCAGGCATTTTTCTTTTAGGTTCGGGAAGATTAAGGCTACGGTATGGTTTTACGAACGCCTTGAAAAAGATAGAAAATACCGGTTCATGATATTTTGCCACGGATTGCCAGGACATCCATACCAATTCAATCCTGCCAAAATAGAGTGTCTTATCAAAAGAGGATTTGTACTGGTTTTCCCTGATTATATAGGTACATGGGCGAGTTATGGAAATATGTCATGGGAGAATTGCGTCGCGACGATTTTACAAACAATTGCATGGCTGAAAAAGGGCGAGGGCAGGGAACTTCGAGACAATACAAAAGTTGGATGGGGCTTAAAAGACATTATATTGGTAGGTTCTAGCTTTGGCGGTTCTATCGCGCTTGTTGCGGGGGCGAAATCGGACGATATTCAAAAAATAATCTCTTTTGCGGCTCCAATTGACTATCGAAGCCACTCTAAAATAAAAGGAGAGGATGAACCAATCGAAGATTTGTACGAAGTTGTTGTGCGGGAGGCTGGGGCCCTGTGGCGTATAGCGGACAAAGGTGAGTGGAGGAGACTAGTAAGAGGAGATGCGGATATTAATCCCATTGACTATGTTGAATTTTTGAAGAACAAAGATGTGTTTCTTGTTCATGGCGACAAAGATAGGGTTGTCTCAGTCAAACGCTCAGATAATTTATTTCGAAGCTTGAGAACTGGAAAGGGAACCCATAAGATCCTCATCCTGAAAGGGGAAAAGCACATCGGCTATGATAGCATTTGCCAGAAGAACTTAATGCCAAAAATTCTTCGATGGCTTGGTTAAATCTACGGCGAATCTGATCTCTTTGAATAAAAGCCGAGGAAATGCGCATCTTTACCGCATGAAAGACATGCGCCTCTTGACTCTTCATAAGATTCTGTTCCGACGAGTTCTCCTGGAAGCTTTTTAAGCTCCATGAGGCATTTCCAGGTTTTGATCAGGGCGGTCTTGATTTCAGTATTTTTATTGCACTGCTGTGCAGTTTCCCGTTTGTGGCTATGCTGTTTCCAGAATAAATGGTATTCTTGCCTTCGAAATCAGTAACTTTGCCTCCGGCTTCTTCCACTATTATTTTTCCCGGAGCTATATCCCAGGGTTTTGGCATGTCGAAAACTATATCGGCACAGCCTTGCGCAAGCAATATGTATCCTAAAGCATCTCCATATCCTCTGTTAAATGCGCATTTGTTTACTAAGTTGTAAAAATGTTTCTCATAAGCCCCAAGACTGTTTTTATCGGCGTTGCCAAATACCATGAAGGCCTCAGAAATATCATTTGTGCCAGAAACTTCGGCTTTTTCTCCGTTTATGAAAGTTCCTTTGCCTAGGCCGGCATAAGCTAATATCCCCATTGCAGGCATAGAAATAACGCCGGCTATGATTTTCCCTTTTCTTTCCAATCCTATGAAATTCGAGAAAAACGGTATTCCGCGTATGAAGTTTTTTGTCATGTCAAGAGGGTCGATTATCCATCTGAATTCTGATTTTGTTTTCTTGTAGGAAAATTCTTCTCCTAGGAAATTATGGTCAGGAAAGTATTTTTTGATCACAGAAACTATTTTCCTTTCGGATTCCTTGTCCGCTATTGTCACAGGAGACATATCAGGCTTTCTTTCAACCTTAAGGTTTGTTCTGAAATATTTGCCAAGTATTTTGCCTGATTCCTTCGCCGCCTCTATAGCTACCTGCAATTCTTTCATATCAGATTTATAATTGAGGGCTCTTAAAAAGCCCAACCTCAAATAAAACAATGGTATACACCAATGCCCATTTTTCATACGATATGTTGGAATATTCCACGACTTCCACCTCACCTTTTATATAACAGGCCTAAATGGAACTCGTCAGCTAATGGGCCCGACGAGATTCGAACTCGCGACATCCTGCTTAAAGCCCTTTTCCGTCTGCGACGCAAAATCGCTTGCGGAAAATAGAGGCAGGCGCTCTTTCCCGAACCCCTTCCTTATATTTAATATG
>Ga0209211_10008779_pt1 | contig 13702 bp, 16 predicted proteins | sample RifGroA2_FD_183992 | JGI IMG/M metagenome (GOLD analysis project Ga0209211, IMG submission 183992) | Groundwater microbial communities from Rifle, Colorado, USA - Groundwater A2 (SPAdes) (version 2) | ecosystem: Environmental > Aquatic > Deep subsurface > Groundwater | place: Rifle, Colorado...
GAAAAAACACAAAAAGCTTTTAAAGAAATTTCAAAACTGTGCCAAGAATTGGCATCTGATTTAAAGTTAACTGGAGCGAGGGCAAAAATCTTCCGAAAAGATTTTTTTATAAACAACGAAAAAGTGGACAAGTTGACGCCGAACAAAGACAGAAAAGGCAACAAGGTGGACCCAGAGAAGTTTATTGAAGCGCTCCTGGTAACAATATAAAAAAGGCCTAGATAACATCTTCGGCCTTTTTAATTTCTCTCACCTTTAGTTCAATGTCGGGATTTTTTTCATTAAAAATCCCGAGTAAAACTTTAAGCGCGTCCGGTAATTCTTTTATCTCTATCAGTTTTTCTTGTTTTTCCGTCTTTTTTGATGACTTCAATTACTGCCGCCTTTCTTTTTAATTTAAATTAAACAACAAGCCTGACTAAAATAATAGCATAGAAAAATTTTCTGTCAAAACAATGGCGTTTTTTGATTCTCCATTGTCTGTTCCCCTTCCAAGACAAATACAGCCGAAGCGAGAACTGTCGTCCATAAACCGTCTTTATGTCCCTGGGCTGACTGGGTAACGTTGGAGGTGGTGATGAATTTTCCGCTGGCTTTGTATTGTTTCTCTCTCTCATCCCAATCTTTGCTGGAATCAAATTCTATGCCTAAGGTAGTGGCCAGCATTGTCGCCGCCAAGTCTTCGGCGTAATCGCCCGCTTTTTCTTCCGTGTCACCGAAAGAATGATGCTCGCTCAAGTAACCGTATTGTTGGCTGTCTTTGGGAATGGCCAAGCCGACGGAGGCGGCGATAAGCCTGTTCGGCTCGTTGGTGGCGTTCCTGCTCATAACGCAGAATCTGATTGAGCCGGCCTTCATATACTTTACTCCCTCTTCTTTGGAAATCCTTTTGCATCCCGGAGGAAATATGCTGGACACCGTGACCAGGTTTTGAGTCTCTATGCCCGCATCGCGAAGCGCCAGCTCAAACGATTGCAAATAATCTTTGTGTCGCCCGACCCCTTTGGTAAAAAAAACTTTTTGAGGAACCATTTGGTTAAAATTTCTAAATCCTAATTTCTAATTTCTAAACAATTTTAAAAAATAAAAACTGGAAAATTAACTGATAATAATTTAGCGTTTTGCCACTGATGGAATAATAGCACTATTGTTTTTAAAATAAAAATAAAAAACGAACTGTGGATAACTAAATTTTTTTTGGTATAATAAAAAAATGAAAAAAAATACAATAATTGTTTTAATTGTCTTGGCTGTCGTCTTTATCGGCACTTTTATAATTTTAAAAATAACCGCTCCACCCGCTCCGTTTGAACCAAAACCGCCAATGGAAAAACCATCCGCAGATTCTCCTTTCGGCGGGCTTCCGTTTTTTTCTTTCGCATCGCCGATAGGAGAAGGCTACCCCGCGCCAAAACCGGATGATTTTGATTTTAAACCAACCAAAGACTTGGGTCTTAAGTGGGGCAGGGCGCATTATTTGACATGGTCAATGGTTCAGCCCACTAAAGACGCGATTGATAATAAAATTTATGACTGGTCGGATAGCGATTCAGTTCTTGGCTCTTATCCTGAAGGATTTAATGTTCTTGAAAACATTGTGGCGTTTTCCGCCAAGATGGATGAAACGGGGGAACATTTGGAAAATTTCTCTTTTCCAACTAAAAATGACGAGGAAAATTACGCCCGCTTTGTTGAAAAAGCGGCGGAAAGATACGACGGAGACGACAAAGATGATATGCCTAATCTAAAAAACCCGATTAAGTATTGGCAGGTGGATAACGAGCCAGACGCGAAAACAACCGACTGGAAAGGTTATTCCAACACGCTTAAGATCACCTATCAGGCGGTTAAGAGAGTTTGTTCCGATTGCCAAGTCGTCGTCGGCGGCATGGCTTTAGGTCAAAACGGTTTGACAAACTTTTTTAAACCGGCGATGGAAGAGCTTGGCGCGCGATATTTTGATATTTTTGATTATCATTTTTACGGCAATAAAGACGAGTGGCTGAAAAACGGAGAACAAGCCGAGGAAATAAGAAAAATTTTACCGAACTATGATTTTGAAATATGGCTCACGGAAACAGGCACATGGAGCGGCAAACCGTCTTTTCCGCCGAGCCAAACCTCTTTCCAAAGCGAGAAAGAACAGGCGACGGCTTTGGTAAAATATTACATTAAACCTCTTTCCGTCGGAGTTAAAAAAATATTTTGGGCTTGGGGAATACTTGAAGGATTTGGCGGACCGGAAAATAATACTTTTGACAATACGGGTTTAATTTATGACGGAGATGGTCCTTATGACCTCGGTTTTGGCGTTAAAAAACTTGGTTACTACGCCTACAAGAAAATGGTGGAAGTTTTGGAAGGAAGCGATTGGGACAACATAGAGATAATCCAAGAAAAAGATGGGGTTTATGTCTACAAATTCGTGAAAAACGGCAAGCCGATATGGGTGGCGTGGAATGATAACGCGGGCGAAAAACAAATAACGATTTCCAGCGTCAATTCGTCATCGGTCAAAATAACCGAAGCCGTGCCGAATTACAGCTCGGGCAAAGATGTGAAAGATTACAGCACGGCGTTTAAAACCAAAACAGAAAGGGCTGAGAACGGAAAAATTACGATAAAAATAAAAGATATTCCGGTCTTTGTGAAATAAGTTTAAAAATCTTTTTTATATCCTCTTGAACAACCCCAATTTATCCTCTTTTTTCATTTCGCCTTTTTTGATCTTGGTTAAATAATTTTTGGCTTCTTCCATTTTTGACGGCATAAACGGCTCCAGCCAGATGATTATTTTTTCTATGCCAAACAGAAGCGTGTTTAAAACAACATCCAGTTTTTCGTCTTTGTTTTTATTCAAAAACCACGGCTGTTCTTCGTTTATATAAACATCCAGTTTTTTGATGAAAGCGAAAATATCGGTCAACGCTTCATATAGTTTATAATTCTCAAAATTGCTATTGTATTTTTTTTCGGTTTCCTCGGCCAATAATTTTATTTTTTCTTCAAGGCTGTTTTTGCCGTCAAGAATTCCGCCGCGATAATCAATCATCATGGTGAACGATCTCTCCAGTAAATTGCCTACTCCGTTGGCCAAATCGCTGTTGTATTTTCGCGCGAATTCTTCGGCTTTCACGTCGCCGTGTTCCGAAGCCGGAAATTGCGACAACAGCAAATATCGCGCCGCGTCCGCGCCGAATTTTTCCGCCAGCTCAATCGGGTCTATGATGTTGCCTATCGTTTTGCTCATTTTCTGCCCGTTTACAGTAAAAAGTCCGTGGATAAAAATTTCCTTCGGCAAAGCGAGTCCAGCCGATATCAGCATCGCCGGCCAAAAAATGCTATGGAATTTGTTTATTTCCGCCCCGATAATATGCAAATCAGGCGGCCAGTATTTCTTGAAATTTTCCCCGTCGGGATAATCCAAAATAGTGGCGTAATTGATAAGTGCTTCCGCCCAGACATAAATAGTTTGGTTTTTGCCGTAAGGAAAAGGTATTCCCCACTTTAGATTTTCGCGAGTGATGGAAAAATCGGAAACGCCGGATTCTACCATCGCTAGCGTTTCGTTTTTCCGGCTGTCGGGAATTATTTTCAGCTCTCCGTTTTCTATTTTCTTTTTTATCTCCGGCAGATATTTATTGAGATTGAAAAAATAATTTTTCTCCTTTATTTTTTGCGGCGCGATAAGGTGATCGGGACAAAGTCCGTTTACCAAATTTCTTTCCAACACAAAATTTTCGCACCCGACGCAATATAAACCTTCATACTCCCCTTCATATATATCGCCGGCATCCCGCATTTTTTTCACAAAATCCAAAACACCCTTTTTATGCTTCAGGGATGTTGTTCTGATAAAATCGCTGTATTCTATCCCCAGACTTTTCCACGCGCTTAAATAGCTTTGGGCGATTTCGTCCACGAATTTTTGCGGGTCTTTGTTTTCTTTTTTCGCTTTTTCTTTTATTTTTGAGCCGTGTTCGTCCAGCCCGGCCGAAAAGAAAACATCCTTGCCTTTTGATTTTTGCCGCCGTGCAACAACATCGGCGAATACCGCGGTAAAACTGTGCCCGATGTGCGGTTTTCCGGAGGCGTAATAAATGGGCGTGGTCAGATAAAATTTTTCCATAATGACTTTTTGCTGCTGTTAATATATTATAGTAAGGCAAGATATAGTAAATATGGACAATCTTCCTTCAAAAATAAGATGGAGCGCAGCGGAATACGAATTCCACGAAAAAACTCCGGAGTGGTACTGGGCGCTGGGCATAATCACCGCCGCCCTCGTGTTGGCCGCCGTTGTTTTGCATAATTTTTTATTCGCCGTTTTTGCCGTTCTGGCCGGATTTTCCGTCGGGCTTTACGGGGCCAGAAGGCCGAGACTTGTCTCTCACGAAATAAATTCTGGTGGCGTATCATTTGGAAACAGAAATTTCAACTACGAAAATATCGACCATTTCTGGATAAACTACAACCCTCCGTTAAAGAAAGAGTTGATATTGGAATCAAAAAAAACTTTTTCCACCCATACCGCAATATTGCTGGGCGATGCCGACCCGGAACAAATAAGAAGATACCTTTTGCAGTATCTTAAAGAAAAAAAGATTGAGGAATCTCTTGTCGCCGTCATCGCCCGAGTTTTGAAATTCTGACAACGCCCTTGTCGTTCAATGGATAGGACACGGCCCTGCGAAGGCTGAAATGCAGGTTCGATTCCTGCCAAGGGCAATTGAAAAACATTAGTTAGTTAAAAATGTTAAATCCGCTTTGCAGATAATGTTAAATCAGAAAATTAGCGATGATGGATAAATGCTTGCAATATAATGCTATTTTAGATACAATGTTAAATCATGAGTCAAAATAATGTAAATAAAAACGCATTTAAAGAAATACCGCTTAAACTTTATGAACCTCAATGGGGCTCTCATCTTGCGAAAACCATCGTTGAACTGGAAAGGTTGCGAGAAAAACGACTTGGGTGGCCGGTACCGCCATACATTTTTTTTCAATTAAAAAATATTTTTCAAATAGTAGAAAGTTTGGGATCTGCCAGGATTGAAGGCAATCATACGACCCTTGCGGAATTAGTAGAAAAAATTATTGAAAAAGTTCCAAGGAACACTAAAAAAGAAAAAGATCGAGAAATTTTTAATATTGACCGCGCAATCACTTTTATTGAAGAGCATATTACCGAAAAAACAAAAATTTCTCGGGCTCATATTTCTGAAATTCATAAGATAATTACCGACGGGCTCACCCCACCTCCAAACGGAGAAGGATCGCTGACACCGGGAACATATAGGTCTGCTTCCGTTTCAATCACTAATTCTTCCCATAAACCGCCGGAACCGATCAGTGTTTTTAGCTACATGGAAGAACTCCTTGAGTTTGTAAACGCCTCGGTTGATTTGCATAATGATCTTTTAATAACTGCTCTTTCTCATCATCGAATGGCATGGATACACCCGTTTGACAACGGCAACGGGCGACTGATTCGCATGTTTACCTATGCGCTTTTGATTAAGCAAGGTTTTCAGGTAAAAACAGGGAGAATTTTGAACCCAACCGCTATTTTTTGCATGGATCGCAATAAATATTACGACATGCTCTGTCTTGCTGATACCGGCGAAAAAGAAAAAGTGCTTGCATGGTGCGAATATGTCCTTTCGGGGTTAAAAAATGAAATAGAAAAAATAGATCGTTTGCTTGATTTAAAATATATGATCAACACAGTCCTGCTTCCCGCGCTTTCTTTTTCTCTCGAAAGAGAACATTTAACAAAAAGAGAATATGAGATTTTAAGCGCTGTTGTTAAAAGCAAGGATATGATTATAAAATCATCTGACCTGGAACCGGTTATTGGCCAAGAATCTTCCGTGCAACGTTCACGAATAATAAAAAGATTAAAAGACAAAGAAATGCTTCGGAGTATACCGGGAAAAAGCAGGGTTTATACCATTGGTTTCGCAAACAACTATCTTTTGAGGGGTGTTTTTTATGTTCTTGAAAAAAATGGCTTTGTCCCGCCATCTTTAAACAAGAATGATTAGTAATTATAAAAAAATTATTATGGAAAAATGCAAAAAGTGCGGCAGTGAAAATATCCTTCTTGTTGAGTATGCGCCCGGAAATCCGGAGCGGTATGACTTCTGCTCTTTCAACTTTGGAAAAGATCGCCAATGCGTTAGGTATTTCCAGTAGTGAGCTTTTGAAATAAATTTATGAATAAAAAATCATCAAATAAAAGTTTCCACTCTGAACGCGAAGGTCAAATACAGTTTTTCAATGATCTAAGAATAACCGCGGATGTAGAACTTACTCACAATACTGACGGCGTATACAAAGGCACATTGTTTGAATTTAAACTTACGATTTCAGAAATATAAAGGGCTTTCAACGCTCCAAGTATTCGCTTCTCACCCTTCGGTCGCGGGAGCAAAACCCAAAAATTTTCCTTACCTTTCTTCTTTTCCTCGGCGGGGGGTGTGGGGGGAGCCGACAAAAAATGGAAAGGAAATTTTTGGTTTTGCTTCGCCGCTTCAGAACCATACGTCACTTATAGTCTGTGGTGTTATTTTATACTAAAAGCTACTATGTAGTCAATAAGTGGCATTTATGGCAGAAGATATAAAATTAAAATTAGGTAGAAAGATCCGAGAAACAAGGGTCAAAGAGGGCTACTCGCAAGAGGAGCTTGCTTCTCGTTGTGGACTACACCGAACATATATAAGCGATATAGAAAGAGGTGAGCGAAATGTGTCTGTCGAAAATATTGAGAAGATCGCAAAGGCATTAAAAACTGAACCTAATGAATTGCTTAGATTCTGATATTTATGAAATTCCTAGAAAACGAATTACGAAAATTCATTGCGAACAGCAAGCAGAAAGCTCTACTAGAGGAAAAACTTTCTGCTGGTGATTTCGAATTTGTTTTCATTACTCTACTTGATGAAAAGTTAATAACTTATGATGATTATCTTAGTTTCAGATCAGAACATTCAAAAAGAAATCAAAATCTAGCAGTTATTAAAATTACAGCACCGAGAACTTTTGGAAAGTGGGGTGAGGATCATATCGCAAGTCTAATTCCAGAACTTAAACCAGCTTCAGAAATTAAAGCGAGCGGTGAATTTGATCTTTACTATCAAAAACCTAAAGGCATAGTAAAAATTGAAGTAAAAGCAGGAAGAGCAATCGATAGGACAAATGACAAAGCACCCTACCACGAGAGAGCTTTAATTAGCAGGGATATATCTGGTTTGTTTGATATGAATTTTCAACAAATGAAACCAACCTGTTTTGATGTAGTGATAATGATTGGCGTTTGGGCAGATAAATTTAGATACTGGCTTATGACATCAGCCGAAATGAAAGCAAATAAATACTTTTCAACAGGACAACACAGGGGAAATAAAGGGTATGAGGGTCAAATGCATATTAAAACTGAAAATATTGCTGATTTTGCAAAATTTGAAGTCACCCTAGAACAGCTATTAGTAAAGGTTAAGAAGTTATAATTTTTGTAATTCCTCTGCAATATAGGTTTTTTGTTTATCGTCAATTTGGTATAAGTCAAAAATATAATCGTTCAGTTCTTTTAATAATTGCTCATATTTCTCATTTTTTGTATTCTCTAGTTTTTCTACTATGGAAATCACTTTAGCTTGTTGTGCTTTGGTAGCATTAAAAATAGGGAGTCTTTCTAAATTACTTCTCAAAACTCGAATAGTAAAAAATAATTTTGCATAGTAAAACTGAATGAGATCGGAATTAAGTACACCTAAAATATATTTCATATTCAGATCAGGTATATTGGGCACAATGGCGTTCGCGTTATTTAGACTAAATCTTTTTTCATTGTCATACACAAAGACAAGATTTTTACCTATAAATTTATAAATCAGCTTTTCCGGTCTTTCGTAGTAATCTCGCGGGGCGATTTGTTGCAAAATCTTCTTATCATAAATAAAGTAATTTTCTCCAAAATCAATTTGAAACTTTCGTAAATCTTTCCCAACGACTATCGGCTCATAATCTTTTGAAAGTTTTTTAGGAGATAGATACTTTTTATTATCGCCTGTGACTATCCCCAAAACAAACAATGTGTTGTCCTTTAGGTATTTATTATCAAGAGAGTCGATTTTTTGAACGATTTTTGTCGATATATCAGAGAAATGAATATTGAAAATATTATCAGGTGTACTTTCAAATAGAGATTGGGGTACTTTCGTTTCGGTTATACCACCATTGAAAACTCCCTCCTGTATCATAATCTGGTGATCTTTGTTTATCGTTCCGGTTTTCTCGAAAATCAAAACTAAAGACGGAGCGTAGACTTTTTTGAAGATATCACCACTAATGGCAAGGAGTCTAATCTCTGCTCTTGAAAGAATTTGTTGTCTTGATGGCTGATGGACTTTAATTTTCAAATACGCTTCGGGCATTAGGAATCCCAATCTTCCTTTTTCTTTCAAGAAGTCAAAGGAACGCTCAATAAAAAGGGTAAAGGTGTTTAATCCAACTTCTCCTATATCGTAATATTTTTCGAAATACTTTTTATTCTCTTTGGTAAGAGATGCTCCCCACGGGGGATTGCCTACAACAAAGTCAAATTGTTTGTAGATTGATTCAAAAGGATCACTATCTATCAACCCATAATCTCTTTTCAAAAAATCGTTCGTAAAGATATTTGGTTTTACTGCTACGAAAGGATTTTTAAGTACGATATTTGCTTTTGCTAAAACACAAGCGATAGGGTCAATATCTATACCGAAAAGATGTTTTTCAACGATATGTTTATGGGCAGTATTTTCATCAATACCAATATTTTTATATTGTTCGAGTAATTTATCGTATGCGAGTATTAAAAATTGACCGGAGCCACAAGCTGGATCAATTATCTTTAATTCCTTATTTCCCGATAAGTTGATTTCAATCTTATCAATAATAAAATTGACTACTTTGTTTGGTGTGTAGTATTGTCCAGCATCTTTTCGATTTTCTTGCGATTGAATACTTTGATAAATATGCCCAAGTACATCATCAGAGCTACTTACTATATTGAAGTTAGATAAAATGTATTCGATTTTCTCCGCGTGCTCTTTTTTAAGTTCATTATTTACATCAAGAGCATCAAATATATTTTTCCGTGTTTTTGAATCAATACCTTGCTTCTCAAGCAGAAAAGCGAACACCTGTTTTAATATAAGTATGTCTAAAATCTTTTCTGATTTGTAATTGAGCAAATTTTCCTCTTTGAATTGAAGAATGGCATCAGATAGAATTTTCAAAGAATCGGTATCGGCATATTCATCTGATCGAATGTAATTTTTGCTTTTTTGAAGCGGTGTAGCGACAAGTTCGTTTTCAATATTACGAAGTACACTCATTACTTTGCCTTGCACAAGTAATTCTCTCGTAAAGATAGGTTCAATGTTTGGATTTGCCGGTTGCAATCGGAAACCGTCTTTTTCTTTGTATAGTCTTTTTAGTGTTGCTTCGTTGCCATTGATAATCGCTACAATAGTATCTCCGTCATTTGCGTATTCTTGCTTTCTAATAACAATAATATCTCTATTAAAAATTCCATCGCCGATCATACTGTCCCCGCTTACTCTTAAAGCAAAATGTTCACCTGAACCAGAGAGCATTGTTTTCGGCACAGTTATCGGCTCGGGGTCTTCGATAGCTTCTATCGGTTGTCCCGCCGCGATTGTTCCGACAAGAGAAATTTCTGTTAGAGGACCATCGGTGTTTGAGACTTTTACTGAACGATATGTACCAGAATTTCGTGAGATAAGAGCTTTTCCTTCTAATCGTGCGAGATGGTAATGCACAGATGATAGAGAGGATAGATCAAGGGCTTCCGCCATTTCTTGCAGAGAGGGGTTAATGCCTTTTTTCTCGGCATATTTTTGTATAAAATCTAAAAGTTGCTTTTGGCGCTTTGTAATTGCTTGACTCATATATTTAGAGGTGTATACTATCAGTGTATCGAAGAAAACTTGTAGAGTCAATTATTACTTATCCCCACATATATGACAAAATTTAGCAGAACCCAAAAATTTACGAAGGCAAATATTGCCAATGTCCCACAAGACAAGGCAATAATCTATAAAATAAAGAGCGGGAGCGGAGAAAACCTGTATACGGGAATCGCTGGGCGCGGTCGCGGGCAGGATCGTCTAGTGGAACACAAGGACATCAAAAAAGAGCAAATTCCAGAGGGAACAAGGTTTCAGTATGCGCAGGTAAAAACGAAGGTGCGCGCCCACCAGATTGAAAAATCTATTATTAAAAAGGAGCAACCGGAACATAACGAACAACATAAATAATATGAAAACTTACAATATCTTCATTAGTCATTCTTGGACATACGGCGATGCTTACGACAAGCTAGTTAAAATGCTCGATAATGAGCCTCGCTTTTCTTATAGAAATTACTCTGTTCCAAAAGACAGTCCGATACATAATGCACCAAATGAAGTGGCATTACTTGAAGCAATCAAAGAGAGGATGCAATTCTGTGATGTAATAGTCATCCTTGCCGGAATTTATTCTTCATACAGCAAGTGGATTAACAAAGAGATTCAGTTAGCCAATAAAGGATTTACTAACCCGAAACCAATTGTTGCTGTGCAACCTTGGGGTAGTGAGAGAACATCTCAAATCGTAAAAGATAACGCCCATAAGATTGTCGGTTGGAATGCGAGTCCTATTGTTTCGGCAATTAGAGAACTTGACTACTAATCATGGAAGATAAAGAAATTTTATTTGAACAGTATAAATTGGCAGTAGAGATGGCCGACAGAGTCAGTTCTCGTAGAGAGGGTGCTAATAAAATTTTCTTGTCTGCGAATTCTATTATTTTTGCCTTTCTCGCTACTCAAAAAGAATTTTCGGTTGTGCATATTTTAATAACTATTTTTGGAATTTTGTTATGTATTGTTTGGGCATCAATGATAAAGAACTATAGAAGTTTGAATTCTGTAAAATATCATATTATTCATGAGATGGAGGAAAAATTGCCATGGAAAGTTTATTCTGATGAATGGCAAAAATTAAAAAATGGGAAAGATAAAAAAGTTCATTCAAAATTAACTGCCGTCGAAAAGAAACTACCGTGGTTATTTTTGGGATTTTATGCTCTTCTTTTTTTGTATGTGATTTTCTCAATTATTTTCATGGGAGCAATCCCCGCCGTTTTATAGTGTTTCCTAAAAACGGCGGGGATTTGTGCGCGCACGGGAGGGTGGGTCAAGCACAATAAGATTTGTTTGTGCTTTGCACAAACCGCTTTATGAATTACCACTGAACTCGGTCGGAGGCACAGAGTTTCAAGTTACCACAGAACGCCGAGAGGAAGCGCCTCGTCTCGCCGCAAGGACGGAGAAAAGAGCAAACAAAAATGTTATAATGTGATTGCTCTTTTAGTAGTCTGAAGCGGCGAAGCAAAAAATTGTGTTTAAAATTAGTATATTTAAAATTGGAGTTTACCGGCGATAGCAAATATACTCTAATTTAATAGAAAAATTTAATAAAAACTTACTTTTACTTCCCTAAGAACCGGGCTAGTCTGGATTTTTTCCTGTCAGCGGCGCCTTTTTTGATGATGCCTCTTTTGGCCGCTTTATCTATGGCTTTGTAAGCGACGGCCAATTGCTTCAAGGCTTCGTCTTTGTTTTCCGTTTTTAATTTTCGGACAGTCTTAACAGAGGCTTTCATTTCGTTTAGCCTTTTCAAATTAAAGTCTCTCTTTCGGAAAGACTGCCTTAGCGCTTTTTTGGCTGATGATGTTATCGGCATGTTTCTTCGCTTCGCTCAGTCAAATTAAAAATTAAAAAATCAAAACTAAAAATTACTGAGTAAGAAGTTTTTTAATCATAGCGTCTTTTTAAAAAAACGCAAGGATGGTAGAATAAAGCGAGAAACACGCCCAATGAAAAAACACTCATTTTTATCTTACCTATTTTGGACGGCTACGGCTGTTTTAATCGGAACAACGGCTTCTTCTGCGACTGCCGCGGCCGCTAAAACTGCCCGCCGCTACATCGCTAGCGCCGGAACGACTTTTATTTATGAAGCTGCGCCGCTTCCTTATTCCGTTGTTGAAAAAACAGCTATTAAAAAACCGTCCTTGGCGGCCGAAGGATATTTGGCGGCCGACATTCAAACCGGCGAAATTATCCTTGAAAAAAATAAATCCAAGCAATTCCCCATGGCTTCAATCACCAAGCTGATGACCGCTTTGATTTCTCTTGAAACGATTGACCAGTCGCAAGTCGCCATTGTTCCGCCTGAAGCTCTTGTCGGAGAAAACCCGAGCATCAGGGGTTTGTCTGAAGGAGAAGTGATATCCACAAGCAGTCTCTTATATCCCCTGCTTTTGGAGTCAAGCAACGCCGCCGCCAAAACTTTGGCCGACCACCTTGGGACAAAAAAATTCATAAATCATATGAACGGAAGGACTGAATCCATCGGAATGCCAAAAACTTTTTTTGCCGATTCCAGCGGCCTGTCTTCCAAAAATATCTCCACACCCGAAGACCTCTTCGGTTTAGTTTCTTATATTTTTAAAAACAAAAAACAAATACTGGACATCACCAGAAAAAAAGAATTTGAAGAGGGTATGAAGAAATGGGCCAACGGCGACAAATTTTCCGGTCTGGAAAACTTTTTGGGAGGAAAGACCGGCTACACGGACAGCGCCGGAAAAACTTTCGCCGGTATATTTTCCTTGCCTCCGACTGAAACAGAATCAAGAGAAATCGCCATAATAATTTTAAAAAGCAAAGACCGCGATGATGATGTTATTAAAATTTTAGACTACTTGAAAAACCGATGATTTCTTACATTGAAGGGAAAATTAAATTAAGAGGCAACAAATTTCTGACGATAATCGCCAACGGATTGGGCTATAAAGTGCATGCCTTGCCCGATACATTGAGAAAATCGGGCGATACGGCCAGCCTGTGGACGCATTTGCGGGTCAAAGAAGATGCTTTGGAGTTGTACGGTTTTGAATCGTACCCGGAATTAGAATTTTTTGAAACTTTAATCCAAATATCGGGCATTGGACCGAAATCGGCTATGGGAATATTGAGTATCGCCCCCTTGGATACGATAAAAAAGGCTATCGCTTCCGGAGAAATCTCTTATCTGACCAAAATTTCCGGCATAGGGAAGAAAATAGCCGAAAGAGTTATCGTTGAGCTTCGGGACAAAATGGGCAAACTAGACGAATCCGCCGGCGCCGCCTTCAAAGACGAGCAAGATGTGATGGAGGCGCTGAAATCCCTAGGCTACTCCCCTAATGAAGCGCGCGAAGCGATCAAAAAAATTCCCGACAATATAAACGGCGTCAACGCCAGAATCAAAGAAGCGCTGAAGATATTGGGAAAGTAAAAAAATGAAAGTTGAAATTTTTAATTATTCCGTTGAAAAATTTATCCAAACACTTAACAAAGAAACAATCGCTCGAGTAATTCACACCATTGAATTGCTGGAAAAATTTGGCAATAAACTTGGACTGCCACATAGCAAGATGGTTTCAAGAGGAATATTTGAGTTAAGAATCCTCCTGTCGCATTTGAATCCGAACACTTGTAAGATGAAGTTATGAAAAAAATGAAAATAAATTCTCTCATCTTTCAAAAAGCGAACGAAACGAAATCGCGATTTTAAAAAAGAAGAAATATTCCTT
>Ga0209211_10008781_pt1 | contig 13701 bp, 15 predicted proteins | sample RifGroA2_FD_183992 | JGI IMG/M metagenome (GOLD analysis project Ga0209211, IMG submission 183992) | Groundwater microbial communities from Rifle, Colorado, USA - Groundwater A2 (SPAdes) (version 2) | ecosystem: Environmental > Aquatic > Deep subsurface > Groundwater | place: Rifle, Colorado...
AGAACTACAAGCGCGGCCAGATGGGCCTGGCCTACGAGATCGTCATCAACTCGAACCCCTGCATCGCCTACCTGATGGAGGAGAACACGCTGACCATGCAGGCGCTGGTGATCGCCCACGCCGCCTACGGCCACAACTCCTTCTTCAAGAACAACTACCTGTTCAAGACCTGGACCTCGGCCGACGCCATCATCGACTACCTGATCTTCGCGCGCAGCTACATCGCCGCCTGCGAGGAGCGCCACGGCGTCGAGGAGGTGGAGCGCCTGCTCGACTCCTGCCACGCGCTGATGAACGTCGGCGTCGACCGCTACAAGCACCCGCCCAAGCTGTCGATGGAAAAAGAAAGGCTGCGCCAGAAGGAGCGCGAGGATTACCTGCAGCAGCAGGTCAACGACCTCTGGCGCACGCTGCCGCCGCGTCTCGAACGCGAAGCGCCCGAAGCGGAACGCCGCTTCCCCGAGGAGCCCGAGGAGAACCTGCTCTACTTCGTCGAGAAGCATGCGCCGCTGCTGGAGCCCTGGCAGCGCGAGGTCGTGCGCATCGTGCGCAAGGTCGCCCAGTACTTCTATCCCCAGCGCCAGACCCAGGTCATGAACGAGGGCTGGGCGACGTGGTGGCACTACACCCTGCTCAATACGCTCTACGACGAGGACCGCGTCGGCGACGGCTTCATGCTGGAGTTCCTCCAGTCCCACACCAACGTCGTCGCCCAGCCGCCCTACAACCATCCGCACTATTCCGGCGTCAATCCCTACGCGCTCGGCTTCGCCCTCTGGCGCGACCTCAGGCGCATCTGCGAGGAGCCCAGCGACGAAGACCGCGAATGGTTCCCCGGCATCGCCGGCTCCGACTGGCACGAGACGCTCGACTTCGCCATGCGCAACTTCAAGGACGAGAGCTACGTCGCCCAGTACCTGTCGCCGAAACTGATGCGCGACTTCCGCCTGTTCGCCGTGCTCGACGACGACGAACTGCCGAACCTGCGCATCGAGGCCATCCACAACGAGCAGGGCTACCGCCGCACGCGCGAACTCCTCTCCGAGCAGTACAACCTCGGCGCGCGCGAGCCCAACATCCAGGTCTGGAACGTCGACTTCCGCGGCGACCGCACGCTGACGCTGCGCCACTTCGAGCACGACCGGCGCCCGCTCGGCGACAGCGCCGACGTCGTGCTCAGGCACATGGCCGCCCTGTGGGGCTTCGCCGTGCGCCTGGAGACGATCGACACCAAGGGCGAGGTGGTCAAGACCCACGAATGCACGATGGAAAAACGCCACGGCGGACGTAGCTGATCCTGCCGTCGCGAACGACTCCGGCAGCCGCCCCGGCATGCCGCGCCCAGGCGCGCCGCCACCGGCCCGCCAACGCCCCGCAGGTATAATCCGCCGCTCTCGCCTGCATCGGGATCGGTCATGCTGCTCTGGTTCGTCATCCTCTACCTGATGGTGTCGGTCGGCATCGGGCTGCTCGCCGCCACCCGCGTCCATAACGCCAAGGACTTCGCCGTCGCCGGCCGCAGCCTGCCGCTGCCGGTGGTCATGGCGACGGTGTTCGCCACCTGGTTCGGCGCCGAAGCCGTGTTCGGCGTTTCCGCCACCTTCGTCAAGGACGGCCTCGGCGGCGTCGTCGCCGATCCCTTTGGCTCCTCGATGTGCCTGATCATCGCCGGCGTCCTGTTCTCGCGCTACCTCTACAAGCTCAACATCCTGACGCTGGGCGACTTCTACCGCATGCGCTACAACCGCACGGTCGAAGTCATCACGACCCTTTGCATCGTCGCCTCCTACCTCGGCTGGGTGGCGGCCCAGATCAAGGCGCTGGGGCTGATCTTCTTCGTCGTCACCGACGGTGCCATCACGCAGTCGGCCGGCATGGTGCTCGGCGCCGCCATCGTCCTGACCTACACCACCTTCGGCGGCATGTTCTCGGTGGCCATCCTCGACTTCGTGCAGATGGCGGTATCGATGGGCGGCCTGCTGTTCATCGCCTGGATCGTCAGCGGCAAGGTCGACGGCGGCAGTGGCGCCGTCATCGCCAGCGCCAGCGCCGCCGGCAAGCTCGACTTCTTCCCCGAGCCCGACCCGCTGAAATGGATCACGTTCATAGGCGCCTGGGTCACGATGATGCTGGGATCGATCCCGCAGCAGGACGTGTTCCAGCGCGTCACCTCGGCCAAGAGCGCGAAGATCGCGCTCGGCGGCTCGATCCTGGGCGCCTCGATCTACTTCTGCTTCACCTTCGTGCCGATGTTCATCGCCTACTCCGCGACGCTGATCGACCCGGCCATGTTCGGCGCGCTGCTGGAGCAGGACTCGCAGCTGGTGCTGCCGACGCTGGTGCTGCAACACACGCCGCTGGTGGCACAGGTGCTGTTCTTCGGCGCCGTGCTCTCGGCCATCATGAGCTGCTCGTCGGCCACGCTGCTGGCGCCTTCGGTCACCTTCGCCGAGAACGTCATTCGCGGCTTCTACCCGAACATGGGCGACCACCGCTTCCTCTGGGTGATGCGCGGCTGCGTCATCGCCTTTGCCTGCCTGGTGCTGCTGTTCGCGCTGAACTCCGAATCCTCGATCTTCAAGATGGTCGAGAACGCCTACAAGGTAACCCTGGCCGGCGCCTTCGTGCCGCTCGTGGCCGGCATCCTCTGGAAACGCGCGACGACGCAGGGCGCGCTCGCCGCCACCTTCGGCGGCCTCCTGTCCTGGCTCATGATCGAGGTGCTGATCGGCGAAGAAAGTCCCGTGCCGCCGCAACTGATCGGCCTGGCCGTCTCGGCGCTCGGCATGGTCGCCGGTTCGCTGCTGCCGCAATGGGTCGGCCACCGCCTGCCGCACCACGAACTGCACGAGCTTATGCACCACCAGGCGGCGGCGGAAACGCACCACGTCGCCGAGCAGCCGCACCACCATTCCTGAGCCGGCGCGGCTGGCCTAGAATGGCTGCATAGGGAGTCGCCTCCCGCCAGATGGAAGCCGCCGCTCCATGGCACTGCTCGAACTCAGGAACATCACGCGCCGCTTTGGCGATCTGGAAGCGGTGAAGGACGTCACGCTCGCCATCGAGGCCGGCGAGTTCTTCACCCTGCTCGGCCCCTCGGGCTGCGGCAAGACCACCATCCTGCGCATGATCGCCGGCTTCGACGCGCCCGATGAAGGCGACATCCTGCTCGACGGCCGCTCGCTCGCCGGCGTGCCGCCCGAGCGCCGGCCGCTGCATACGGTGTTCCAGAGCTATGCGCTGTTCCCGCACATGACGGTGGCCGGCAACGTCGCCTTCCCGCTCGAAATGGCGGGAAAGTCAGCCGCCGAAATACGGCGGCGCGTGGCCGAAACCCTCGAACTCGTGCACCTGACCGACAAGGCGGCGCAGTTCCCGGTCGAGCTGTCCGGCGGCCAGAAGCAGCGCGTGGCGCTGGCGCGCGGCCTGGTGGGCAAACCGCGCCTGCTGCTGCTCGACGAGCCGCTCGGCGCGCTCGACGCCAAGCTGCGCGTCGAGATGCAGGTGGAATTGATCGCGCTGCAGCGCGAGGTCGGCATCACCTTCGTCTTCGTCACCCACTCGCAGCAGGAGGCGCTGGCACTGTCGCACCGCATCGGCGTCATGCGCGCCGGCCGCATCGAGCAGTGCGACGAACCCGACCAGCTCTACACCCAGCCGGCCAACCGCTTCGTCGCCGACTTCATCGGCAGGATCAACCTGATGGAGGTGGAAGTCGCGGCCTCCTCCAAGGTGCTGCTGAAGCTCAAGTCTGCGGGACTCGGCGACATCGCCGCCACCGATCTGCGGCCGATCAAGGTCGGCGAACGCGGCGCCTTCGCCCTGCGCCCGGAACTGATCCGCGTCTTCGGCCACCGCGAATCGGCCGACCTCAAGAACCGCTTCGAGGGCCGCGTCAAGGAACTGCTCTACCTCGGCGACGTCACGCTCTACAAGGTCGAACTGGCCAACGGCTTCGTCATCGAGGCGCTGATGGCCAACGCCGCGTCGGGCCGAGCCAGTTTCCACGAGGTCGGCGACCCGGTCGCCGTCTGCTGGCGGCAGGACGCCGGCGTCTATCTCCGGGATTGAGCCATGTCTTCTGCGCGCACCCCGCCTGCAGACCCGACCAAATGGGTCGTGACGCTGCCGCCGACGCTGTTCCTGCTCGTCTTCTTCCTCGCCCCGGCGCTGATCGTCGTCGCCGCCTCGCTGCGCGAACCCGGCGAGTTCGGCGGCCTCGCGCCCTGGCCGGCGCATTCGCTCGACGCCTTCCGCTTCCTCTTCGGCGACATCATCTATCTCGAAATCTTCGCCCGCTCCTTCTTCGTCGCCGCGCTGGCGACGCTGATCTGCATCGTGCTCGCCTACCCGCTCGCCTGGCTGATCGCGCGCAGCCCGGCGCGGCGGCGCGACCTGCTGGTGCTGCTGGTGATCCTGCCCTTCGCTTCCAACTTCCTCGTCCGCATCTATGCCTGGATCATGCTGCTGGGGCCGGCCAACCTGCTCTACACGCCCTTCGCCGTGATCGCCGGCATGGTCTATGTGCATCTGCCCTTCATGATCCTGCCGCTCTACACGAACCTCGAAAAGCACGACCCGGCCCTGCTCGAAGCGGCGCAGGATCTCGGCGCCTCCGCCTGGACGCGCTTCTGGCGCGTGACTTTCCCGCTGTCGCTGCCGGGCGTCTTCTCGGGTTCGGCGCTGGTGTTCATTCCCGTGCTCGGCATGTTCGCCGTGCCGGAACTGCTCGGCGGCACCGGCGACATCCTGATCGGCAACCTGATCAAGGAGCAGTTCCTCGAAAACCGCGACTGGCCGCTCGGTTCGGCGCTGGCCATCATGCTGACGGTATTGGTACTGGCGCTCGCCGCGCTCGCCGCCTGGGCCGCGCGCAAGGGCCTGCACGGCACGGAGGCGATAACGTGAAACGTTCGTCCTTCTGGCTCTGGGCGGCCGCGCTGGCCGTCTATGCCTTCCTCTATGTGCCGCTCGCCGTCGTCGTGCTGTTCTCGTTCAACGACTCGCAGCTCAACGCGCAGTGGGTCGGCTTCACCACCAGCTGGTACGCCAAGCTGCTCGGCGACGACGAGATGCTGCGCGCGGCGGCCAACTCGGTGCTGATCGCCCTGCTGTCCTCGACCATCGCCACGGTGCTCGGCGCCATGGCCGGCCTGGCGATGCACCGCTACCGCTTCCGGTGGCTGCCCTTCCTGGTGCTGACGCCGGTGGCGATGCCCGAAATTCTGCTCGGCGTCTCGCTGCTGCTGTTCTTCCGCCAGGTGCTCGACCTCACGCTCGGTTTCATGTCCATCCTCGTCGCCCACATCACCTTCTCCATCGGCTTCGTCGCCATCATCGTGCGCGCGCGCCTGGCCGGCATGGACGAGAGCATGTTCGAAGCGGCGCGCGATCTCGGCGCCACGCCGTGGCTGACTTTCCGCCGCATCACCCTGCCGCTGATCCTGCCGGCGCTGGTGGCCGGCTTCCTGATGAGCTTCACGCTCTCGATCGACGACTTCGTCATCACCTTCTTCGTCGCCGGCGTCGGCGTCACGACGCTGCCGCTGCAGATCTATTCGATGATCAAGGTCGCCGTCACGCCCGAGGTCAACGCCGTGTCCACGCTGCTGATGGCGCTGACGCTGACCCTGGTCTTCCTCGCCAGCCGCTTCGCACCCGACGTGCTGAAGGGTCGGGGATAGGCCAGTCCGGAAGTAACGGCGGCTGACGAAACGTCCTGGACATGTTATCGTTGCACATGACCCTTTGGAGGCAGTAAATGACCACTCATGCCGTCAGCGTTTCCCAGTTCAAGGCGCATTGCCTCGACATGATCCGCCAAGTCGAAACCGCGGGTGCGGCCGTCGATCTCATGCGCCGCGGCAAGGTCGTCGCCCGCCTGGTGCCGACCACGTCGGCGTCGCCCGCCACGCCGACCTGGCTGCGATTGCGCAGCCGCGGCCGGCTGGGCGCAGCACCGGAAGAGTCGGTACTCGACGAAGGCGCGTTCGAGGCCGCCACAGCACGGCGATGAAGCCGCCACTGCTGCTGGACACCCATGTCTGGCTCTGGTGGCTGCTGGGCCAGCCGGAACTGCCGGCCCGCGAGCGCGACGCTCTCGACGCCCTGGCCGCCGCCGGCAAGCCGCCCGCGCTTTCCGCCATCAGTTTGTGGGAAGCGCAGATGCTCGCAGCGAAGGGCCGGCTGACTATCGACGTACCGCTGACCCATTGGCTGCCGACGGCTGCCGCACCCGAAGTCGTGACGCTGGTACCGCTGGACGTTGCCGTAATCCTCGCGCTCGATAGCCTGCCTGTAGGGTTCCACGGCGACCCGGCAGACCGCATCATCGTTGCCAGCGCGCGCGCCCACGACCTGCCGCTGGCAACGAAGGACAGCAACATCCGCCGCTCACGCGCGGCCAAGCTGTGGAAAGTGCAGTGACTACGGTCGGTCGCATCCTCGCCGCGGCCGCACTTTTTCTGCTGTTCCTCGCCGGCAGCGCCCACGCCGAAGACGTGCTCCATCTCTACAATTGGAACAACTACATCAGCGACGACACGCTGCAACGCTTCGAGGCCCACTGCCGCTGCCGCGTCAAACAGGACTACTACTCGGACAACGAGGAGATGCTGGCCAAGCTCGAAGCCGGCGCGGTCGGCTACGATCTGCTGGTGCCGACGGGCAACGCCGTCGAGTCGCTGATCCGGCGCAACGCCCTGCGCGACCTCGACAAGACGCTGCTGCCGCACCTGAAGAACGAAAAGCCCGAATTCACGAACCTCTGGTTCGATCCCGGCAACCGCTACTCGGTGCCCTACGCCACGACGGTGACGCTGATCGGCTACAACGCCGACAAGATGCGCGAACTCGCCCTGCCCACCGACACCTGGGCGCTGATCTTCGAGCCCAAATACCTGGAGAAGATCAAGGGCAGGATCACCGTGCTCAACAGCCAGCGCGAGCTGATGGCGGCGGCGATGAAGTACCTCGGCCATTCGGTGCAGGAGCAGGATCTCGCCAAATGGGAAGAGGCCAAGCGCCTGATCCTGCGCGCCAAGCCCTACTGGGCGACGTTCTCCAACAGCACCTACATCAAGGATCTCGCCATCGGCAACATCTGGGTCGCCCACGGCTACTCGAACGACATGTACCGGGCGCGCGAGGACGCCAAGGCCGCGCGCCGCCCCTTCCGCATCGGCTTCGAGACGCCGCAGGAAGGCGCCGTGCTGGCGGTCGACAGCTTCGTGCTGCACCAATCGGGCGCGCGGCCCGATCTCGCGCACCAGTTCATCGATTTCATGCTCGACGGCAAGAACGCCGCCGACGTTTCCAACCTGATCGGCGCCGGCAACCCCAACGCCGCCGCCATTCCGCACATCCGTCCCGCAATCGCCGCCGAAGCGGGCATCTTCCCGCCGCCGCAAACCCTGGCGAAGCTCGAAATGCTGCGCGACTTCGACCCGAAATTGCGCCGCGCCCTCTCGCGCATGTGGACCGAGATCAAGGTGCGCTGATGCCCAGACCCTGAACGCCTATGGCGAGTTCCGGGTCAGGATAGACAAGGCGACGGCCGATGCGGTGTTCGCGCCGTCCTGATCGCCCGTCATCACCTCAACCAGCCCGCCGTAATTCCACGATAAGGATGCGGACATTCCGGCTCAAGCTTCCTCGCGCGACGCGCTAAAATGGCGATCCGCTCACGACCCGCTCCTGCCATGTCCAACCCGACCAACATCGAACTCGTCTGCCCGGCCGGCGGCTTGCCGGCGTTGAAGGCGGCCGTCGACAACGGCGCCAACTGCGTCTATGCCGGCTTCAAGGACGACACCAACGCGCGCAACTTCACCGGCCTCAACTTCGACGAGAACTCGTTGCGCGAAGGCATCCGCTACGCGCACGACCGCTCTGTCCGGGTGTTGATCGCCCTCAACACCTATCCGCAGACCGAGAACTGGAGCCGTTGGACGGCCGCTGTGGACCGCGCCGTCGACTACGGCGTCGACGCCATCATCCTCGCCGACATCGGCCTCATGGACTACGCGCAGCGCACCCACCCGAACCTGCGGCTGCATCTGTCGGTGCAGGGCTCGGCCACCAGCTACGAGGCGATCAACTTCTACCGCGAGCGCTTCGGCATCCAGCGCGCGGTGCTGCCGCGCGTGCTGTCGCTGGCCCAGGTCGAGCAGGTGGTGAAGAACACACCGGTGGAGATCGAGATCTTCGGCTTCGGCGGCCTGTGCGTGATGGTCGAGGGGCGCTGCGCGCTTTCGGCCTACGCCACCGGCACTTCGCCCAACTGCAACGGCGCCTGCTCGCCGGGCAAGGCCGTGCGCTGGGAACAGACGCCGCAGGGCATGGAGACGCGCCTGTCCGGCATTTTGATCGACCGCTTCGCCGACGGCGAGCGCGCCGGCTACCCGACGCTGTGCAAGGGCCGCTTCGAGGTCGACGATGCAACCTACTACGCCATCGAGGAGCCGACCAGCCTCAACACGCTCGAACTGCTGCCGCAGCTGATGGAAATGGGCATCCGCGCCATCAAGATCGAGGGCCGCCAGCGCAGCCCCGCCTATGTCGCCCAGGTGACCAAGGTCTGGCGCGAGGCCATCGATGCCTGCCGGCGCGACCCGGCGCACTTCGCGCCGAAAGCGGCATGGACGGCCGAGCTCAACAAGGTTTCCGAAGGCCAGTCGACGACGCTCGGTGCCTACAACCGGCCATGGAAATGAAACTCGCCCTCGGCCCCAACCTCTTCTACTGGACCCGGCAGGCCACGCTCGACTACTACGCGGCGCTGGCGGAGCAGCCCATCGACATCGTCTATCTCGGCGAGACCGTCTGCTCGCGCCGCCACGAGCTGCGCGCCGACGACTGGCTCGAACTCGCGTCGCAGCTCGGCGACGCCGGCAAGGAAGTCGTGCTCTCCTCGCAGGCGCTGATCGAATCCGAGTCCGACCTCAAGGCCCTGCGCCGCCTCGTCGACAACAATCATTTCCGCGTCGAGGCCAACGAGATGGGCGCGGTGCGCCTGCTGGCCGAGCACAAGCTGCCCTTCGTCGCCGGCATGTCGCTCAACGTCTTCAACAGCCACACGCTGCAACTGCTGGCCGACATGGGCGCGACGCGCTGGGTGATGCCGCCCGAATCGAGCCGCGCGACGCTCGCCGGCATCATGCAGGCGCTGCCGGCCGGCATGGAGACGGAAGTCTTCGCCTACGGCCGCCTGCCGCTGGCGTGGTCGGCGCGCTGCTTCACGGCGCGGCGCTTCAACCTGCAGAAGGACAACTGCGAGTTCAAGTGCATCGAATTTCCCGACGGCATGCTCGTGAAGACGCGCGAGCACCAGGAGTTCCTCGTCCTCAACGGCATCCAGACCCTGTCGGCGAAAACCTATAATCTGCTGCGCGACCTGCCGCAGCTGGCCGCCGCGGGCGTCGATATCGTGCGCATCAGCCCGCAGGCGGAAGGCACGGCCGCCGTGATCGAGCTGTTCCGTCAAGGCGTCGCGGGCGGACTGCCGGACGCCGCCGCCGCGCAAGCGGCCGTCGGCACCTGCAACGGCTTCTGGCACGGCCAGCCCGGACTCGAACTCGTGGAGAGTGGAAAATGACCTTCAAGCTGCCAGATTTCACGCTGCCGGCGCCCATCGCCCGCCTCGGCCTCAGGCTGCCGCAACTGCCGCCCAGCCTCGCGCTCGTCACCGCCTTGAACCTCGCGCTCGGCCGCATGATCCCGCGCGCGCCGCTGGAACCGCTGATCGGCAAGCGCTTCGCCATCCGCGTGCTCGATGCCGGGCTGACGCTGCGTTTCGCCTATTCGGCGCGCGGCTTTAGTTCCGGCATCACGCCCGCAAGCGGGCATGAGCCTGCACTGAAATCTTATTTTCGGCCGCTGTTCGACAACGCCAAGCCCGACCTCACCATCTCGGCCCGCAGCCGCGACTTCATCGCCCTGATGGCGCGCGAGGAAGATCCCGACACGCTGTTCTTCAGCCGCCGCCTGCTGATGGAAGGCGACACCGACCTCGGCCTGCTGGTGAAGAACACGCTCGACGGCATCGAACTGCCGCACTTCGACCCGGCCCGCCTGGCGCCCGCGGAAGTGCTGCGCCGCCTGCGGGAACGGCTGGCTCACTGACGCTAATTGCGGCCGCCGGCTTCCCACCTCAGCCTTTACCTCGCCGCCGCCTATACGCTGCTGGCGGTCTATGCCAGCCTGCATCCGTTCGCCGACTGGCGCGATTCCGGCGCCGACCTTAGCGCCTTTCTCGTCGCCGGCTGGCCGCGCTACTGGACCGGCTTCGATTTCGTCGTCAACACCCTCGCCTACCTGCCGCTCGGCTTCCTCTGGGTGCCCGTCTCGCAGCCGCGCCTGGGCCGCGTCGGCGCCGTGCTGCTCGCCACGCTCTGCGGCGCGGCCCTGAGCCTGGGGATGGAGACGCTGCAGAACTATCTGCCCAGCCGCATCCCTTCCAACGTCGATCTCGCCTGCAATACGCTCGGCACCCTCGCCGGCGCCCTTGCCGGCGCGCGCTGGGGCCACCAGCTGCTCGACGGCGGCCGCCTCCATGCACTTCGCATGCGCATGATCGTCGCCGGCCGCATGGGCGATGCCGGGCTGCTGCTGCTGGGCCTCTGGCTGTTGACGCAGCTCACGCCCGAGACGCTGCTGTTCGGCAACGGCGACCTCAGGAACCTCCTCGGCCTGGCCGCCCCGCTGCCCTACAGCGCGGGGCGCTTCGCCGACATCGAGGCCGCCATCGTTTGCGCCGATACGCTGGCGGTGACGCTGCTGGCCACGCGCCTCGGCCGCCTGCGGCTGCGCCTGCCGGTGCTGGCGCTGATCGTCGCCGCCCTGGCGCTGAAAAGCTTCGTCCTCGCCCTGAGCCTCGACGCGGCGCACGGCTTCGCCTGGACGACTTACGGCAGTCTCGCCGGGCTCGGCGGCGGACTGGCGCTGTGGCTCGCCGCCAGCCTGCTGCCCCCTCCCATGCAGCAGGCATCGGCGGCGCTGGCCCTGCTGTTCGCCACCGTGCTCGTCAACCTCGCGCCCGAGAACCCCTATCTCGCCAACACTTGGCAGACCTGGAATCCCGGCCAGTTCCTCAACTTCCACGGCCTGACGAAACTGGTGTCGTCGCTGTGGCCCTTCCTCGCCCTGCCCTGGCTCATGATGCTGCGAATGGAAAAGAAATGAACAACGAAATCACCGATCTGCCCTCGCTGCGCGACGCGCTGCGCGACTTCGCCGCCGCGCGCGACTGGCGCCCGTTCCACACGCCGAAGAACCTCGCCATGGCGATGATCGTCGAGGCGGCCGAGCTCGTCGAGCATTTCCAGTGGGCAACGCCCAAGGAAAGCATGGCGCCGCCGCCGGACAAGCTCGCCGCGATCCGCGACGAGGTCGCCGACACGCTGATCTACCTCGTCGAACTCGCCGACGCGCTCGACATCGACCTGATCGCAGCCGCCCGCGACAAGATTGCCAAGAACGCCGTCAAATATCCGGCGCCGTAGCGGAAAAGAACGTAAGGGACTGCCCGGAACTGACGCATCGCGGGGTGTTCCTCTCGCCCGCTTGAAGATTGCCAACTGTCCGCAACTTGCGTATATTAGCTCCATGAAAGCACTGTTCGTTGAGCTACCTGCCTTCTCCCGATTCAGGACGGATTACCTGACCGACGAAGGTTTCCGCGCCTTGCAGAATGCGCTGATGGAGAGCCCGGAAGCCGGCGACGTGATCGAAGCCACCGGCGGGCTGCGGAAGCTGCGCCAAGCCGATCCGAGACGCGGCAAAGGCAAGCGCGGTGGGCTGCGGGTGATTTACTTCTGGTGGGAAGCGGGCCGACAGTTCTGGCTTTTCACCCTGTACGACAAGGACGAGACGGACGACTTGAGCGCGAAAGACAAGAAGGCGCTCAAGGAGATGCTGAAACGGGAACTGGAGGCGAGACAATGAAGAAGCGGAACCTGTTTGCCGAGATTGCCGAAGGCTTCGACGCGCTGGCAGACGAGCGCGCCGGCAAGCATACCTTGCGCACGCATGAGGTTGTCATGAGGCCGGCGCCGGATGTCAGCGCGGGTGAGTTGCTGGCCCTGCGGGAACGCCTGCACCTTTCGCGCCCGGTATTCGCCCGCTACCTGCGCACCAACCCGCGCACCCTGGAGAACTGGGAACAGGGCCGGGCGCGGCCGAATGCCCAGGCCGCCCTGTTGATCCGCCTGGTCGAGCGTTACCCGGATACCGTCGAGCGGCTGGCGACGGTCTGAACGCGGCGGGTGTCGGCGACCGGAGTACCCCCCCGCTTGAGCCTTGGGCACGCGCAGGATATCCGGAGTCAAACCTATGTGCGCTACCCGGACAAAAGCCGCGACTTGTAGTTTGCAAAAAAACGGCTGCCATCAAGACCCAGCACGTCGGCCAGTTCGACGAATTCCGTAAAGTCGAGCCGCCGCTCGCCCCGCTCGTATTTGGAAACGAAACTTTGCGGCTTGTTCAACCGGGCCGCCACCTCGACCTGGGTCAGCCCGGCCTCCTCCCGTGCCGCCACGAGCATGGCGCGAAAAATTTCGTACTGGCGACGGTGCAATGAACTGGGCATGCGCCCAGCGTAATAACCCGTTGTCGAATATCCCAAACCGGGTTATGCTATCGGTGTTGCGTCAGCGGGATATTTTGCGGGTATTACTTTAGTCGGATTGACTTACCCCCCCCCCGCAATCATCATGCCCGGCCTAAGAAAAATTAACCGTCAAGGGGGAAAATCGTGCGCTTGCTTCGCGCCATAACAAGCTGTTGTCTTCTGTCATCACTTGTCGTTCCGGCCGCAATGGGAGCTCCCGCCGACGACCTGAAATCCCTGCTCGAACAAGAAAAGGCCGCCGAAGCCTACGCGCTCGGCCGCGCTTCCCCCGATCAGTTGGGCGACCCGCGCTTCGACTTCTTCTACGGCATTGCCGCGCTCAACGCCGGCCATGCCGGCGAAGGCGTGCTGGCGCTGGAGCGTTTGCTGCTGACCGCGCCCGATCACCGCCGCGGCCGGCTCGAACTGGCGCGCGGCTATTTCCTTCTGGGAGAGGATCAGCGCGCGCGTGACGAATTCGAGGCCGTGCTGGCAACGTCCGCCGTGGCGGCCGAGCGGGAGATCATCAACCGCTACCTCGACGCCATCCGTTCCCGCGAATCGAGCTACCAGCCCAGCGCCAACGTCTTCGTCGAAGCCGGCATCGGCTTCGACAGCAACGCCAATGCCGGCGTCAAGAGTTCCAACCTCGGCGTGCTGGGCACCCTGGCGCCGACCTCGACCGCCAACCGTTCCGGCAGCAAGTTCAACAGCTACGCCGCGGGCGCGCAGGGTACTTATCCGCTGGCCCCGGGGATTGCGCTTTTCGGCTCGATCGGCATCGACGGCAAGTGGTACCACGACAGCAAGGACGACATCTACAACATCGATTCCATCAGCGGGCACGGCGGCGTCTCCGTCATCCGGGATCGCAACCTCTATCGCGCCTACGCCGCCCGCAGCACCCTGTCGGTGGATAACCAGCGCTTCCTTACCACGACCAGCGCCAACGGTGACTGGCAGCATCAACTCGACCCATCCAACCGCCTCAACTTCGGCCTGCAATACGCCTGGCTGCGCTACACGGACACCATGTCCGTCACGGTGCTCGACCAGGCGCCCGTGCTGTCGCAGAACACTGCGCGCAATGCCAC
>Ga0209211_10008782_pt1 | contig 13699 bp, 12 predicted proteins | sample RifGroA2_FD_183992 | JGI IMG/M metagenome (GOLD analysis project Ga0209211, IMG submission 183992) | Groundwater microbial communities from Rifle, Colorado, USA - Groundwater A2 (SPAdes) (version 2) | ecosystem: Environmental > Aquatic > Deep subsurface > Groundwater | place: Rifle, Colorado...
ACGGCGTGCCCGTGGAAGAGATCGTGCGTGGCATACAGAACGGTGTGCGCAAGGTCAACATCGACACCGACATCCGCCTGGCCATGACCGGCGCCATGCGCCAGAGCTTTGCCCAGAACCCGAGCGAATTTGATCCGCGCAAGTCGCTGATTGCAGCCCGCAAGGCCGCGATGGGCATCTGCCAGCTGCGTTTTGAGGCCTTTGGCTGCGCCGGCATGGGCAGCAAGATCAAGCCGATCCACCTCGACGTGATGGCGGCGCGTTACGCCTGAACGGGCTGACAGGTTTCGCTGTCAATGGGGAACCAAGGGAAGGGGCTGCCCTTGGTTTAAGAGGTGACCGAAAACGGGCGCATGAAATGCTTACGCTTGCGGGACAACACTCTTCAGACCCGCCAGAAAGGAGTGGACCTGCAAGGCGATGACCTTGTCCACCTTGAGATCAGTCTGGTCACGGTAAATGTGCCGCCGTATGGCCAGGTGCGAGACGGCGCCGTGCAATATCCAGCAAATTTCCTGAACTTCTGCCTGGGCCTGGTTGGGTGGAGATGTCAAGCCAGCTTCGTGAAGTGCTTCCTTCATGATGGTGTCAAGGAGATGTTTGATGATGGATGCAATATAGGTTGGCGCCATCTCAACTTCAGCCAGTGATGCATACAAAAATAAGCGCATCCAGCTGCGCGTCAGGACGGTATCGTAGTACTCGCAATAAAATTCCTTGAGACGCTGTTCCATGGGCTTGCTTCGGTCCTGGAGTTGTACAAACCACACCGCCTTGAAGACGCCGGCAATGCTCGTCTCGTACACGGCATTGATCAATGCCGATTTGTTGGGAAAGATGCTGTAGAGGAGCCGTTGCGATACCCCGCAGGATTCAGCCAGCGCGCGTGTTTGTGCGGTCAGTCCATATTCCGAGAAGAATTCGAAGGCCTTTTTCAGTATCTGCTCACGGCGATCCGCCGCTGGCATACGCACGGTGACGCGCCTGCCCTTGCGCTTGGGTGCACTGCTTTCGGACTTTTGACGCAGAGTTGTTAGGTGATCTGATTTGGCGCGCATAAGAGGTATAAAAATGAAAAAGTGTCTTACTTTAATGGCAAAATATATCTTCAGTTGACGATGAGTGAAATGAAACTATTTTAAGGCGTACCTCAGGGTATTCCGAACCATTTATAGCTGGAGAAAAATCATGATTCTAGAAATGCGCACATATCAGATTCAGGCAGGAAAGGCGCCTGAGTTTCTGAAAATTTATCAGGCCAATGGCTTGCACATCATCACGCGTTATGCCAGATTGATCGGTTGCTGGACCAAGGAATCCGGGGTCTTGAATTCTGTTGTTTTCCTCTGGGCCTACGACGATTTTGCGCACCGAAGTGCCCAGCGCACCAAGATGGCCCAAGACGCAGAGTGGGTGGCGTTCGTGCCCACGATCCTGCCTTATCTTGTGCATCAGGAAAGTGTATTTCTCAATCCTGTGGGTTTTTCACCGATCCAGTAGGGCGACCGACCAGGCTTGCCTGCACCGGTGTGGTGCGGTAACCCTGGCACGCAAAATGCATAACCTGATTGGCTCAATTTGGCGTTAAATTTTTCTTCGTTATCGTCACTTGACGATCAAAAAAAATTAAGCAACAATGCGACCGGACCAGTTTTTCGGTGGGCGTGAAACTGAACCTCAATCCGCAGCCCGTAGCCATGCTGCAGTCATTAACACAGGAGAGTGAGAGATGCGTAATTTATGGACAGAAGGTTCGAATCGTCGTGATTTTTTAAAGATGACTGCCTCAGCCAGCGTGGCTGGATCCGGGTTGCTGTCACTTCCCGGTCATGCGCAGGCTGCGCCGCTGAACTTCTACACCTGGTCGGCTGCGGTGGATACCGTCAAGAGTCACCTGGGGGCATTCGAGGCCAAGACCGGCATCAAGGTCAACTACAACAACGCACCCTGGGCGCAGTACCGCGACACCATGGTGACCAAGTTTGTGGGCAAGGCGCCGCTGGACGTCTTGTGGGTTTCCGACAGTTGGCTGCCTGAGTGGGCAGACGCGGGTTGGCTGGCTCCGATCAACAATTTTCCCGAGTTGATGAAATACAACGCAGAGGCCGACGACTTCAGCACGCAATCGATGCAGTACAAAGGCAAGCAATATGGCTTGAGTTATTACACCGACTACATGGCGTTTTTCTATGACGAGGAAAAGCTGAAAAAGGCCGGTATCAAGGAGCCGCCAACGACCTGGGACGAACTGGTTCAGCAATCACTCAAGATCAAGGCTGCTGGTATTTCCGAGTACCCCATGATGTTGCCCATGGCGCGTGAAAGCTGGTTGATCGAATTCCTGACCGCCATGGTGTATTCCAATGGTGGTGGGTTTACCGACGCCAGCGGCGCGGCCATCATGAGCGATCCGAAAAAAGGTGCCGTGCAGGCCTTGCAATGGATTGTCGATGCCGTCAACAAGTACAAGATCATTTCGCCCGCCTGCGTTGAAACCGGCGAGCTCAACGGCCTGAAGTCATTCAGCTCCGGCAACCACGCGTTTGCCCTGCTGAGCCGCTATCGCATCCGCACCCTCAACGATCCCAAGCAGTCGCAGATTGCCGGGCGTGTCAAGCAGGCGCTGATGCCTGCTGGCGTCGGTGGTTCACATGCTACCGTGGGATGGATGCGTTTTCACGGCATGTCGGCGCAGGCCGCTGCCGACAAAACGCGTGCCGCCAATGCGGCGAAGTTGATTGAATGGTTTGGCGGCAAGGCCGATGGTCAGTACCGGTTCCAGAAAATGCTTTTTACCGACATCGGCTCCGGTTTTGCGGTGAAAGGCTTGTTCAAGGATCCTGAAGTCCAGGCCTCCTACGCAAAATATTCCGACATGGCCATGTTCGAAAAGCAGCAACAGTTCGCCCGTAAAAAAGACGTCATCACGCGATGGTTTGGCGAGTGGGACGAAATCAACGGCTCGGCCTGGCAGTCGGCCGTCATCGGCAAGATCACGCCGGCTGATGCGCTGAAGAAGTCGGCCCAGGCCTGGAACGACCTGCGCAAGCAGTCTTGAGTATCTGACGGTTCCGGGGGTGACTTACAACGCCCCCGGATGTGCATCCTGAAAGAGGCAATTCGATGAGCAACAAAAGCAAGGGGTTACGCCGGTTGATCGGCACCCCGGTCAGTGCGTATGACCAGAAAAGTGCCATGCTTTTTCTCGCACCCATGATGGTCATCCTGACGGCCGTGGCGGTTTTCCCGATCCTGTATTCGTTCTGGATCAGCCTGTTTGACCTCAAGCTGACGCGTCCACACCGTGCGCCCTTCGTCTGGTTCGACAACTATGTGCACATCTTTCAGGACCAGATGTTTTGGGATTCGGTCGGGCGCAGCACCAGCTTTACCCTGATGTCAGTGACGGCCATCATGTTGATTGCGATGTTGATGGCCTTGCTGCTCAACGAGGATTTCCGGGGCCGCCGCATCCTGTCGGCTATTTTGTTGATTCCCTGGGCGATTCCCTATGTGGCCAACGGGCTCATGTGGAAATGGATTTATGACTCCGGCTACGGCGCCCTCAATGGTCTCCTGTTTCAGCTCGGGCTGATCGACAAGTACCTGGTGATGCTCGGGGATGTCGATAAGACCATGTTGCTCATCACCAACTCCTTTGTCTGGAAAGAGGTGCCATTGGCCACCATCTTGTTGCTGGTGACGCTCAAATCGATTCGCGCTGACTTGTACAGCGCCGCCAAAGTTGATGGTGCCAATGTCTGGCAGCGCTTCATTCACATTACCCTGCCGGCGCTGACACCGGGCTTTGCCCTGGTCATGATTTATGAAACGATGATGGCCATACGGCATTTCGATCTGTTTTTCATCCTGACCGAAGGCGGACCGGCCGATGCATCCCACGTGGTCGCCTGGCAGGTCTACGTTGAAACCTTTCGCAAACTTGCGTTTGGTACCGGGGCGGCACTGGCCTACATCATGGCGATCGTCACCTTCACGCTGGCCTTTTTCATCATCCGAAGCACGAGCCGCAAGCTTTAGCCGGACATTGCAACCCGAGTCCCCTGCAACTTATGAAAATCCCCCACTTTGGCAGACGAGCACTGCTCTTTTTTGCCTCGCTGCTCTTTGCCCTGTATGTGTTGGCGCCGATTGGCTGGCTGGTTTCCTCGTCGTTCCAGTCGGAGGCCGAGATCACCTCGGTGCCACCGCACTGGATACCCGAAGAACCCACGTTTGAAAATTTTGCGACGATCTTTACCGCCAAGGACAAGGTGGTGACCTATGAAAATCGCAAAGAGGGGGACACTGCAACAGGCGGCTTTATTCCTTCGACGGCCAAAAATCTGCTGCCATCCATGTGGAACAGCCTGGTGGTGGCGGTATCGGTGGTTATCCTGAACTTGTTGGTCAGTGTGCCGGCGGCCTATGCGCTGGCCAAAATCCGTTTCATCGGCCGCGACAGTTCGATCTACTTCATGCTCACGACCCGGGTGATCCCGGACATTGCGCTGGTGGTGCCGTTCTTCCTGTTCGTGCAGCAGCTCGGCTTGCTAGACAGCAAGCTATCGCTCATCATCACCTACCTGGCCATCACCGTGCCGTTCAGTACTTTTATTCTGACCGGCTACTTTGAGTCCCTGCCGGATGACCTGGACAAGGCGGCACGGGTAGATGGCTGTTCACGCTTTCAGACCTTGACGCTGGTGTATCTGCCACTGGCCTTGCCATCGCTGGTGGCGGTGGTACTTTTTACCTTCCTCACCAGCTGGAATGAGTTTTTGCTGGCGCTGATGTTCACCCAGACCCTGGCATCACAAACCATGCCGATCGTGGTGGCGTCGTTCACGTCGGATTTCAACATCAGCTTTTCGTTCATCAATGCCGCTGGCGTGCTCGCCATCGTGCCACCGGTGGTGGTTGCCATCATGTTTGAGCGTTATATCGTCTCCGGCCTGACGGCCGGTGCTGTCAAAGGTTAAAGGAGTAAAACGTGGCCCGGATCAAATTTGAAAGCGTCGGTAAACATTACCCCAATGGGTTCGTCGCACTGGAAAATCTCAATCTCGACATTGCCGACAAGGAGTTCCTTGTCTTGCTCGGCCCCTCTGGTTGCGGCAAGTCGACTACCTTGAACATGATCGCAGGGCTGGAAGATGTGACTGAGGGAAACCTCTATTTCGACAACGAGGTGATGAACATTGTCCCGCCGCACAAGCGCGATGTGGCCATGGTGTTTCAGAGCTACGCGCTGTATCCGAACAAGACGGTGTACGAGAACATCGCCTTCGGCCTGCGCATGCGCAAACACCCCAAGGATGAGGTGGATCGCCGTGTGCGTGATGCGGCACGCCGGTTAGAGATCGAGCCGCTGCTGGAGCGGCGCCCCGACCAATTGTCAGGTGGCCAGCGCCAGCGTGTGGCGCTGGGGCGGGCCATGGTGCGGCAACCCGCGGTATTTTTGATGGACGAGCCGCTGTCGAACCTGGATGCGACGCTGCGTATATCCATGCGCGCCGAGATCAAGCAGTTGCATCAGGCCATGCAGACCACGTTTGTCTACGTCACGCACGATCAGGCCGAGGCCCTGACGCTGGCCGATCGTATTGTGGTGATGCGCAGCGGCGTGGTGCAGCAGATTGGCAAGCCGGACGACATTTATGAGCGCCCGCGCAACATGTTTGTGGCCTCGTTCCTGGGTAATCCGCCAATCAATTTCATGGACGGCACCCTGGCCATGGAGGGCGGTCGGATGGTGTTCCGGCGTGGTCAGCTGGCGCTGACGCTGCCACCCCACGTGGCCGAGCGGGTCAGTGGTCAGGCCGGGCGCGCCGTGGTGTTGGGCATCCGCGCCGAGGACGTGGCATCACACAGCGGCGAATCAACCGACGATTGCCTGCAGGGCCGCATCCTCTCGGTGCTGCCGGTCGGTTCCGACCAGTTTCTGGAAGTGGAAGTGGAGGGGACCAAGCTGTTCTTCCGCGTCGGCAAGGAAGGCCAGCACAAGGACGGCGACAACGCACTCTTGCGCGTGAACCTGAACCGCCTGCACCTGTTCGACAAGCAGGACAGCCAGAGCCTGGTCTGGTAGGACGCATTTGTGAAACCCGCTGCATTTGACTACCTGCGCCCCAGCTCGCTGGAAGAAGCGCTGCAACAACTGGCGGCTGGCGGTGACCGCGCCAAGGTGATTGCCGGTGGCCAGAGCCTGGGGCCCATGCTGAACATGCGGCTTGCCATGCCGTCGGTGCTGATTGACCTGAATGACTTGATGGAGCTCGCCTATGTCCGGGACAGTGGCGCCTTTCTGAGCATTGGCGCCCTGACCCGGCACGCGCAGATTGCCGGCTCCGCGCTGGTGCAGGCGCGCTGCCCCTTGCTGGGGCAAGCAGCGAAGACCATCGGCCACTACGCGATTCGCCAGCGCGGCACCCTCGGCGGGAGTCTGGCGCATGCCGACCCGGCCGCGCAGTTCCCCCTGATTGCGATGACGTTGGGCGCGGAAATCGAGATTGCACGCCAGGGTGGGTCGCGCCGTGTGCCGGCTTCGGTCTTTTTCCAGTCCGCCATGGCGACGGCGCTGGCGCCGGATGAAATCATCCGTTGCGTGCACTTTCCGACCATCAGCGTGAATGAGGGGACGTCTTTTCAGTTGTTCAATCGCCGTCATGGCGACTACGCCATCGTCGCGGTGGCCGCCACGGTGGCATTACAGGACGAGCGCGTCGTGCGTGTGCGCCTGGGGCTGAGCGGCGTGAGTGCCATCCCGCAGTCGTGTGATGGCATGGTGCGCCCCTTGCTCGGCCAGCTTGCCAGTGCGGCATGGGCGGCCGACGTGGCGCGCGCGGTGCGTGCCGTCGTGACGCCCGAAGACGATGCGGGCATCACGGCGGTGTACCGCAAGGAATTGACCGAAAAGCTGGTGCAACAGGCATTGGAGCGCGCCTTGACTCGCGCCAAAGGATGAATCAAATGCGTCATGTGGAAAAACGATCCATCACCCTGACCGTGAACGGTGAAAACCACGAGCTGTGGCTAGAACCCCGCAAGCTGTTGGCCGATGCGCTGCGCGAGGACTGCCGTTTGACCGGCACCCATGTCGGCTGCGAGCATGGGGTGTGTGGCGCCTGCACCGTGCTGGTCGATGGCAAGCCGGTGCGCGCTTGCCTGACCTACGCCATCCAGATGGAAGGGCATGAGGTGGCGACGATTGAGTCGGTGGCCAGCAACAGCGTCTTGTCACCGCTGCAGCAGGCGCTGCACGAGGTCCATGGCTTGCAGTGCGGCTTTTGCACGCCCGGCATTGTGATGACCTTCGAGGCCTTTCTCAAAAGCAATCCGGCACCGAGTGAAGAAGAAATACGCGATGTGTTGTCGGGCAACCTGTGCCGCTGCACCGGCTACCAGAATATTGTGAAGGCCATCCAGATGGCTGCGGTACAGATGCGAAGGAATGCGGACCATGTCGCCGCCTGAGTTTCGTTACATTGGCCAGCACCTGCCGCGCAAGGAAGACTACCGGCTGCTGACCGGGCAGGGTCGCTTTGTGGATGACATCGACATCCCGGGTGCCCTGCATGCCTGCTTTGTGCGTTCGCCCCATGCCCACGCCCGCATCGTTGCCATCAACGCCGAGGCGGCGTGCGAGATGCCCGGTGTGGTGGCGGTGTTCACCGGGCAGGATCTGGCGCAGTGGACCACGCGTCAGCGCATGGCGCCGCCCATTGCGGGGCTGCAGCCGATGGAGATGGACACCCTGCCCATCGACAAAGTGCGCTTTCAGGGCGATCCGGTGGCCTGCGTGCTGGCGACCGACCGTTATCTGGCGGAGGACGCTGCCGAGCAGGTGCTGGTAAATTACGACGTGCTGCCTGCGGTCAGCACCATGTGGCAGGCGCTGGCGCCGGAGGCACCCCGGGTGGATGACAGTCTGAGTTCCAACCTGTTGTCGCATCAGCATGCCGAGCATGGTGATGTCGCAGCGCGCAAGCGCGAGGCTTACCGGGTGATCGAGAGCACTTTTTCCCAGCACCGGCAGACCCATTTGCCGATTGAGACGCGCGGCTGCATCGCGGTGTGGGACGCCGGGCGCCAGCATCTGACTTTTCATGTCGGAACCCAGGTGCCGCATCCCTACCGTACCACCCTGGCCAGCCGATTGCGCCTGTCGGAGTCCCAGGTCAGTGTCATTTCGCCGGACGTGGGCGGCGGCTTCGGCCAGAAAATCGCCCTGTACCGTGAAGAGTTGACGGTGGCTGCGCTGGCGCGTCATCTGAAGCGGCCGGTGCGCTGGCGCGAGGACCGGCTGGAGAACCTGTTGGCCTCCTCACAGGCGCGAGAGGACTTCTGCCGGACCCGCGCAGCGGTCAGCGCCGACGGCCGCCTGCTCGGCCTGGAGCTGGACATTGTGGAGGACTTCGGCGCCTACAGCTTTTATCCGGGCAACTATCTGGCTCGTGTGGTGGCCATGATCCTGACTGGTCCCTACAAGGTGCAGGACTACCGTTACGACGTCAAGGTGGTGCTGAGCAACAAGGTTGGCAACGGGCCGATGCGAGCGCCAATGGCCATCACGAGCTGGGTGATGGACGGCACGATGGACGCGATTGCGCGCGAACTCCAACTGGATCCGGTGGCCGTGCGGCGGCTGAACATGCTGCAGCTGCAGGATTTTCCGTACACCATGGCGACCGGCGAGGTGTTGGCCGACATCACGCCGCGCGAAACCCTGGAAGGTGCGCTCGCCGCCATCGACTACGCGCATTTTCGCCAGCGCCAACAGCAGGCGCGCGCCCAAGGGGTTTACCTGGGTCTGGGCATTTGCACGGTGGTCGAGTCCACCACCTATGGCTCCCGTTTTTACAAAGCCGCCGGCATCGCGGGGTCGGGGCATGAAGCAGCCTGGCTGCGTATTGAACCCTCGGGCGCGGTGAATGCCTCGGTGGGCCTGGGCGCCACCGGCCAGGGTTATGAAACCTCCCTGGCCCATGCCGTGGCCGAAGGCTTGGGCATTCTGCCGCAGCAGGTGCATTTGCATATCGGCCACACCGACATTGCCCCCTACGGCATGGGCAGCCGGGGCGCACGTGGCGGTACCGCTGGCGGCGGCACGTTGTATTTGTGTGCCCAGGAGGCCAGGGTCAAGGTGCTGGCGATTGCCGCCGGGCTGCTGGGTCTGGGCGACAGCGCCGCGCTGCGTTTGCAGGATGGCTGCGTCGAGAAGATGCGCGACGGCATCTGGACCGCCACCGGCGTGGGGCTGGCCGATGTTGCGCGGACGGCCTATCTGGACCCATTGGCCCTGCCGGCCGGGATCGCGCCCGGGCTGGAGTTTCACAAGACCTATGAGCCGCCACCCATGACCTATTCCAACTCCACCCATGTGTGCGAAGTGGAAGTGCAGGTCGCCACCGGGGCCATCCGTTTTGCCCGCTATGTGGTGGCGGAAGATTGCGGCACGGTGCTGAGCCCGGTGGTGGTGGAAGGGCAGCAGCACGGGGCAATTGCCATGGGCTTGTCCGGGTCCCTGTTCGAGCAGGTGCGGTACGACGCAGCCGGACAGAACCTCTCGGGGACCCTGGCCGATTACCTGGTGGCCACGGCCTGTGAGCTGCCCCATTTCGAGCTCATCCCGATGCACACGCCGAACCGGGCGACGCCGGCGGGCATCAAGGGCATGGCCGAGGGCGGCGTGATGGGAGCCATCGGGGCGCTGACCAACGCCGTCAACGATGCGCTCGCACCTTTCGATGTGGTGGTCAACCAGCAGCCGCTGACCCCGATGTATTTGCGCGATCTGCTGCGCGAAAAAACCAACTTCATTCACAAGGCATGACACATGACTGATAGCAAAAACAAACCCCGCGTGGGCTTCATCGGATTGGGCAATATGGGCCAGAGCATGGCCGGGCACATCCTGCAGGCGGGTTATCCGCTGCGGGTCTACAACCGCTCGCGTGACAAGGCCGAGGCCTTGCTGGCGCGTGGCGCTGTCTGGTGCGACAGCCCGGGTGAGCTGGCAGCCAACGCCGACGTGGTCATCACCATCGTGGGTTATCCGCATGATGTGGAGCAGGTCTATCTCGGCGACAACGGTATTGTGGCGCGGGCACGCGGCGCACTGTTGATCGACATGACGACCTCCAGCCCGGAACTGGCGCAACGCATTGCCCAAGCGGCTGCCGGGCAGGGGTGCAGCGCGCTGGACGCGCCGGTGTCCGGTGGCGACATCGGTGCCCGTGATGCCAAACTCGCCATCATGGTGGGCGGCGCGCAGGTGGCGTTCGATGCCGCGCTGCCGATCCTGCAATTGCTGGGCCCCAACATTGTGTTGCAAGGCGGCCCCGGTGCCGGACAACATACCAAGATGTGCAACCAGATCGTGATTGCGGCCACCATCATGGGCGTGTGCGAAGGGCTGGCCTACGGCAAGGCTGCCGGGCTGGACCTGCCGACCGTGCTCAAGTCCATCGGTGGCGGCGCCGCGTCGGGGTTCCAGCTCACCGTGATGGGACAGAAAATCATCAACGGCGACTTCGCGCCCGGCTTCTTTGTCGAGCATTTCATCAAGGACCTGGGCATTGCACTGGCCGAAGCTGGGCGCATGCAGCTGGACCTGCCGGCGCTGGCACTGGCACGCAGGCTGTATGAGGACCTGGCGCAGCAAGGCCACGGCCGGCTCGGCACCCAGGCGCTGTTCAAACACTACGAGGCATAAAACATGGCGATGGAATTCTCCGGGGAATACCGCATCCCTGCCCGGCAGCAACAGGTCTGGGACGCGCTTAATGATCCCACGGTGCTTCAAGCGTGTATTGTTGGTTGCAAGCAACTTGAAAAATTGTCGGATACAGAAATGTTTGCCACCGTGGTGGCCACGGTGGGGCCGATTTCGGCGACTTTCAAAGGCAATGTGGTGCTCAGCGACCTCGATGCGCCCAATGGCTACACTTTGACGGGGCAGGGGCAGGGTGGTGCGGCCGGTTTTGCCAAAATGGCGGCGAGGGTCGCGCTGAGCGAAGTGCACAACGAGACCGTGCTCAAGTACGTGGCCAACGCCGAGATCGGTGGCAAGCTGGCCAGTGTCGGCAGCCGTCTGGTGCAGACCGTGGCAAAAAAGAATGCCGATGACTTCTTCGCCGCCTTTGCCCGCCAGCTGGGCGGCACGGGCGTGAAAGAAGCGGTGGCGCCAGCAGCTGCGCCAGCGACGCCGGTGCCCGGCGCCATCATGCCGGTCGCAGCGACGCCTGCCAGATTATTCAGCTCGCTGGGCGCGCCGGTGCCGGCCTGGCTGGTGGTGTTTGCCTGCGGTTTGGGCATCGCACTCGGTTACTGTTTTGCACGCTTGATCTGAGCGTTGGTAGCACACATCTTGTTGGGAACGCATGGCGATATCAGTTTTTGATTTGTTCAAGGTGGGCATCGGCCCCAGCAGCTCGCACACGGTCGGCCCGATGCGCGCGGCCGCCATGTTCGCGCAGTCGCTGGAGAAAGAGGGTCTGCTCGATCAGACCGCCAGCGTCAAGGCTGAGCTGTATGGCTCGCTGGGCGCGACCGGCAAAGGCCATGGCTCTGACATCGGCATCATGCTTGGCCTGATGGGCCAGACGCCGGACACGGTCGACGTCGATGCGATACCTGGGCTCATCAAGGCCGTGCGCGCGCAGCGGGCGCTGGCCTTGCTGGCGCGCCAGCCGATCACGTTTTGCGAGAAGGAACACCTGCTGATGTACCGGCGCGAAGCGCTGGCCGAACATCCCAACGGCATGCAATTCAGCGCCTTTGATGCGGCAGGCAGCCTGCTGCGTCAAAGCAAGTACCTGTCCGTGGGGGGCGGTTTTGTGGTCACGGTGGGTGCCCGCAATGATCAGGTTCTGACGGCCTACCAGCAGGTGCCCCATCCCTTCACTTCGGGTGACGAACTGCTGGCCGTGTGCCAGCGCCAGGGCTTGACGATCAGCCAGGTCATGTGGGCGAACGAGCGCACCTGGCGCACCGACGCTGAAATTCGCTGCCAGTTGCTGTTGCTCTGGCGCACCATGCGCGAGTGCGTGGTGCGGGGCTTGACGCACGAGGGCACGCTGCCGGGCCCGTTCAAGGTGCAACGCCGGGCACCGGTGCTGGCGGCGCAACTGCGGGCCCGCGCGGAACGGGTGCTGAGTGACCCGCTGTCGGTGCTGGACTGGGTCAACGTTTATGCCTTCGCCGTGAACGAAGAGAACGCTGCCGGTGGGCGTGTGGTCACGGCGCCGACCAATGGCGCGGCAGGAGTCATCCCGGCGGTGCTGCATTACTACGACAAATTCATCGTCAACGCGACCGACGAGGGCGTCATGGAATTCCTCATGACCGCCGCGGCCATCGGTATTCTCTACAAACTCAATGCCTCGATTTCAGGTGCCGAGGTCGGCTGCCAGGGCGAGGTCGGGGTGGCCTGTTCCATGGCGGCGGCTGGATTGGCGGCGGTGATGGGGGGCAGCCCCGGGCAAATCGAAAACGCCGCCGAGATTGGCATGGAGCACAACCTGGGGCTGACCTGCGACCCCGTTGGCGGTCTGGTCCAGGTGCCGTGTATTGAGCGCAATGCCATGGGGGCAGTCAAGGCGCTCAATGCGGCACGCATGGCGCTGCAAGGCGACGGCCAGCATGTGGTGAGCCTGGACAAGGTGATCAAAACCATGCGCGAGACCGGTGCTGACATGAAAACCAAATACAAGGAAACCGCACGCGGCGGGCTGGCGGTCAATATTGTTGAGTGCTGAACAGGAACCAACATGAAAGTCATTGAATTTATTGCCGCCCAGGCGGCCACCCTGGCCGCAACCCGGCGCGACATCCATGGTCACCCCGAGTTGGGCTTTGAAGAAATCCGTACCGCCGATCTGGTGGCCCGCAAGCTGACCGAGTGGGGCATCCCGGTGCACCGTGGCCTGGGCGGCACCGGTGTGGTTGGTATCGTCAAAAACGGCAACTCACAGCGGGCCATCGGTTTGCGCGCCGACATGGATGCGCTGCCCATGCAGGAGTTCAACACCTTTGCGCACGCCAGCCAGCATGACGGCAAGATGCACGCCTGCGGTCATGACGGCCATGTCGCCATGTTGCTGGCGGCGTCCCAATACCTGGCGCAGCACCGCAATTTCGACGGCACGGTGGTCCTTATTTTCCAGCCTGCCGAAGAAAGTGGCGGCGGCGCGCGCGAGATGCTGCGCGACGGCCTGTTTGACAAATTCCCGATGCAGGCGGTGTTCGGCATGCACAACTGGCCGGGCATGCCGGTCGGCAGCTTTGCCGCGAGCCCGGGGCCGGTGATGGCCTCCAGCAACGAGTTCAAGATCACCATCCGTGGCAAAGGCGGGCATGCGGCCTTGCCACACAACGGGCTCGATCCGGTTCCCGTCGCCTGCCAGATGGTGCAGGCCTTCCAGACCATCATCAGCCGCAACAAGAAGCCGATTGACGCCGGTGTCATCTCGGTCACCATGATCCATGCCGGCGAAGCCAAAAACGTGATCCCGGACAGCTGCGAACTGCAGGGCACGGTGCGCACCTTCACGCCGGAAGTCCTCGATTTGATTGAACGGCGCATGCAGGAGATAGCCGAACACACCTGCGCGGCATTTGGTGCCAACTGCGAATTTGAATTCGTGCGCAAGTATCCCTCGACCATCAACTCGGCCCGTGAAGCCGCCCTGGCCCG
>Ga0209211_10008784_pt1 | contig 13699 bp, 8 predicted proteins | sample RifGroA2_FD_183992 | JGI IMG/M metagenome (GOLD analysis project Ga0209211, IMG submission 183992) | Groundwater microbial communities from Rifle, Colorado, USA - Groundwater A2 (SPAdes) (version 2) | ecosystem: Environmental > Aquatic > Deep subsurface > Groundwater | place: Rifle, Colorado...
AAATAAAGGACGGTGGGAAGTTCCTTAAAGGTGGTATGGAATAGTCCCCTGATTTTTTCTTCATATTCTCTATCAGAACCCAAAATATCAGTCCCTGACTTTGTATTCTTTTCCTCAAATAATCGTTTCAGTTTCGATACAATATCTGCAGCCCTGACTTCACCATGAAATACAACCAGAGACTTTTCATGAAACCGTTCAATCAATTTCCCTGCAAGACAACTTTTACCTAACCCTGCTGTTCCACGAATTAACAGACCATATTTGCCATTTTTACCTCGTAAAACTTTGGTGCCGTTCTGAATCTCCCGTCTCCTGCCAATAAACCCGTACTCCAACACCTTTACCTCACTGTCCGCAAGGTGTTTGTATCTGGTTTTCCTGTATGACGTCGGCATTAAAGGACGTTCCGGATCAATGATAGCTATTAAAGGTGCACTATCGGTAAAAAGCCGTAAAAGAGGCCATGTGTGATAGTTCTTTTCCACTTCTTGCCTTGCCCGTTGTACCGCAAAATCAATATCTTTACCCATTGCCAGATACTCGTAAAGTTTGGTTGTCATTATGGTAGCGCCGGTATCTGAAACAGGAAGACCCCATCCCAGCGCTACGGGGATGTTATGCTCAACCATCCGGTAGGCGAAGGATTCAACCTCGTTTGCCTTATCGCTCTTCCCTGTTGAGCAACCAGATAAAAAGAGTACCCGTGGCGGGAAATCCTTAAGTATTTCCCCAAGCCTTTCAGGGGTAACTTCATCTAATCCTCCTATTTCATTTTCCATATAAAACACGGGTCCAAGTTTTGGGTCAATTCCAGCATGGCCTGTAATATGAACAATATCATACCCATTGTCTTGCATAAGGGCATTTTTAAGGCCTTCAAGACTCCCGGAGTCCTCTACTGTCATCTCTATCTGGAATTTCTCTATTGATTTCTGGATACTTTCTTCCTCTTTTTCAAACTGTAATACACTATCACCCAAATCCATTGGTGAACAGGCCATAAACAGTATCTTCAACCTACGCTTTTCTCGAACAATATTCTTTAATCTATTTCTGTCTGTAACTTGTCGAATGATATGGATATTACTGTCTAATTGTAAGAAGTGTTTATCGAATAGGAGTTCAATAGGCAGGGCATCAAGCTCAAACGGTATCGCGAAGTAAAGATGCAGAGGTTCCCCTCGGTCGTAAGATTTTTTGATCGTCTCTCTGAGTTTCCCACCACTTCCATTAAATAGATCAAAAAGGTGGGTACCCAATTCTTGTCCTTCTTTTTCATCGGATTTCCATGCGCTTACACGTGACCTTTTCAGGATTTCCTGAAGTTCTTTTTCGCCTACATGATGAGATAGTATTTCATCAAAACAAATACCTCTCTTTCCATTTGAAATCTCATTATCAATCCTGATTTTCGTCTTTATTCCGTCCATTATTACATTCCCTTTCATCGAGCAATCCCGGACATGACAGCATCTTAGCTATTTTCAAAACAAATTCAATAATTAATTATGGTGTCCCTGGAATTATCATAAAAATTGGTTTTAACTCAGAGACACCAAAAGCACAGAGAAGTCTGGATGATGGTCAAACAAGATAGACGTATACTCTCAACCTCTTCATTTCTTAATGCGCTCTGTGGTTGAAAACACCTATCTTCCCCATTTACCATTTATTTCAACAATATCCAGTCTCAGTATCCCCAGATTTTTGTAATATTTGTCGTTTGATAGACTTTCCTGTGTTATTTTGTCGGGATTGTCTTCCAGGTGTTTTAAAAGGATATCCATTCCATGTTTCTTTTCTTCTATTGTTTCTACGACATGCATCTTTCCCCAGACAATTACAGACCGGAATCTGTAAATGATATCGTGTCATTGTATTTTTCAAATTTTTTAATCAATTCTCTTTCCAATTTTGGTAACATGATTATAAAATTACGTATAAGTATAATTTTAAGCAATTATAAAGATTACAAATTCATACGTAAATAAGAAAGATGATTTTCATTTCTCGTAAACGACTTAAACAAGGTGTAATATTCATAATATGAACGAAAGAAAGTCCATTACAAAAGAACTGATTGAGATTATACAAAAATCTCAGATAATAAGCCGTCTAAAAATCACTCCAAAAGATGTACGGATAGGGGTGTTTTATACCGGCGTCGTTTTAAGCACGGGTCACGCAGGCATGTCATATACCCCTGTCCAGGAAATTCCGGAAGCGGTGTGTTGTCCCCGGTCTCATGCAAAAATGCCGCAAGCAGGGAATTTACTGAATTTCTCTGTTTACGACCTCATGGAATACGCCCTCGATGATAACGTCCTGAAAGCGGCCGTTGGTATCGCAACGATAAACGCACTCTCTGCAATACTGCTTCAAGACGACCACTGTCCTTACAAACCTTCAGCATATGGGAATGCATTAGACCTGATCCAGATAACTGGAGAAGACACGGTCGTTATGGTCGGGGCATTTCCGCCGTTTATAAAAAGAATCCAGGAGATTACTAAAAAACTTTTTGTCATTGAAAAAAATCCTCGAACCGTTGGCAAAGGCGAAAACATTGAAATTGAATCCGAAGCCCGTTTGCAGGAATTAATTCCTCAAGGAAACATCCTGATTATTACTGGGGTTACGCTCGTGAATCATACCCTTGAACCAATCCTGCGACTTGCCAGAAAAGCGCGTGATATTGTCGTTGTCGGTCCGACAGCCAGTGTGTATCCAGAACCGCTTTTTAAAAGAGGTGTGACTGTTTTAGGCGGCGTGCGGATAACAGATACATCAAAAATGATACACCTCATCGGTGAGGCAGGTTCAGGATATGATTTTTTTGAACAGTGCGCTGAAAAGATCGTCATTCGCAATGAGGCCCGGTTTAAAAAATAAGTGTAACAGTTCACCCCCCTCCCCTAACCCCTCCCACCAGGGGCGGGGAATACTCAGTGTCCCCTTGCATTCCTCCCCCTGTCCCCCTCACTGAGGGGGAGAAAGGGGGAGGTCTGCGCTGGTTCAATCTTGTAGATTGAACCGAAATGTTTCTGTTCTGAGATGTTACTTTTTGAGTTTGGTAAATTTTGAGCCTTCGAGCGTCAGGTTGTACATCAACCCCTTCTGGCCAAAAACGAATCCAACGATGGGTTCTTTCATTTTTGTCGTGTCAAGAGAGGCAGCGGCGCCGATCTTTACCAGGGCTACTGACCCGTCAACCCCCGCCTTCCATCCGGAGCTTTCACGGAACTTATTTAAGGCCTCTTCTTGCATAAAGACAAGGATTATGTCCTTCTTTTGTCCCCCCAGTTGGAAACCGTACGAGGCGGCTGCGGTGCTGTAGTAATCAACCGTCTTTCCCCCAATCCTCAAAGCCCCCTCGCCATATTCACCCCCAATAATCAGTCCACCCTTGATAACCCCCGGTAGTACAAGCACACCCTTCGCGCTCTTGAGAAATTCCTCTGCGCCTTTCACTTCCTTATGAAAGCGTTCCAGGGAGGCGTCTACACTTGCATCAATCTCCCCGGCCGTTTTGGCATGAGAAATACTCGCAGAAACAAATCCGAGGGTGAGTGTGATACAAACAACCAATACAAAGGCTTTCATGATGCGTGATTTTATGTCTTGCATATTTTCATCTCCTTTTCTTACTGTTTATTTTTCAAAGAATTTCACAAGGGCGCGATTTATTGCTTTAACTATTTTTAAACGGTTGTTTTCCTGTGACAATAATTTTTCCTCATGAGGATTGACGATAGTACCACATTCGATTACCACTGCCGGGCATTTTATATTACTTAATACGTAAAGCCCCCAAGGGGTTATTCTGTTGTATATTCCCCGATATCTATCGATGCACATCATTTTCTCTACGTCTGCGTGGTAGAGATTGGGTTTAAATCCATTCTTCAACATTTCCTCTGCAAACAATTGCGCAAAGGTCTTGATCCTTTCAGGAAAGGGATTATTTTCGGAGTAATGGACTGAGAAACCGCCCATGTCCTTCCACAACGGACTTCCTTCTCCATCCTTTCTTGCCTTCTCAATATCCTCTGGTTGTGCGGCATCATGGTGAATTTCAAGGTAAAGAGCCGGCATGATTCTATTGGCATATTCCACCCGTTCGCGCAATCCAAGGTTTCTTGATGCCTTAATTACATCATAGCGTATTCCAGGGGCATGGTGAAATTTATCTTCAAAATATCCGACTACAGCGTCATTGAATTCATGTTCAAATATGCCTGTATACGATTGAGCCCCCTTCTGGTCTATTTTGGATGCAGGCTCCTGCACATGACCTGAAATGATGAGTACCGTACGGTTCATTTTAGTGTTATCGGCTTTACAAATTATTTTAGCCGAAAGACCTTAAATCCCGGGAAGTTGATGTCTTTAGCTATTGCCGTCATGGGGTAAAACCATTGCTTTGAAAAGGTATCCAGATAATCCATGTCATTATCGTAAAAGACAAACAGGACGGATTTCGGCATCGGCCCTTTATAGCTGAGCTGTTTGTAAAGTTTTATTTTCTCTGGCGTACTTCCACTGCTTATCGATTCCAAAGGCCAGAGCAATTTTATCCGGTGTCTCTGATCTTCCGGCGTTAAATAAAAAAATATAAATACATTAATATTTGAGATGAATATGCACTCGGTATCTGTTTGCAGCAATTTTTTCACTATCTGGCGATGGTCATAATAATCCCAGGTATTATCGTTTTTGCCTCCGATATAGACTGACGGGCTGATGACGCCGTGTGAAAGGCTGTTGGGTATATAGTAATTTATTAGGAGCAATACCAAATTTAGTGAAATCACGGTGGAACCAATTATCCGCCACTTCCGGCTATGAAGATCCGCCATCCATATCCCGAACAAAACCGGAATAATCCATACGAGAATCAACCACACGCGTGAACCTATCGAACCGAATGGTGAAATTCGCCAGATGCCGATAAAATTGATGAGAAGGAAAACCCAGATTCCCCAGAACAGCTTTTTCTCAATTTGGTTACGCCTTAAAAAACAAAACGTAACCAGAACGATTACGAGAAACCCCAGCATCTCCCACGCAAATGGGATGGTGCTACCGCCTGAAAAACGGGCATAAAACGCATCACCCGAAAACGTGTAGAGGAGATTTAAAAGCGCCGATGTAAGCGTAGCCGGAGGGACGGAAGGTGTTTTCGGAAACAAAATGTTTCCGAAGAACCACATCGAGATGAACCGCGGTATCAGGCCGATCAGAAATCCGAGTGAACAAAATCCGCTGTTAATTAACAATTGCCGCAAACCAGGCCACATGAATATGGCGTAACAGATGACAAGGGCAACTGCGCTGGGCAGGAATATCACATGATTCCAGATACCGAGTGACAACAGAAAACCGGCGAGAATGAAGCCTATTGTCCTGAGGTACTGTTTCCGGCTGCGACAGAATTTGACGTATACCCAGATCGTTCCAAAGAAGAGAAAAGGATTAAGGACAAACACCTCACCGCAGAGTCGAGAGAGCATAACAAGCGGTGGGAAAGTTATCAGGAGGCAGGCAATCCAGCGTGCGCGAACAATGGAGAATTGCCGAACGATATCGTAAATTGCAACTATTGTAATAAGCGTAAAAACCGGCCCCAAACACCGCAAGCTCCAGATTGAATTTCCAAAGATCTTTATGACAGCGGCCAGCAAATATGCATGTACAGGAGAAGTGTAATTATTAAAGAAACCGTACAGCGGTCTTGCACCATCAAGAATCATCTCGGCAAAAAGGCCGAATACCGCCTCATCGCGGTGGAGCCCGACAATATCATCCAGTTTCCAGAACAGGATTATTATGCCCGCACCCAGCCAGGCAAAATACCACCATCTATTCTTGATTTCGTTTAACACCATGATCAATGCACTGCGCCTCTACAAAAGACATCGCAGTCAGAAAATATCCCCTACAACGCTGTAGCGCGACTTTCAAGTCGCCTATTTCCTTTGATTACCTTTTTAGTCACTTCATGCGAGATAAATCTCGCTCTATAATTACGTAACATTGAAATTACTATACATTAGGTTATTAGTTTAATCTGCATAATCTTTAGAGTACCTGATAGTCCTATCAATAAACGCATCTTAGCTATTCTTCGCAGTAAAGTCAATAAGTGAGAATAGTGTCCTCCAGTCCCTCTTTTACCTTTGATTTTATTAATGTTTATTGCTACAATTCCGAAAATTTCTTTCTGTAAATGCAGATAAAATTACGCTAAAGGTTGTTAGTCGCAAAGCATTGAAACGTCATAAGTTGTATCCGACCAGACTTACGACTTAAAAATATTTTTTCACGTGTGCTTTTTAACAAAGTAATGACATAACCAAAAGAGAAGATAATTTCGTATGCCGATTGAAAATATTTTATTATGGGTTGCGGTATTGATATTCGTGAGTGTCGTTTCAAGCAAGCTTTCCGATAAGTTTGCAATCCTTACCTTGTTGCTATTTTTGACAATCGGGATGCTTGCCGGTTCAGAAGGAATAGGCGGTATTTATTTTGATGATGCGCAGTTAGCCAAGTCCATTGGCGTTGTGGCTCTCATCTTTATTATTTTCTCCGGAGGGCTTGATACTAACTGGAAAGACACCAAATCAGTTATTTTGCCGGGGGTCATCCTTTCGACGGCAGGGGTTTTAATGACCGCAGTCATAACAGGGTTCTTTGCCGTCCATATCCTAAAATTTTCTCTTTTGGAAGGAATGCTGCTTGGTTCCATAGTTTCTTCAACTGATGCCGCCGCTGTATTCAGCGTTTTAAGGTCTAAACGAATAAGCCTGAAGCAGCCTTTGAAGCCGCTGCTTGAGTTTGAGTCTGGCAGTAATGACCCGATGGCTATTTTTTTGACTGTCGGATTTATCAGTATCCTGACGGTGAAAAATATGGGTATTGCCGCCTTGATTCCCAGATTTATGCTGGATATGAGTGTGGGAGCGCTCATAGGTTATCTCATGGCGAAATTTATTGTATTTTTCATTAACCGTCTGAAGCTGGGATACGAAGGACTTTATCCGGTAATAATGATTTCGCTCGTGCTGCTGACGTACGTAATTGCAGTCTTTCTGAAAGGCAACGGAATCCTTGCGGTATATCTTGTCGGTTTGATGCTGGGGAAGGCAGAGTTTCCAAATAAAAAGATGATCATGAGATTTCACGATGGTTTGGCTTGGCTTGCGCAAATTGTAATGTTTGTAACATTGGGCTTGCTTGTTTTTCCTTCGCATATTGTTCCACTAATAGGGGCAGGGTTTTTTCTAACGTTTCTTCTTATGGTGGTTGCTCGCCCTGTTAGCGTATTATTATGTCTATTGCCGTTTAACATAAATATGCGAAAGAAAGTTATGGTTGCCTGGGTTGGTCTTCGGGGATCGGTTCCGATTATCTTGGCGACATTTCCTTTTATGGCAGGCATCCCGCAGGCAGATACTATTTTTAATATCGTATTTTTTGTCGTTATTGCTTCAGTTTTTATCCAAGGAACATCTATTCCGTTCCTTTCAAAAATATTGAAGCTGGACGTTCCCCTGGCAAACAAGATGAATTATCCCATTGAATTCGAAAAGACAGCGGCTTTCGATGCCGAAATGATAGATGTTATTGTTCCATTTGACTCAGAAGTGGTGGGTAAGAGGATTAGCGATTTAGACGTTCCTGAGAAATGCCTTATTTTACTTATTTGTCGGCAAGGTAACTTTGTTATACCATCAGGATCTATGGTTATAGAGAGTGGTGATGTTATGCTGGTACTAGCAAATACGGCTGATTTTTTGGTTTTTCAACAAATGCTGGCGCGTCTTAAAAAAGAAGGGTAATAAATTACCAGCAGGGATAATACTACAATACGAAATAAACCACACATTACAAAGTACTATTCTTAAGCGCCAGTACAACAGCGCCCTTAACCGGTTCCCTGCATAATTGTATGGATTTTATTGCCGGAAGTTCCACTCTGACTTTTTCTACGATAATTTCTCTTACTATTTCTACGTTCGTCAGGACGCCACCGCTTAGGACTAAGGCTGCACCTTCTTTACCAAAATCAATCTGCTTTGCAACCGCTGAGATATCGGAATAAAGATCACTGGCGGCTTTCCTTAAAATTTCCTTTGATGCTTCGTCACCAGCGCCTGCGGCAGAATTAACAATTTTTGCAAGGTTTGCAATATCAGTTGGTTTTGTCGTTTTCTGATAAATGTAATTTACTACATCCCGCACAGACCTCAGATTCCACACATTTAAGACTCTTTGGGCAAGAGGAGTTGTTCCGCCGGATACATCGTAAGCCTTTAAAATCTCTTTTAAAGCCATTCTGCCTATCTCATAACCACTTCCCTCATCTAAATGATATCCCCATCCACCAACCTTGATTTTGTGTCCCTTTACCGTTTCTCCATAAACAACAGACCCGGTCCCTGAAATGGTTACAATGCCGTGTCGCTCACCAGCCCCGGCAACTAGCGCTATAACAACATCTGAGACGACTTCTATATGTAATGACGGATTAAATCTTTCGCTGAGTGCTCGGCAAAGAGGTGGCGTACTTAATATCTGCCATATTACATTACTCACCGCTACCTGTTTTTCTTCCGATGAACCAACCCCAGCAATACCGGCGCAGACCGCTTCTATCCAAAGTTCAGGGTGGTCATGTATAGCTCCTAGAATCGCCTTTTGCAATGCTTCCTTGATTTCCGGCGCAGATACAAGGTTAGGATTTGCAGGTCCTCCGCTGCCGCGACCAATAACCTTTCCGTCTGAAGTTGCTAGTACACAAACGGTCTTTGTCCCACCTCCATCAATGCCCAATACACATCTCTTCACTTAAGCCTCCTCAAGTTATTCCCAATGCAGTCCCCCTTAACAAAAGGGAAATTCAGGGCATAGGTGTAAGTCAAGAAATTTAGAACACCCATTCCTCCCGATGAACTCAAGCCTTTCTGGCAGACAATACCTTGCAAGTCCGAGTTGCCTTGGAAGGTTACTACCTTTTCTTTAGCCCCGGAGGGGCGACCTGTTTGTAGCATTAAACACGGATCATTGTTTTAGCTCCGTAGGAGCGTCCTGTTATTTTTGTCAAACAAACCGCAACCGCATAGTTTTCTGAAGGCATATATCAGACCGCTCCTACGGAGCTTTTATGATGTTTCAATTCCATTGCTACAAACAGACCGCCCCTCCGGGGCTATATTCATTCATATCCGGCGTCATTCGTACCGTTGTAAGTCACAAGACAGGCACGGACAAACAGAGTTTATCCATACCCCCCAAGAATCGCTTAACTTAACACCTATGGGATTCAGGGGGTTGTGTCTTTTCCGTGGTTATTCCCCATTTTCATGAGGACAAGCTTACAGCCCCCTCCCCCTTTATCCCCCTCTGGAGGGGGACAGGGGGAGGAATGGGGATTTATATACCTCATCCGCCTGTAATCCGCATACAGAAAATGAAAATATACACCCTCCCTCAACCCCTCCCATCGTTCGACTGAGCTCACGACGAAGTCAAGGGCGGGAAGAATACCGCTCCCCATGCGGGAGAGGTCAGGTGAGGGTTTAAATCTTAATAAATTTTTCAAAAAACTAAATTGATACAAATTTTTTTCTAGCAAGGATTTACAAACCGATCCTGAAAATCCCATTTAGAAGCGAGAAATGTTCTTGAAAATTATGATTAAAATAGCAGAATTGGTATATGTAATCAAGAAAGTACAAGAAATTCACTGAAATATTTGAGATAATGAAAACGGATTTATAGTAAACATCTTAAATAAGTTGACATGTAATAGTCATTGCGAGCACATTCGCTTTGCTCAGTGTAAACCCTGCGAAGCCTAAGTTGCGAGCCTGAGCGAAGTAAACCCATGAGATTCCTCGCTTCACTCGGAATGACATTTTTGGGAGATTACTTCGGGCTATCGTCCTCGCAATGACAACTTTCTTTTAGCGCTCACTAAATATAAGGAAGATTATGAGAAAAATATTATCTGGCATTAAGACATCCGATATGCATGGATTCATGCGTTTTCCCTTTTCTTTTGTAACAGTTTTGTTGCTGTTCATTACAGTTAACCATTCACAATATGCAGCAGATAGCCCGCAATCCTCTGCCGCAGCGCCTATTGTTACAACAGATTCTGCTTCTCAGGTAACGTATAATTCAGCTACGCTCCGTGGAACGGTAAATGCCAATGGATTGTCAACAACCGCATGGTTCCAGTACAGGATCGTTGATGGACCATCCAAGACTACCGTTTCACCACAAACGGTGATTGGCGCGAGCGACACAGAGGTAAGTTTCAATATAATTGCGTTACTTCCCGGAACGACGTATTATTACAGGCTTGTTGCAGAGAACGATGCCGGTACCGTATATGGAGACGAGGTGTCATTTACCACTGCCGATATGAAAACATCTCATACAACCGATATCACCTCACCTGCCGGTTCAATAAACATAAACAATGGAGATGCTTTCACAAACTCTTCAAACGTTACCTTAGGACTTTCTGCCGCTGATAACATAGGGGTTACGGGTTATTATTTCTCTACAAGCGCCATTCCACCCTCTCCGCATACCGCCGGCTGGACATCGGCAACACCTGCTGTCAATTATAAAAAAGACGTTTCATATACCTTGAGTGGCGATGATGGCAAAAATACTGTATACGTATGGTTTAAAGACGTTTCCGGAAATATTTCAGACGCGGCAAGTGATTCAATCATTGTGGACACGACGCCTCCAACAATAACGATTGCCAATCCTACATCCGGTTCCACCTATAAGACCACAAGCAAAACGATAAACATCGGTGGAAGCGCTTCCGACAGCACAAGTGAAATAAACAACGTTGTATGGATCACTAGCAAAGGAAAGGATGAGAAGGAGAGTAAAACTATCAGTTGGAATATTTCAAACGCCGATCTTTTGGAGGGGGATAACGTGATAACTATCAAGGCGACAGATAGCCTTGGTAATACAGGAACGGCTACGATAACCATAACCTACGCCGCGGGCAATAATCCCCCTCTGGTGATAACAGGTCTTGCAACGGGCATAACAACTGATTTTGCTACCTTGACGGGAACTGTAAATGCAGAGGGATTATCAGCAACGGCGTGGTTCCAATACGGCACGAGCAGCGAGTCGTATAGCCATACGTCGTCAGTAGTGAACATAGATAGCAGTTCAGTTGATATGCCGATAGACAGCCCTATAAGCGGACTGTTGGCCGGAACGACCTATTATTACAGACTCTCCGCACGAAATAGCGCAGGTGCCGCGTACGGAGCTGAAATGATACTTAACACAAAACCGCCCAAAGGTAAAATTTCCGGATACGTAATGGAGTCGGTCAGCGGAAAACCTATTGAATCTGCGAGAATACGGCTCAAAGGAACAAAGGCAAGAAAAAAGTCTTTCAAGATACTATTCTCTGATGCAGATGGATTTTTTGAATTTAACGAATTGGACGCAGACACGTATGATATTTTTGCAATAAAAACGGGTCTTAAGAGCGCCCGGCAGGTAGTAGAAATGCCGGAAGGCGAGGAAAATATTGTTGAAATAAAATTGGGGAGTATACAAGGAGAAGAACTGAAAAGAGACTTAGTCGAAGAGAAAAAAGGTACTGAGACCTCCCACCCTACCCCGAACAAGTCGGAAGAGACGAAACCCGAAGCACAAAATCCGAAACAAATTTAAAAGAGGTATTAACCACGAAAGTTGCTCATATAGCGCTGATTTTCTCTTTATTTTTCACTGCGTGCCTTGCCACGAACGCAGACGAAAACGAACAGTACAAATTAAAAAATGCCTTCAAAAACCTCTCCTTTGATAACCCGGTAGATTTACAACACGCCGGTGACGGAACAAATAGAATATTTGTGGTGTCACAGAAGGGATTAATTTATGTATTTAAGAATACTTCTTCTGTGAAGTCAGCAAAGATTTTTTTAGATATACAAGACAAAGTAAAATATGGCGGTGAATTGGGTTTGCTGGGACTTGCGTTTCATCCTGACTATAAAAATAACGGGTATTTCTATGTCAATTATACTGCATCAGACCCCCTTCGCTCCGTTATTGCAAGATACACGGTACGTCCTAAAAATCGTAATTCTGCCGATAAAAACAGCGAACGCATTTTGCTTGAAGTGAATCAACCGTACAGCAACCATAATGGCGGACAGATTGCCTTTGGAACGGACGGTTATCTATATATTGCATTAGGGGACGGCGGCTCTGGCGGCGACCCTCTGAATAATGGACAAAAGAGATCGGCCTTACTCGGGAAAATGTTGCGAATAGATGTAGATTGCACATCAGGAAACAAAAATTATTGTATCCCCCCGGAAAATCCTTTTGTGGGAAATACACAAGGCTATAAGGAAGAAATTTATGCCTATGGTTTACGCAATCCCTGGAGATTCAGTTTTGACCCTGTTACAGGCTGGATGTGGGCAGGTGATGTAGGTCAGAATTCCTGGGAAGAAATTGACATTATTGAAAAAGGAAAAAACTACGGCTGGAGAATCATGGAAGGAAATCACTGTTATAACCCTTCTTCTGACTGCAACACTTCTGGACTTACCTTGCCCATATGGGAATATCGTCATGAAGACCACGGGAATTGCTCTATCACAGGTGGTTATGTGTATCGCGGGACTAAATTTTCAGAACTGTATGGGAAATACATATACGGCGATTATTGCAGCGGCAGGATATGGGCATTAAGTTATGACGGCACAAATACAGCTACGAATACCCTGTTGTTAAAAGAAGACATTGAAATTTCATCCTTTGGAATTGATGAGGATAATGAATTGTATATCTGCGATCTGAACGGCAAGGTCTATAAGCTTGCTTATAAAGAATAATATATTGATTCTCACCCCAGACACAGAGCACACATAGTTACAATCTCCAAAATCCCCCTTACCAAAGGGGGAGTAAGGGGGTTGTTGGCGATCTCCGCGGTAAGCTAAACTGTTACAGAATAGAATGGATTATAAATAACACGTTCATCTTACATAATCCTTGAACCGTCGCCTACTTCAGCTTATCCTTGTAGTGTTCACGGAATTTCTTTATCTTCGGTTCAATTACGATGCGGCAATAAGCCTGCCCTGGATTCTTCTTATAGTACTCCTGATGGTACTCTTCAGCCCTGTAAAATGCCATAAACGGCACAAGTTCAGTCACAATAGGCGCTTTCCACAACTTCGCTTTTTGAATTTCACGGATCACCTGTTCGGCTATGTCCTTTTGTTCCTGGCTGCGATAGAAAATCACCGAGCGATATTGCGTGCCGACGTCTGCCCCCTGACGATTCAGGGTAGTAGGGTCATGGACAGTAAAGAAAACCTCCAAAATTTCTTTTAGCGAAATGGTTTTGGGGTCAAACGTAACCTGCACCACTTCGGCATGCCCTGTCGTCCCGGTGCAGACCTGTTCATACGTCGGATCATCAACCCGGCCGCCTGAATAACCGGATTCCACCTGCTCCACACCATTTAGTTCTTCAAAAATTGCCTCAATACACCAGAAGCAGCCTCCACCAAGTGTCACAACTTCTTTGCCCTGCGAGAAAGCAACGGTTTGATTCTCCGGTTTACTCATATTTGCAGTGCCTTTTAAAGCGCTAGACAGCACAAGACTGCCCAGT
>Ga0209211_10008787_pt1 | contig 13695 bp, 10 predicted proteins | sample RifGroA2_FD_183992 | JGI IMG/M metagenome (GOLD analysis project Ga0209211, IMG submission 183992) | Groundwater microbial communities from Rifle, Colorado, USA - Groundwater A2 (SPAdes) (version 2) | ecosystem: Environmental > Aquatic > Deep subsurface > Groundwater | place: Rifle, Colorado...
TAATTTTTATCTGTCCTTGCTTAATTTCTTTTTTCATGTGTGCCACGAACTCATTATAAGTATGTGTCAACATCGCGATCTCTTTTTCCTTTTCGTTTGAAACGGTTTCGATTTTTGTACCAAGTTCCTTTTTCGTTTTTACGTTGGCATCATAGAAATAATAAGCGATGCCGGCAAATAGTAAAGCAATTACAACTAATACAGTTTTCATTGATCTTTCTCTTCTGTTAATTTTATAAAAATATTCTTCACAATATTATACTAGCGAAACTATCGCGATAACACCGGAGATAATTATTAAAATGCCGGCAATTTTGTTTACCCACGTCATTCCTACTAAGTCCAATTTCTTCCTAAAAAAAATTGCACCGGAACTAAGTGAAAGGAACCATAAAAAGGAACCTGCAAAAACTCCGGCAACAAGAACTGATGAAGAAAGCAAACTTAGCCCATTTCCCAAACCGAGCGCAGCAAATACAGCAAGAAAAGTGAAGACAGTTAAAGGATTTGTTAGTGTTAGAAAAATAGTAGTGAAGTAAGATCTGAGTAGTCCGCTGCTTTGGATTTCAATTTTTGGGTCTTTTGGTCGCGCGCGAAATGTACGTACACCGAGGTAAAGAAGTAACGCCCCTCCAGCGAGTCGTATCCAAACTCGCTGACTTAGAAGCGTATCCGAAATAATGGTAAGCCCAAAAGCAGCAATAGAGCCATAAAGCATATCAGCAGTTGCCGCTCCAAGACCAATTATCATCCCCCGCATTCGCCCTTCGGTGAGTGTCTTACGGATACAAATTATTCCGATGGGTCCAATCGGCACTGCCATCGCAAAACCAATAACTATTCCTTTAAGTAAAAGTGTTAACTCCATATTATTATCTTTTAATTAGTTGTTGGCGCAAAATATTTTCAGCACTAATGATGCGATTATACAATATCCAACATGATTAGTAGTTATGAGAAATTTACAACTTTCATCATCTAAAAATTAATTTAATTGACCGTTTTCAGCTGCGCTCTTAAGTTTATCATTTGCAAACACTGCAATCTCAACTCTTCTGTTCATTCTTTTTCCATCAACCGTGTCATTTGAGGCGACAGGTTCGCTCTCACCGAATCCGACAATCGAGAATCTAGAGGAAGAAACTCCTTGTGCAGCTGCATAATCCGATACTGCTTTAGCTCTTTTTTCAGATAGTGTTTGGTTGTATTGTTCGGTGCCGTCAGAATCTGTATATCCGGTGACAAGAATATTAGTATCCGGGTATTTGTTAAGTATTGCAGCAAATTTTTGAATATTTGTTTTCGCTTGAGATTCAAGTATTGAAGAATTAGTGGCAAATAAAATGCCCGAATCGAATGTAATTTTTATACCTTCGCCAACTCTTTCAATTGTTGCGCCCGAAATGTCTTTTTTCATTTCAGCGGCTTGTTTATCCATGTGGTTTCCGATGAGAACACCTGCAGTACCACCGACAGCAGCACCTAGAATCGCACCCAGAGCAGTATTCCCTGCATAGTGACCAATTACACCGCCGACCACACCACCGCTCACTCCACCGATTACTCCGCCTTTAACGGCATTGCTTGCACTGCATCCGAAAATAAAAATCGACGCGGCAAATGTTGAAATTAAAAACAGCACTTTTATTTTTTTCACTTTGATTCTCCAAAACTCATTTAGAACATTAATTTAATATGTTTGATAATAAAGAGAAGCGGTTTTAACTATACCGCTTCTCTCAATACTTTTTGTTTCCAAAAAATCTACTTGGTTCCCTTTGAGATTAATTTTATCTCAACTCTTCTGTTCATAGATCTTCCTTCAACCGTTTCATTTGTAGCAACCGGATTAGTTTTACCATATCCAACTATTTTAAGATTGCTTTTCGTAATGCCTTTGCTTACAAGGTAGTCTTGGATAGCTTGAGCTCTTTGTTTTGAAAGTTTTTTGTTATAACTATCTGAACCAATACCATCTGTATGTCCGCCGATTTCCCATTTATATTTTGGATGATCCTTCATCGTAACTACTATACCTTCAAGAGCAGCATATGCACTCGGCAAGAGTTTTGATTTATTGAATTCGAAGTTAGTATCACCACTTAAGACTAAAGATTCTGTTTCTTTAATAACAATTACTGTTTCTTTCTTTAGAGGACATCCTGCAGCATCTACCTGTTCACCTTTTGGCGTGTTAGGACACTTATCAAGATAGTCAGGGACTTTATCACCATCGGAATCAAGCGGGCAGCCGTTAACATCTACTTTTGCTCCGGGAGGAGTGTCAGAACATTTATCAAGATAATCAGCTACACCATCACCATCGGAATCAAGTGGGCAGCCAACTGCATCTACTTTAACGCCGGAAGGAGTGTTTGCGCATTTGTCAAGATTATCAGCAACACCATCGCCATCTGCATCAAGCGGACAGCCGTCTGCGTCAACCGCAACTCCGGTTGGAGTGTTTATGCATTTGTCGAGATAGTCGGCAACACCGTCTTTATCTGTATCAAGCGGACAACCGAACTCATCTACTGCTACTCCAATTGGAGTGTTGACACATGCATCTTCTGAATTTGGAACGCCATCTCGGTCTGAATCTTGTTCTCTTCCAAAGTAATATGATAAGCCGGCAGTAATTGTCCACATCATGTCATTGTTAGAACCAACCTGAATGTCATCCAACCAATCTTTTGTTCCTACAACAATTCCACCAGTCAGATTTACACTTATGCTTTTTGATACCATCATGCGTATGCCTGCATCGCCTACATAAGCTAACATATGTGTATAATAATTTCCCGCAACGTAATTTGGCAACTTGTTCCCATTACCGTCCTTCGGATAAAACCAAAGGTTGGCAGCGCCGACACCTACCCATGGGTAAATTTCATCACCGAGTGAAACGGTATAAAAAACTTGTCCGCCGTACTTTTCAATTTTTGTTTTAAAGTCCTGTGCTACTGCTCCTAACCAAGTTGATCTACCTGTTCCAGCTAAAAATCCTGACTCGCCGAATATCCTCAATCCTAAATTTCCTGCTCCAGTCGAAGCGAAATAGTATTCAAGCGAAGCTTTAGCGATATAATCCATCTTGCTATGGTCGTAATCAGTACGGCCTAAGGTAACTCCGGCTTCACCGGTAAGACCCCAAACGTTAGACATGGCATTTGGTTTAGGGCTATCCAAATTTGGTTTACCTAAATCTTGCGCCAGAGTAAATTGAGCATAGCCCAAAAGTAAGCACGATATGAATGTAATGAGTTTCATTGTATGATCCTTTTTAGTTAATTAATAACACGTAATTATTTTTTCTTACTGAAAGAAATATCTTATTCCTAATCCAGCGTCAATTCCAAATCCGGTAGATGGTGTAAGTTGAAATACCGGAACTAATTCGAGAAATATGTCTATGGGCGTTGCACGAGGAAGCCATGCTATACCAAATACGCCTCTAACACCAAGTGATCCGTCATAACCGCCGCCACTATTATATCTACCTCCGATTCCGTAATAAAGCGGAAATCTTTCTGATGAATTTATTGCGCTGAAGGAATGCCACAAATAATCCATATGAAAATGAAGACGGCTCTCGCCATTGTAATAATAATTGTCGTGAGAAATACGATCACCGCCGACAGCTACGCCAAGACCGAAGTCAAAAGCGTTCACTCTTGACGTCCAGAGCTTTGCGCTTAATCCGGTTGGTTCTCCGAGTACTAATCCGAGACCAAATCCATGATCTTGCGCTGCGACCGGTTTCGCAAGGATCACCATTAATCCTAAAATTATTCCGATAAAAACACTTTTTTTCATAACATAGCTCCTGTTTGTAATTGTAAAATATTTCTTTTGCACTTTCATATTCTCCTATTTAATTTGTTCCATAAACTATTTTGGTCACGGTATAAGCTATATGAAGTATGCGACTCTATCAATCGGACGAGAGGATGAAAAGGGGACTAATCCTTTTGGTTGAGAAAAGTTTTTTTGCGGAAGATTTGTATGGGATCGTTAGGTAGTTCGAGTGTAAGAAGTTCTCTCAACGCCGCTCTACACAGCTTTAAATAAAAACAAAGGCTGACGATTTATTTGCCTAATAAACCGTTAGCCTTTTAGATTTGGTCTTTACAACTTAGCGATCAAGTCGTGTATTTGTTCCTTGGTTTTCCCAAGTTTCTGCTGAAGTTTTCCAATCCATTCTTCTTCTTTTCCCTCTTGGAAGAGAAGATCGTCATCGGTCAACTCGGCAAATTTTTGTTTAAGTTTGCCGGCAAGTTCATTCCAGTTTCCTTTAATATTAAGCTTATCCATTTTTTTTCCTTTTGATTAATTAGTTATACTTTAAAAATCATGAATGCTCGTAATGACCATCCTGGGTCAATTTTATTTTTTGTGTTTCCCATTTCCGCCCTTTTTCTTGTTGTCACTTTTATTCCCATTATTTTGTTTTTTGTCGTTTCCGTTATTTTGCTTTTGCTGCTTGACCCAATTATTATGTTCCGGATGATTTTTATTCACAAAATATTTTGAATCACGGCTATCGCGTATGGGTTGTTGATCGTGACGACCTTTGAATGAGGAATATTTATTTTTGTAAACGTTATGATTACGCCATGGTTCACGCTGGTTAACTACTACTTTATACCCATTATACAAATTGTAATTTGCGTAACGCGCAGGTAAAGATGAACTGTAGATCCAACGACCTCCGTTTAAAAAGTAAAAACGATGCTGAGGAACATAGTAGTAGCTTTCTATATCCGGGAGATAATAATATTGAACTTCATCATAACCGACCGGACCCCAAACAGGTTGGCTGCCGATATTAAAATTCAGGCTCAAACTAACTTGCGCTTTAATAGGCGAGCCGAGAGCAAGTAAAATTCCCGTAAACAAAATTGTTAAATATATTTTTCGCATTTAATTTCTCCTTAGAGAATTAGTGATGAGTAATGGGAAGGTAAAACAAATTATTTTGAATTTAGATTGCTTCAACCGGTCTCTCCGGGTTAAAACAAAATTCCATTACTCTTAAATTTAAGGCTTAATGTTTCAAGCCTCATTGTACCCTCATCTATTTGATCTTTGTTCCCACGAAAGTCCCTGCAATTTTAAGTTGCAGAGACTTTATTAGATTGTTTAAACACTTTAGTTACCTAACAATTTTGAAGACGATTCTTCTGTTCATTGTTCTGCCTTCTTCGGTATCATTGTTCGCAACCGGATTTCCTTTTCCAAAACCGACAGTTGTAAGTCTGCTCTCAGCTATCCCTTTAGATACTAGGTAATCTTTTACTGTTACGGCTCTTTGAACTGAAAGTTCCTGATTGTATTCATCAGTACCGATGTAATCTGTGTATCCTTGAATCTCTACATTTGCCTTGAATCTTTCGTTCAACAAAATAACGGCTTTATCAAGTACCGGGTATGATTCAGGTAAAAGATCAGATTTATCAAACGCGAAGTTTACACCAACCAGCACTAATCTATCTTCTGAAATTGCTGCGATATATCTATCAACCGCGACTTCTTTAATAACTTCTTTAGGGATATGTTTTTTGATCATATCTTCAATCTTGTTATAGTCGGTCATATCTTTCATTGCCATTGTTATTCCCTGGCAAGGTTCACATTGTGGAGATGGATTACCTTTACTGAAGAAGTAGTTAAGTCCTGCACTTAGAACTATATAGGAATCGTGTCCGTTAATTTCCTTAGAGACATCCGAGATTATCGTTCCGTCGAGTTCTGAATTGTTTGTTTGATGATAACCAAACTCGGCTACAAAACTCCAACTAGGGTTAAATTTAAAATCAGCGCCAATACCGAGATTTAGCTGCGATCCGAATTTGTTGTTGTCCGGATAAGTTGTTTGTCCGTTCGTAATACTCTTATAGTTTCCACCGATTCCGGCAAACAGGTAAGGTGATACGGGGGCGCAAGGAACAAGATAGTAGAGCATATCAAGATCGCCGGTTATAAGATTTGTTGTTTCTTTAATTTCGTTAAGTGACGCATCACTCCACTTACCTGAAAGGTGTCCATAACCGCCTTTTAGTCTTAATCCAACGTGTTCTGAAAAATTTCGTTGAATTGAAAGATAGGCTCCGTAATTAGTATTTAAGGTGGTTACATTTGCCGAATAAAATCTGGGATAACTTAATCCGAAGCCGAATGCCCAGCTATCGGTTACTGTTTGTGCTTGTGAAACACCAATGTTAACAAGTAACATCAATGCAAGCGTGATTAAAAAATTTTTCATTTCATGTTTCCTTTTATTTTTTTTGAATTTCAGTTTAACTCAATGTTAGTAAATTTATTTCAAGACTCTTTTCCAAAACGTGCAAACTCTTCAGTAAGCACGTTTGGAAAAGAAAGGTGAGGAAGTTTTCATCTCCTCACCCATAAGCCTATGGGCGCTTATCAACAATATTAGCATCCAAGGTTACCGCTGCAATTCTCGTCAACGCTCTACCGCGCAGTGTTGCGCCGGTTGTAAGCGTGATTGATTGATCAGCCAGAATATTTCCGTAAAAGATAGAGGTTGTACCAAGTGTTGCTGAAGTACCAACCGACCAGAAGATGTTTTCCCATTTTGCACCACCAGCTAAAACAATACTGGTGCCTGCATCCGTTATGAGAGTAGAACCCATCTTGAATACCCAAACAGCATTCGGATCGCCGCCCGCGTCAAGAGTTAGAATCGCATTAGCGCCAGTTCCTGAGATACCACTCGATATCGAGTTGACATAGAGTCCTGGAGCTAGCGTCAATCCGCCAAGTTGTCCCGGCAATGAGATGGCATTTAATGATCTTCCTTGAGCTTCGTTATAAGCGGTAGTCAAATCACCTTTCGCTGTACCAACTATAGGATCAGCTGCGGTATAAAGTGTTCCAACCACAACTCCCGGAGGGAATCCATTAATAGTGGCTGTAGGAAAGGCTCCAACATCACCATAAACAGTTGAGAGACCGGTGTTAGAAACACCTGAACCGGCGAGAATGGCAAAGTTTGCTGCAGATCTAAGATTGATCGGCAATCCACCAGGACCTACTATAAAATTAGCAACCAATGTTCTGTCGCCAATTAAGGTAAACTGATAATTTGCATTTGTTGAAACTTGAACTCCATTCTCTGTCCAGTTGACGAATTTATATCCCGTATTACCTGAAGCGGTAACGGTTACTGAAGAACCGGAGTTAAATGTACCGGCTCCATTTGTATTTCCACCGTCGGCAGGAAGTGCGGATAACGCTACCACATATTTTACAACTTCAAAGTTCGCAACAAGTGTTTTGTTTCCACTGATTGTAAACTGATAATTTGCATTCGTTGATACTTGAAGTCCATTTTCTGTCCAGTTAGTAAACGCGTAACCGGCATTTGCTAATGCGGTAACCGTTACTAAAGAACCTGAGTTAAATGTACCGGATCCACTTGTAGTACCGCCTAATAACGGATTCGATGATAACATCACCGTGTATGAGTTACTTGTGGTGAAGCTCCATACATAATTGGTCACCAATGAATTACCTGCCAGGTCTTTAGCTCCTGTAGTGATCGTGGCTGTATAAACCGTATTCGATATAAGATTAATTGATGGTTTGTAGGTTGCTTTCAATCCAGCATAACTTACCGTACCGGATACAAAGTTTGAACCTTGCATCAAAGTAAAAGTTGCTGTTGTGATAGTCGAAGCATCCATAGTTTTACTAAATGTTGCAGAGATTTGTTTATCGAGTGCTACACCAGTTGCAAGATTAAGTGGATCTGCGAGAATCACGGTTGGTGGAACAATTACTACTGCAGCGCCTGTAGTAAAAGTCCATACATAATCATTTGCCAGAGCGTTGCCTGCTAAGTCTTTGGCTCCGGTTGTAATTGTGGCTGTATATAGGGTAGATGCCAATAGATTGCTCGCCGGTGCAAATGTTGCAATTGTTCCTGAGTAGGAAACGAAACCGGAAATTGATGTTGTCCCTTGCTTTAAGGTAAACGTTGCAGTTGTAAGCGTTGAAGCATCCATGGTCTTACTAAATGTTGCAGCTACTTTCTGATTAAGTGGCACTGCTATAGCAAGATTATTTGGATCAGTGGAAATTACAGTAGGTGGAGTAACAACAACCGCCGCACCTGTAGTAAATGTCCAAACATAGTTAGCTGCAAGAGCGTTGCCTGACAAATCCTTTGCACCCGTCGTAATCGTTACGGTGTACAATGTATTTGGCAAAAGATTACTTGCGGGTGTAAAGAGAGCTGTTGTACCTGTGTAAGAAACAAAGCCTGAAATCGATGTTGTTCCTTGTCTTAAATAGTATGTTGATGTTTGAATAGTTGAAGCATCCATCGTCTTACTGAACGTAGCTGAGATTTTCTGGTTCAAAGGTACGCCTGTATCAAGATTAACTGGATCGGTAAGACTTACGGTTGGTGGTACAATTACCACTGCTGCGCCTGTTGTAAAAGTCCAAACATAATTGGCTGCAAGGGCATTACCGGATAAATCTTTAGAGCCGGTTGTAATTGTAGCGGTGTATGTAGTAGATGCTAACAGATTGCTCGCCGGTGCGAATGTAGCGGTAGTCCCTGTGTAGGAAACGAAACCGGAAACAGAAGTTGTTCCCTGTTTTAAGGTAAACGTTGCTGTAGTAATAGTTGAAGCATCCATCGTCTTACTGAATGTAGCTGCTACTTTCTGATTGAGAGCTACAGCCGTTGCAAGATCAACCGGATCAGTAGAATTAACGGTAGGTGGAGTTACAACTATTGCGGCGCCCGTAGTGAACGTCCAAACATAGTTATTTACCAGTGCGATACCTGCTAAGTCTTTAGAGCCTGTTGTAATGGTAGCGGTATAAAGTGTATTCGGTAAAAGGTTGGCTGCCGGTGCAAAGATGGTTGTTTTACCGGAATAAGAAACGAAACCGGAAATTGAAGTTGTTCCTTGCATCAAGGTAAAAGTTGATGAATTAATAGTTGAAGCATCCATTGTTTTACTGAATGTTGCAGCAACTTTTTGATTCAGTGCAACACCCGTTGCAAGATTTGCCGGATCGGTGAAACTTACGATAGGTGGAGTAACAACTACTGCCGCGCCCGTTGTAAAGTTCCAGACGTAATTGGTTTCGAGAGCATTACCAGTAAGGTCCTTAGCTTCAGTAGTGATGGTAGCCGTATATATTGTATTCGGGGCAAGATTACTTGAAGGGCTGTAAGTTGCCGTTGTACCAACATAAACTACAGTACCCGATACAAAGGTTACTCCTTGCATTAAAGTAAATGTTGCTGTGGTAATAGTTGAGGCATCCATAGACTTACTAAAAGTCGCACTTACTTTCTGATTGAAAGTTACGCCGGTTTCGGCATTTGCCGGATCTGTTGAACTAACTGTTGGAGGAGTAACAATAGCGGCAGCGCCGGTTGTAAACGTCCATACATAATTGTTTGCAACAGCGTTTCCTGCCAAATCCTTTGCCCCGGTTGTGATCGTTACGGTATAAACGGTATTTGGGCTAAGGTTGCTTGTCGGTGCAACTATTGCTGTAGTACCTGAGTAGGAGACAAATCCCGCAACAGGAGTTGAACCTTGTTTTATCGTAAATGTTGCTGCTGTAATAGTAGTAGCATCCATTGTTTTACTAAAAGTTGCGGCAATTTTTTGATTTAGAGCCACACCCGTTTCGTTATTAACCGGATCTGTAGAATTTATAACAGGCGGAGTGATAACTACTCCCGAGCCTGTTGTAAAACTCCAAACATAATTGCTTACAAGGGCATTTCCTGCAAGGTCTTTTGCGTTATTGGTAATCGTAACTGAATATGCTGTGTTTGGTGAAAGATTACTTGTAGGAGCAAAAATTGCTGTGATACCCGAGTAGGAAACGAAACCTGGAACCGGTGTTGTTCCTTGTAATAACGTATAAGTAGATGTTGTAATAGTTGAAGCATCCATAGCCACACTGAAAGTTGCCGCGATCTTCTGATTGATCGGTATTCCCGAAGCCGCATTCAGGGGATCAGTTGAACTTACGGTAGGTGGTACTATCGCTGCTGTTAAGCCTGTAGTAAAACTCCAAACATAGTTGGAAGCCATTGGGCTGCCCGCGATACTCTTAGCCATGGTTGTTATTGTACCAATATAAAGAGTGTTAGGAGTGAGATAGCTTGTAGGCGCGAATGTCGCTGTAGTACCTACATAAGATACCGTACCCGATACAAACGATGATCCTTGCATCAGGGTAAAAGTTGCGGTAGTAATTGTTGCAGAATCCATCACCTCACTAAAAGTTGCGGTGACCTTCTGATTAAATGGCACAACCACAGCATTATTAGCCGGGTTTGTTGAACTCACTGTTGGCGTTGTAAGAAGCGGAGGAGAGTTGAGTCCGATCCTTTCGTCGCAGCCGGTCATGATCAAGACCAGCAACAGTGGGATTAGCCACATCTTGTAGTTGTTTTTTATTTTGTTCATAATAAATGAGCTCCTATGTTTAATTAGTTTTCGTTATTTATCTAATGTAAAGTTACCTTGTTACGGTACGTTTGTAAATCAGGCTAAAGGATGAAAAAGGAACTACATCCTTTGGATTAAATAATTCATCTTATAACCATTGAACAGTCTGAAATTTATTTCGTTAATAAATTTCTTTATATCACTTCCTATACATCAACGGATTTTTTAGATTCATATCTATTTCTTTAGGATCATTTTTCGCGTTGAAACGAAAGAACCGGTTTCTAAACGGTAGAAGTAAACACCGCTTGACAGATTTTGTAATCGCGAATTTGTATTGAACAATACGTTATAACTACCAGCTTCCTGGCGGCTATTCACGAGTGTTGCTACTTCAAGACCAAGTACATTGTAAACCTTCAGAGTAACCTCAACAGCTTTCAAAAGGGTATATTGAATTCTTGTGGATGGATTGAATGGATTCGGATAGTTTTGAAAAAGCGCGAACTCCTGAGGTGCTATCAAACCATTCTCCACACTCGTTACCAATGGTTCAGTTACGGTATTTGCGTCCAAGGTAACTGCGGTTTGCGCCAGAGCTCTACCGCTTAGTGTTGCGCCGTTGCTTACTATAATCTGTGTTTGACATAAAATAATTCCCTTCATGGATGCCGATGTTCCGAGAGTTACTTGACCGGCTACCTGCCAGAAAATATTTTCAACTTTTGCCCCGCCGGCTAAAGTAACCATCGCATTGTTACCCAATTCAAAATTCTGTGCAATTTGGAATATCCAAACATCTGTTGCAGAGCCCGAAATGATTAGACCACCTGCAGATACTTGAACTCCGGTACTCCACTTATAAAGTCCGGGTGTTAGAGTCTGTCCGGTGAGGTCTCCAGTGTACAACTCAGAAAAATTAGGCGTTACCCGACCTGCCGCGTTAGTGTAAGCGGTTTCCATATCACTTATAGCCGCAGTCATTTTAGCGGGCGTAGGGTTGATATAATCGGAAGCAAATACCTTTCCGGCAACTTTCGTTGATGTTGAAAATGTACCGGAGGCATCCATTATCAAACCGAATCCGGTAATGTATGTCGCCGCAGTTGGACTTATTCCGATGTCTCCTGTAATAGAAGTTGTTCCTGTGGTTGATATTCCTGTTTTAGATAGAATTACAAAATCGCCGGATGTTCCAAGGTCAACTGGTATTTGTGCTACGATCATTGCAGTACCGGTGGTAAAACTCCATACATAGTTGTTTGCTAAAGCATTGCCAGCCATGTCCTTAGCTCCGGTTGTAATAACTGCGGTATATGCGGCATTTGCTGCGAGGTTACTTGCAGGGGTAAAAATTGCTGTCGTACCCGAGTAAGATACTAAGCCAGGAACTGATGCTATTCCTATTTTCAAGGAAAATGTGGCAACCGTGATAGTTGATGCATCCATTGGCGTATTAAAAGTTGCAACAATTTTTTGATTCAAAGCAACAGCTATTGCGGAATTAATAGGAGATGTAGAATTTACTACTGGTGCCGATTGTGATAAGACGGTGACCGGTACTATAACAACTATCATCATCATTGACTTCAGGGTCGTGCTAAAGAAGTGTGTAAATCTTCTAAAGCTTTTTATTAAACTATTTGTATTGACGTTCATTTTAATTCTCCATGTATTAGTTAGAACTACTCTAACTGTTTTTATCTATAAAAATCTTTTCCGAAGGAACTCATATCTGCTTATTCAATCGGAACTACTTCATAAGTATCATTTTACGTGTAGAGACAAAAGAACCGGTTTCTAAACGGTAGAAGTAAACACCGCTTGAGAAATTTAGAGCTTGCATATTTGTGCTGAACAGAACTTTGTAACTACCTGCTTCCTGCCGGCTGTTTACAAGTATTGCTACCTCAAGACCAACGATATTGAAAACTCTTAAAGTAACTTGAGAAGCCTTCTCAAGACTATATTGAATCATTGTGGAAGGATTAAAAGGATTTGGATAATTCTGTAAAAGCGCAAAAGTTTTTGGTGCTGAATTGTTCTCAAGAGATGTTACTACGGGTTTTGTAATTGCATTGGCATCTAAGGTAATTGCCGTCTGTGCAAGCGCTCTACCGGTAAGTGTAGCGCCGGTACTTATAGCGATCTGTGTTTTAGATAATATAATTCCTTGCATGGCTGCCGTAGTTCCAATCGTTACTTGTCCGGCTACCTGCCAGAAAATATTTGAGGCTAAAGCACCACCGCTTAGCGTAACATTTGCACCGTTACCGATGGTTAGATTCTGCGCTATCTGAAAAATCCAAACATCCGTTGCGCTACCGGAGATTGTAACGCCACCTGCAGAAACCGTAACACCGGTTGTCCATTTGTAAAGTCCGCGAGTAAGAGTTTTTCCGGTAAGGTCTCCAGTGTATAGTTCAGAAAAATCGGGGGAAACTCGTCCTGCTGCATTAGTGTATGCGGTTTCCATATCTCCAATTGAAGTAATCAAGTTTGTAGGTGTTGGGTTTGTATAGTCGGCGGCATATATTTTTCCGGTGACCAAAGAGGAGGATGAAAAAGTTGTTGTAGCATCAGCTATTAACCCAAACCCAGTTATGAAACTTGCGGCTGCGGGACTGATTCCAATGTCACCGGTAATATGAGTTGTTCCCGTAGTTGAAATACCTGTTTTAGCCAACAACACAAAATTGCCGGCTGATCCGAGGTTTACGGGCGCTGGGGATGATTGTGATAGAGCGACAGAAGAATTCATAAACGTTAAAATAGGTTTCTTTCTTTATTAAATTGAATTCGTTTTTTACTTGATATAAAGGTACACAGATGTTCTGCTTGAGTAAATCGGGCGAAGGGATGAAAAGGGGACTACATCTTATGGATGAATGAGACTCTTTGATGAAACATCTATGCGGATGAAAATTACGATCTGAGTTTTATACCCCGGTTAATTAAGAGTCCCTAAAGAGAAAAATAATTGGCGTCTTCCCAAAATTTATTTGACGCCATTTTATTCTCATTACTAACACATTATTGTTTATCGACGTGCATCGATAGCGGTTGATCAGCACTAACGACAACGGTATAGTTAGTATTCTTTGCGGCAAGAAAAGATATCGACTCGTTTTGGATAACAGCTGTTGCCGTAATATTCCCTTGTGTCACCGACTGATATTCAGTCGTTTTCCCCGGTTCAACTTCGTTCAAAATGAATTTATCACTTCCCGATGTCTGT
>Ga0209211_10008791_pt1 | contig 13695 bp, 12 predicted proteins | sample RifGroA2_FD_183992 | JGI IMG/M metagenome (GOLD analysis project Ga0209211, IMG submission 183992) | Groundwater microbial communities from Rifle, Colorado, USA - Groundwater A2 (SPAdes) (version 2) | ecosystem: Environmental > Aquatic > Deep subsurface > Groundwater | place: Rifle, Colorado...
TGGTCTACGTGACCCATTACGGTGACCACCGGAGCACGCGGCTCAAGCGGCACATCCTTGTGAGCGGCAGACTCTTCAAGGAAAGCATCCGGATCGTCCAGCTTGGCGGCGAACGCCTTGTGGCCCATTTCCTCGACGACAATCATCGCCGTTTCCTGGTCCAGCACCTGGTTGATGGTAACCATCGAACCCATCTTCATCATGACCTTGATGATCTCGATGGCCTTGATGGCCATCTTGTGCGCCAGGTCGGTGACAGAAATGGTTTCGGGAATATGCACTTCACGAATGACCTGCTCGGTCGGCGCCTGGAAGCTGCCCTGACCATCATCACCCTTGTGCGACTTCTTGTGGCCGTGACGGTTGTCCTTCCAGCCGGTACCGCCATCGGAGCCACGCGTCTTCAGGCCGCCCTTTTTCTTGCCATCATCGGCCACGCGACCCTTGTCGCCTTTCTTGCCCGCCGCATCCGGCTTCTTGTGCAAAGTGCCCTTGTCGGCAGCCGGAGCGGCGCCTTCGCCCGCCTTGGCTGCAGCAGCTGATTGCTGCTTGGCTTGCTCGGCAACCTTGGCAGCCGCAGCCGCAATTTCCGCCTGCTGACGCATACGAACCAATTCGGCTTCACGCGCCTGCTTCTCACGCAGCTCACGTTCCTGAATTTCGCGCAACGTCGTATAACGACGGTTTTCCTGCTCCCGAGCTTTGAGTTCCTTCTCGCCGATAATCGCCGCACGATCCAGAATAACCGGAGCCGGCTTCTCGACAACGGGCTCGGCAACGGGCTCGACCACCGGCTCGACCGGCGCTTCAACTTTCACCTCAACCGGTGCTTCGACAAACGGCTCAGGGATGACCTCAACCACCGGCTCAGGAATAACTTCCGGTTCCGGAGCAAGCTCGACCACAGGTGCCTCGGGCTCCAGCTCAAGCGCTTCGAGTTCAGCCTCCGGCACATGCTCGCCGACTTCGCGTTTCATCAGCACACGCTTCTTGCGCACCTCGACCTGAACGGTACGGGCGCGACCATGTGAGTCTGTCGCCTTGATTTCGGAAGTCTGCTTGCGCGTCAGCGTGATTTTGGTCTTCGACTCGTCACCGTGCGCACGGCGCAGGTAATCGAGGAGCTTGGCCTTGTCTTGATCGTTCAGCGCATCGTTGGCACCCTGCTTGCCCACCCCTGCCTTGCTCAATTGTTCGAGCAGGGCCGTGACTGGCATTTTGAGTTCAACGGCGAATTGTGAAACTGTTGTTGCGGACATACTTTGCTACCTCCCGCTCACTCGAACCAGTGAGCCCGTGCCTTCAGAATGAGTTCCTTGGCACGCTCGTCATCAATGCCGGTCATCTCTGTCAATTCATCCACCGCCAGTTCCGCGAGATCATCGCGAGTCTTGACGTCGTGACCTGCCAGTTTCGCGGCCAATTCCTTGCTCATTCCCTCGAGACCCATCAGGTCCTCGGAAACATTTTCCAACTTTTCTTCGGTCGCGATCGCTTCCGTCAGCAAAACATTGCGGGCACGGTTGCGGAGTTCATTGACGATCCCCTCATCCAGCCCTTCAATTTCCAGCATTTCGGCCAGCGGAACGTAAGCCACTTCTTCCAGCGAAGAAAAACCTTCTTCGATCAGCAGATCGGCCAGCTCTTCGTCGATGTCCAGCTTTTCCATGAACGTGACGCGGGTCACGGCATATTCAGCCTCGGACTTCTTGGCTGACTCGTCCTGGGTCATCAGATTGATGGTCCAGCCGGTCAATTCGGACGCCAAGCGAACATTCTGACCATTGCGACCGATGGCGATAGCCAGGTTGTCTTCATCGACCACCACGTCCATGGCGTGCTTTTCTTCATCGACAACGATGGACGAAACTTCAGCCGGCGACAAGGCGCCGATCACGAACTGGGCCGGATCAGCCGACCACAGCACGATGTCGATATTCTCGCCACCGATTTCATTACGCACAGCGGTAACGCGGGAACCACGCAGGCCGACGCAAGTACCGATCGGATCGACACGCGGATCATTCGACTTGACGGCGATCTTGGCGCGCAGACCGGGGTCACGGGCACAGGCCTTCAGTTCCATGAGGCCATCAGCAATCTCCGGCACTTCCATGTCGAACAGCTTGATGATGAATTCAGGCGCAGTGCGCGACAGAATGATCTGCGGGCCGCGAGCATTGCGGTCGATGCGCAGCAAATAGGCACGAATGCGGTCGCCGATGCGCAGATTTTCCTTGGGGATCATCTGGTCGCGCGGCAGCAAGGCTTCGATCTTGCCGGCTTCGACAATGGCGTTGCCACGTTCCATGCGCTTGATGGTGCCGGAAACGACGTGCTCCTTGCGATCAAGGAAGTCAGACAGGATCTGCTCACGCTCGGCATCGCGAATCTTTTGCAGGATGACCTGCTTGGCCGCCTGGGCGCCGATGCGGCCAAAATCGATCGGCTCAAGGCTTTCTTCCAGCGTATCGCCGGCCTCGATATCCGAGTCGTCCTTCTGGGCTTCCGACAGCGGAATCTGCAGGTACTCGTTGACGTATTCGTTGTCCGGCACAACCTGCCAGCGACGGAAGGACTCGTAGCTACCCGTATTACGGTCGATCGAGACGCGAACATCGGCCTCGTCATGGATACGCTTCTTGGTGGCCGAAGCAAGGGCCAGCTCAAGGGCGCCAAAAACGATTTCCTTGGCGACATTCTTTTCGCGGGCGAGTGCGTCAACCAGCAGCAATATTTCACGGCTCATGGGCTAAAACCTCCTAGTCCTTCAGTCGAAACGAGGCACCAGACGTGCCTTCTCGATATTATTGAATTCCAGTTCCACATCATCTTTTGCAAGACGCAGACCAACCTTGCCATCTTTGCAGCCCAGCAGTTCGCCCTGGAAATTCCGGCGGCCACCGTGTGGTATACGTAGTTTGATCTGGATTTCCTGACCAGCGAAACGTTCGAAGTCTTCGGCTTTCTTGACAACGCGATCGAGGCCCGGCGAAGAAATCTCAAGACGGTCGAAATCGAAGTTTTCCACCTCGAAAATGCGCGTCAATTGATTGGAGACCTTGGCGCAATCTTCGACATCAATCCCCGTAGCACGACCCGGCGCATCGATGAAGACACGAATCGTCCGCCCACGCGGCGACATCTCGACATCAACGAGTTCATAACCGAGACCGACAACAGTCGTTTCCAACAGCGTGTTTAAATCCATAGCCACAAATAAAAAATGGGCGAAACGCCCACCTCATGAAAAAAAGATGCCCCGCCAAAAACGACGGGAGGAACAAACCCGTGAATTATAACGGATTTATTCCCCATCGACAATCGATTTAGGTGCTCTCAGGGCCCTTTCGGGGGGCTGGCGCGTTGTTTTCAAGGTCGCGCAGCAGCATTTTGATTTCAACCTCTTTGAGCTCTCGCGCCATGCCGCGTTTCAATTGTGGAGGCAGCACGAACGGGCCGTAGCGGACGCGGATCAATCGGCTGACCGTAACCCCGACCGCCTCGAACATTCGACGCACTTCGCGGTTGCGGCCCTCAAAAATCGTCACGCGATACCAATGGTTGGCACCTTCACCACCACCGTCGTGCAATGTCCCGAAATTGGCCCGGCCATCTTCGAGTTCGACACCATGCAGCAATTGCTGTTGCGCTTCGAGGGTCAGCTCGCCAAGGACACGCACCGCGTATTCACGAACCAGTTGTGAACTCGGGTGCATCAGCTTGTTGGCCAGGTCGCCGGAAGTCGTGAAAATCAGCAGGCCGGAGGTATTGAAGTCGAGACGGCCAACGTTGATCCAGCGGCCGCCGCGCATGCGCGGCAGCGCAGCGAAGACAGACGGACGGCCATCCGGGTCGTCGCGCGAGACGATTTCGCCTTCCGGCTTGTGATACATCAGGACACGCGGCGGACGAGTGCTGCCGGTAAAGCGGATATTGATCAGACGGCCGCCGATCTTGACCTTGTCGGTCGGCACGACGGACTGGCCGATGGTTGCAACAACACCATTGACTGTGACCTTGCCAGCCGAAATCCACTCTTCCATTTCGCGACGCGAGCCGACACCGGCCTGGGCCAGAATTTTCTGCAAGCGCTCCGGCTTGGCTTCGACGACCGCCTTGCCATTCCGCGCGATATTGCCGCGACTGGCCCGGCCGGTTGCCGGCAGCGCGGCACGGCGACGCGGCTTGGGCGCCTCGACCACTTCTTCGGCCTCGGGCGCCTCTTCGCGGGCATTGCCGGTGGTACGACCACGCGGGGCGGGATTGCCACGGTCAACCGGAATTTCCGGCCGTTTTTGAAATCCGCCCGGCTTGCTGGCGGAACGGAGAGGTGTGCGTTTATTGGTTTTCATAATTCAGCTCCAGCGTCTGGGCGATTTGTTCAAGCGGCGGCAGTTCACTGACGCTTCTCAGTCCCAGATCATCGAGAAATTGCTTGGTGGTGGCAAACAGGGCCGGCCGACCTGGTGTTTCGCGATGGCCGACAACATCGATCCAGCCGCGCTCTTCGAGTGTTTTGACAACGTTGGTATTGACCGCGACGCCGCGGATTTCCTCGATATCACCGCGCGTCACCGGTTGACGATAGGCGATGATGGCCAGGGTTTCGAGGACGGCCCGCGAGTATTTCGGCGGCCGCTCAGGGTTCAGGCGCTCAAGATAAGGCAAGTATTCGGGCCGCGTCCGGAAGCGCCAGCCAGAGGCGAGCTGAATCAGTTCGACCGGACGTTTGGACCATTCCTCGCGCAACTCGTCAAGCAACTTGCGCAGGGTATCGGTCGACAAATCCTCGTCGAACATCTTTTTCATATCGCTTGGCGACATCGGCTCGCGCGCGGCGAGCAGCGCTGCCTCAAGCACTCTCTTGACCTGACTCGGTTCCACCTTGATGCACTCGGACGTAAATGGGTTGAAAGGCTTCGGTCTGGGTGATTTCGATCAGTTTTTCGCGGCCCAGTTCAAGCATGGCAATGAAATGGACGACCAGACCCGGCACACCCATATCGGGATCGAACAGGGTCTCGAACTGGACAAAGCCACCTTTGGCCTGCAATGCGCGCAGGATGATGCCCATGTGCTCGCGCACCGACAATTCTTCGCGCCCGATCTGGTGATGCTTTTTCAGCCCGGCCTGGCGGACGACTGCCATCCAGGCTTCCTTGAGGTCATCAACCGAGACTTCCGGCTGGCGGACCAGCAGCGATTTCTCGACCAAGGTCTCTACCCAGAAAAATTCGCGCTCGGCCTGCGGCATGGCGTTCAGATTCTGCCCGGCGAGCTTCATCTGCTCGTATTCCATGAGCCGGCGAACCAGCTCGGCGCGCGGATCTTCGGCCTCGTCGCCCTCGCCCAGGTTCGGCCGCGGCAACAGCATGCGCGACTTGATCTCGATGAGCATCGCCGCCATCACGAGATAATCGGCAGCCAGCTCGAGATTACTCGCCCGCATCGCCTCGACGTAATCGAGATACTGCCGGGTCAGCGGCGCCATCGGGATATCGAGGATATCGATGTTGGCGCGGCGAATCATGTAAAGCAGGAGGTCAAGCGGCCCCTCGAAGGCGTCGAGCATGATCGCCAGCGCATCCGGCGGGATGTACAGGTCAAGCGGCATCTGCTCGAGCGGTTGCCCGTAAACGCGGGCAACCGGCTCGACTTCGCCAACCGGAAGCACTTCGAGGACCTCGCTCATGCGCTCAGGAGGCCGCCGCGCGGCCCTTGCCCTTGTAGTGCAGATGCAGGTTGCGGACGTAGATGACCAAACTGAGTGCCTGGCCAAAGATGAAAACGGGGTCCTTGCGGTGGATGGCGTAAATGGTCAGCACGATGCCGCCGGCCAGGCTGAAATACCAGAACGAGACCGGTATGACGACCATCTTGGCTTTTTCACTGCTCCACCACTGGATGACGAAGCGCATCATGAACAGCGCCTGGCCACCGAAGCCGATGCCGATCCAGATCAGCGTTTCCCAGTCCATATCAAACATCAGTGGTATTCCAGCCCCATGGCTTCACGCACGTCACGCATGGTTTCGCGGGCGTATTCACGAGCCTTCTCGCAACCGTCGGCGATGATGTTCTTGACCAGGGTCGGATCATCCAGATAGACCTGTGCCCGTTCGCGCATCGGCGCCTGTTCCTTGAGGATGGCGTCAATTACCGGCTGCTTGCACTCGATGCAACCAATACCGGCGGTACGGCAGCCTTGCTGCACCCATTCCTTGCAAGCATCGTTCGAATAGACCAGATGCAGTTGCCAGACCGGGCATTTGGCCGGCTCGCCCGGATCGGTACGGCGGACGCGGGCCGGATCGGTTGGCATGCTGCGCACCTTCTTGGTTACCGATTCCTCGGATTCGCGCATGGTGATCGTGTTGTTGTACGACTTGGACATCTTCTGGCCATCCAGCCCCGGCATCTTGGAGGCTTCAGTCAGCAGGTAGCCCGGCTCGACCAGAATCATCTTGCCGGTACCTTCAAGGTAGCCGAACAAGCGCTCGCGGTCGGCCATCGACAGATGCTGGACTTCGTCGAGCACTGCCTTGGCCTGCTCGATGGCATCGCGGTCACCGTTCTGCTGGAAGCGGGTGCGCATCTCTTCGTAGAGGCGCGCCTTCTTGCTACCCAGCTTCTTGACGGCTTCACGCGCCTTGTCCTCGAAACCCGGTTCGCGGCCATACATGTGGTTGAAACGACGAGCCAGCTCGCGCGTGAATTCAACGTGCGGAATCTGGTCCTCGCCGACCGGCACCTTGTCGGCGCGGTAGATCAGGATATCGGCGCTCATCAGCAGCGGATAACCGAGAAAGCCATAGGTCGTCAGATCCTTGCCGGCCAGCTTTTCCTGCTGGTCCTTGTAGGTCGGCACACGCTCCAGCCAACTCAGTGGCGTCATCATCGACATCAGCAGATGCAACTCGGCGTGCTCGGGCACCCGCGACTGGACGAACAGCGTCGCCTGATTGGGATCGACGCCGGCCGCCAGCCAGTCCACCACCATATCCATCGAAGCCTTCTCGATCCCCTGCGGATTGTCGTACTGCGTCGTCAACGCATGCCAGTCGGCCACGAAAAACAGGCAGGGATACTCGTGCTGGAGCTCGATCCAGTTTTTGAGAACGCCATGGTAGTGGCCTAGATGCAGCGACCCGGTCGGGCGCATGCCGGAGAGAACACGTTCTGCGTACATATTATTTATTTAGTAGAGACCAAAAATGACAGTGATAAGCCAAGCTGACGTATCGACCAGCGGATTCATGATTGCGCCGAGGATACCGGTGAACAACAGCACCAGCAAAATCGGAAAACCCCAGCGTTCGAGCTGGGCGAATTTCCAGGCCATCGAATGCGGCAGCAAGCTGACGGCAATTCGTCCGCCATCGAGCGGTGGCAAGGGAAGCAGGTTGAGCACCATCAACACGCAGTTGATCTGGATGCCCATCTCGGCCATCCGTGCCAGCGGCGTACTGAAAAACTGCGGCAACAACCAGGACAACTTGAAGGCCAGCGCCCACAGGCAAGCCATCAACAGATTGGCGCCCGGACCAGCAGCAGCGACCCAGAACATGTCTTTTTTGGGCTCGCGCAGACGGCTGAAATCGACCGGTACCGGCTTGGCGTAGCCAAACAGGAAATTGCCGCCGGAAAACAGCAGGATGCTGAGCGGAATCAGGATGGTGCCGACCGGATCGATATGGCGCAAGGGGTTCAGGCTGATCCGCCCGGCCTGCCAGGCAGTCGGGTCGCCGAAATGCCTCGCGGCGTAGCCGTGCGCGGCTTCGTGCAAGGTGATTGCAAAAACCAGCGGCAGGGCAAGAATCGCGATGGTCTGGATGATGGCGTTGATATCGAGCATCTCAGCCCAATCCAAACAGCTCAAGCGGACCGCGACCAGCCCGGATCAGCTCCGGCGAGGAACCGGTCAGGTCAATAACCGTCGTCGGCTCGGTACCACAAGGACCGCAGTCGAGGATCAGTTCCAGCTGGTCATCGAGGCGATCCTGGATTTCCCATCCTTCGGTCAGCGAAAATTCGTCACCCGGCAATTGCAGGGTCGTCGTCAGCAACGGCTCGTTCAGTTCTTCGAGCAAGGCCAGCGCCACCGGATGGTCCGGCACGCGCAGGCCGATGGTCTTGCGCTTCGGATGCATGACCCGGCGCGGCAATTCCTTGGAGCCTTCGAGAATGAACGTGTAGCTACCCGGCGTCGCCGCCTTGAGCAGACGATACTGGGCGTTGTCGACCCGGGCAAAATGGGCGATTTCGGAAAGATCACGGACCATCAGCGTCAGATGATGGCGCTCGTCCATCTGGCGGATCAGGCGGATACGATCAAGCGCTTCCTTGTCGCCAAGATGGCAGCCAAGGGCATAGCACGAGTCGGTCGGCAGAGCGACGATGGCGCCCTTGCGAATAAAATCGGCGGCCTGAGCGAGCAGACGCTGCTGCGGTGATTCCGGGTGGATATTGACGACGCGGGCCATGCTCAGACCACCAGACGCCAAACCGGCTTCAGGTCTTCCGGCAATTGCGGAAGCTTGCCAAGATCGACATAGCTTTCTTCCGGCCCGTGAAAATCGGAACCACGCGAGGCGTGAAATGCGTAGTGACGGGCCAGACGGGCGAAATGCATGACATGGTCGGTCGAATGGCTGCCGCAGGTCACTTCGATGCCTTGCCCACCGACATCCTTGAAATCATCAAGGAAACGGCGCATGTCGGCGCCCGACATCTTGTAGCGCGCCGGATGCGCGACAACCGCCACGCCACCGGCACCAGTGATCCAGCCAACCGCTTCTTCGAGCGTTGCCCAGCGATGATCGACATACCCCGGTTTGCCCGACGCAAGGTAATGCTGGAATACGCCCGGCACATCGCGGGCGATGCCGATCGAGACCATATAGCGGGCAAAATGGGCGCGCGAGATCAGGCTCGGATTGGTCACGAAGCACAAGGCGCCTTCATAGACGCCGGGGATGCCGATGGCGGCAAGCGCGTCGCCCATCCGCTTGGCGCGCTCGATACGCCCGACGCGCAACTCGTCGAGACCCCCGCTCAATGCCGGGTTGGCCGGATCAAAGCCAAGACCGACGACATGAATCGGCACACCGCGCCACTCGATCGAGATTTCGACGCCATTGACGAAACCCATGCCGGCCTCTTCAGCCGCTGCCCTGGCTTCGGCCAGACCGCCAAGGTCATCATGATCAGTCAGTGCCCAGAGATCAACTCCGTTCCCCGCCGCACGCCCCGCCACCACCCGAGGCGGCAGAAAGCCGTCGGAAACGATGGAGTGGCTATGAAAATCGAAATTGGCTGGCGTCACAGGTAAGCAGTTGAAGGCAAACGAAGATTCTAGCACGAACGAGGCCATGCCCTGAGCCCCTTGTGCGGTGCAGCAGGTTGATCAGACCGCAGCATCCCGTTATAGTGCCACCCGTTCCGTGGGAGAGCGCAGATCCGTCTGCCGCCGAAGGCGCAAATCCACCCGAAAACGCTCAGGCAAAAGGACCGCGGAACAAGGCGCAAGCCAAAAAACTCTGGAGAGCGATGGCGGCTATTACCGACATCCACCGATGGGGCAAATCTCTCAGGTATCGAGGACAGAGGGGTGAAACGAAAGACCATTCTTTCGTTTCACCCTTTTTCCGTTTCTAGAACCGACGTTAACAAACGCTCGCAAAGGATTGATATGCTGAAGAAAACGGTTTTGAATGCCGCTCACCGCGCAATGAATGCCCGGATGGTGGATTTTGGTGGTTGGGACATGCCGGTCAACTACGGCTCGCAGATCGAGGAACACAATGCGGTCCGCAACAACTGCGGCATGTTCGACGTTTCGCACATGTGCCCGGTTGATGTTGTTGGCTCCGATTGCCGCGCTTTTCTCTCCCGCCTCGTCGCCAACGACGTGGCCAAGCTCAAAGTGTCCGGCAAGGCACTCTACGCCGCCATGCTCAACGAAGCCGGCGGCGTCATTGACGACCTGATCATCTATTTCCTGACCGACACGCGCTTCCGCATCGTGGTCAATGCCGGCACGGCCGAAAAGGATCTGGCCTGGATGCAGGCCAAGGTCGCCGAGTGGAAACTCGACGTGACCATCACCCAGCGCCGCGATGGCGCCAACAACCTCGGCATCATTGCCGTGCAGGGTCCGAATGCCCGCACCAAGGTTTGGGAAGTGCTGCCGCAGACCAAGGCAGCTACAGAAGGCCTGAAGGCTTTCTTTGCCGCTGAAGTCGATCAGTATTTCATCGCCAGCACTGGCTACACCGGCGAAGACGGCTACGAAATCATGCTGCCGGCCGGCGAAGCCGAAGCGCTGTGGAACAAGCTCAACGCCGCCGGCGTCGCCCCGTGCGGCCTCGGCGCACGCGACACGCTGCGCCTCGAGGCCGGGATGAATCTCTACGGCCAGGACATGGATGAGACTGTTTCGCCACTCGACGCCGGTCTGGCCTGGACCGTTTCTCTGAATACCGAGCGCGATTTCGTCGGCAAGGCTGCGTTGCTCGCCAATGGCCAGCAGAAACAGTTCCTCGGCCTGATCCTGCTCGACAAGGGCGTGCTGCGCGGCCATCAGAAGGTCATGACCAAGCACGGCGATGGTGAAATCACCTCCGGCAGTTTCTCGCCGACGCTCCAGCAATCCATCGCCCTCGCCCGCCTGCCGCTCGGTGTGCAGATCGGCGACGAAGTCGAAGTTGATATCCGTGGCAAGGCGCTCAAGGCCAAGGTCACCAAACCCGTATTCGCCCGCAACGGCAAAGCAGTCATCTAATTCAACCCCATTCAGGAGAAAACCATGTCCAACGTCCTCGCCAACCTCAAGTACGCCGCCTCCCACGAATGGATGCTGCTCAACGCTGACGGCTCCGTCACCGTCGGCATTACCGACCACGCCCAGGAAGCCCTTGGCGACCTGGTTTTCGTCGAACTGCCGGAAGTCGGCACCCATTACGATGCCGAGAAGGAAATCGCCGTCGTTGAATCGGTCAAGGCTGCGGCTGACGTGTACGCCCCGATCTCCGGCACCGTCACCGAAGTCAATCAGGCTGCGGCCGATGCACCGGAGTCGGTCAATCAGGATGCCTACGCTGCCTGGTTGTTCAAGATGACCCCGGACAACGCCGCCGACCTCGACAAGATGCTCGACGCTGCAGCCTACCAGGCCGTCGCCGACGCCGCCTAAGAACGGCAGTTTGTTCCCGGACTAGCGGGAACCGAGAAAAAGCAAAGCACGGGATCCCCGCCTGCGCGGGGACGCCGTATTCAAGTATTTCCATGCAAGGATTCCCATGCCGTTGAATCTTCCCCTTTCCGCCCTTGAGCAGCACGACGAGTTCATTGGCCGTCACATCGGCCCGTGCTCGACCGAAATGGCCGCCATGCTGGCCGCCATCGGCGCCGATAGCCTCGAGCAGCTGATCGACCAGACCGTCCCCGCCGCCATCCGCCTGCCGGCCGATCTGCCGCTGCCTGCTCCACGTCGCGAACACGAAGCGCTGGCCGACCTCAAGGCCATCGCCAGCAAGAACGTCGTCAACAAGTCCTGCATCGGCATGGGCTATTACGACACGCTGACACCCAAGGTCATCGTCCGCAATGTTCTGGAAAACCCGGGCTGGTACACCGCCTACACGCCCTATCAGGCTGAAATCGCCCAGGGCCGCCTGGAAGCGCTGATGAACTTCCAGCAGATGGTCGTCGACCTGACCGGCCTGGAAATCGCCAATGCCTCGCTGCTCGACGAAGCCACCGCCGCCGCTGAAGCGATGACCATGGCGCGTCGTGTTTCCAAGTCGAAATCCAACCGCTTCCTGGTCGATGCCAACTGCTTCCCGCAGACCATCGATGTCGTGAAGACCCGCGCCGGCTATTTCGGCTTCGAACTGGTCATTGCCACGGTCAACCCGGAAAATGGCGCAAAAATCGAAAGTGAAGATTTCTTCGGCGCCCTGCTCCAGTACCCGGGCGACAACGGCGAAGTGCGCGACCTGACCGCCACCATCGCCGCGCTGAAAGCCAAGGGTACGACTGTTGCCGTCGCCTCCGACCTGATGGCGCTGGTCCTGCTCAAGTCGCCCGGCGCCATGGGCGCCGACATCGCCCTCGGCTCCAGCCAGCGTTTCGGCATCCCGATGGGCTTCGGCGGCCCGCACGCCGCTTTCTTCGCCACCCGCGAAGCCTTCGTCCGCTCGATGCCGGGCCGCATCATCGGCCTGTCCAAGGATGCCCGCGGCAAGACGGCCTACCGCATGGCGCTGCAGACCCGCGAACAGCACATCCGTCGCGAGAAAGCCAACTCCAACATCTGTACCTCGCAAGTCCTGTTGGCCAACATGGCCGGCATGTACGCCGTCTATCACGGCGCTGAAGGCCTGCGCACCATCGCCGGCCGTATCCACCGTCTGACCGCCATCCTGGCCGAAGGCCTCAAGCGCGCCGGCGTCAGTCTCCTGACCAAGCAGTTCTACGACACCGTCCATCTCGACCTCGGCGCCCGCGCTGAAACCGTCTACCTCGACGCTCTGGCAGCCGGTTACAACCTGCGCCGCGTCTCGGCCGGCGTCCTCGGTATTTCGCTCGACGAAACGACGACGCGCAGCGATGTCGCCACGCTGTTCAAGCTGATCACCCAGGTCACGCTCGACATGGATGTCATCGACGCCCAGGTCGCCGCCGCCGACTCCGCCCTGCCCGATGCACTGATCCGCAGCGACGCCGTCCTCCAGCATCCGGTGTTCAACACGCACCACACCGAACACGAGATGCTGCGCTACCTCAAGTCGCTGCAGAACAAGGACCTGGCGCTCGACCACTCGATGATCTCGCTTGGCTCGTGCACCATGAAGCTCAACGCGACCAGCGAGATGATCCCGGTCACCTGGCCGGAATTCGGCGGTCTGCACCCCTTCGCCCCGCGCGATCAGGCCGCAGGTTATCTGGAAATGATCGCCAGCCTGACTGACTGGCTGAAGACCGTCACCGGCTTCGACGCCATCTGCATGCAGCCGAACTCCGGGGCGCAGGGCGAATACGCCGGCCTGGTCGCCATTGCGCGCTACCACGCCAGCCGTGGCGACAGCCATCGCGATATCTGCCTGATCCCGAAATCGGCGCATGGCACCAACCCGGCGACGGCCCAGATGGCCAACATGCAGGTCGTCGTCGTCGATTGCGACGAGAACGGCAACGTCGATGTTGGCGACCTCAAGGCCAAGGCCGAAGCCCACAAGGACGACCTGGCCTGCCTGATGATCACCTACCCGTCCACCCACGGCGTGTTCGAGGAAGCGGTCCGCGAGATCTGCGCCATCGTCCATGCCAACGGCGGCCAGGTGTACATGGACGGCGCCAACCTCAACGCCCAGGTCGGCCTGACCTCGCCCGGCTTCATCGGCGCCGACGCCATCCCGCACGGCGGCGGCGGACCGGGCATGGGCCCGATCGGCCTTAAGGCCCATCTGGCCCCGTTCATGGCCGACCACGCCGTCCAACCGACGGGCGACGCCAACCGCGTCAATGCCGGCCAGGGCGCGGTCTCTGCCGCCCCGTTCGGCTCGGCCTCGATCCTGACCATTTCTTGGATGTATCTCGCCATGCTCGGCGGCGAAGGCGTCAAAAAGGCCACGCAAGTCGCCATCCTCAACGCCAACTATGTTGCCCAGCAGTTGAAGGCGCATTACC
>Ga0209211_10008792_pt1 | contig 13694 bp, 7 predicted proteins | sample RifGroA2_FD_183992 | JGI IMG/M metagenome (GOLD analysis project Ga0209211, IMG submission 183992) | Groundwater microbial communities from Rifle, Colorado, USA - Groundwater A2 (SPAdes) (version 2) | ecosystem: Environmental > Aquatic > Deep subsurface > Groundwater | place: Rifle, Colorado...
TTCAGGGGACGCTGTTTGCCCTTCCGCAAGGGATATTGGGCTGGGGAGTCAAGGGGGCTAACACATATGAACTTGCCTCCCATATAGGCGATGAGAAACATAAACTCACCGGGATTTTAAAAGGACTCTCGGGGTTTTTGTCGGTTGTGGAAGGAGTGACCTGGGTCGTGGCCGGCGTGTTGCTGGCAGCCGGGATCATCCCGGGCTTTACACCCTTTCTGACGATTTTTCTCTTCTACGTCATCTTTAACGTCTCGTTTTGCTACACTGTGGCGACGGGAGCAAGAGATTATCTCCGCCATAGCCATTTCCGAAACAAACTTTTAGAGTTGACGCAGAATCAAAAGGGAGGAAAAGAAGAGTACGGTCAAGCCTTGAATTTTTTGCGCAAGAAACTCGTTTTGGATCTCTCCAGTACGAAACCGGAAGAGAAAGGCAAAAAGTCCTATTTAAAGAGAACGCAAGAGGAGTTAATCCAAAAGGCGGCGCGCAAGCTCTACCGTTTCAAAGAAAACGGAGGGGCGGTTGAAGAGTTAACAGAGATTGAGCGTTTGATGGAAAATCTAAAGACCCAGCAGGGCGAAAGGAGTTTGCTCGAAGCTCAGGCTTTTGTGGAAAAGGTCTTAAATCAAAACCAGACCTTGCGTGTTCTGGATAGCTTATCTATTGTCTTGGGAGCAGTTGGAGCCGTCGTAGGAACGTTTCTCTCAATCGGCATCGGCGCTGTTGCCGGAGAGCTGTGGGGCGCTGTCTCCGATTGGATCCTCTGGATGGCGTTGAATGCCGTCTTCTTATGCCTTGACGTCGACGCGCTTGGAGACAAGACGGGTTCTTTATTTCACACCGCGAAATTTCAAGAGAAGCTCCAAGAGGAGCTCAAGGCATACGCGATTTGGAACAACCCTCCCCTATCTCCGTCTTGCTGTTCTTAATCTGATCAGATGCGTCCAATGGTGGCCACCATCACGGCTTTGATGGTATGCATGCGATTTTCCGCCTGATCGAAGACCTTGGAATGGCGGCTTCTAAAGACCTGGTCGGTCACTTCCATCTCTTTTAGGCCGAATTTGTCAAAGACGTCCTTTCCGACAACGGTCTGAGTGTCATGAAAGGAAGGAAGGCAGTGAAGGAAGAGGAGATCCGGGTTGCGGCTCATCCGGAGCATCTCTAAAGTGACCTGATAGGGTTTTAAGAGCTGAATGCGACGCTCAAATTCGCTCTCCTCTCCCATCGAGACCCAGACGTCCGTATAGACGACATCTGCTTGAGGGAGCGCTTGTTCTGCCTTTTCATGAAGCTCGATTTTGCATCCCGTCTCTTTGGCGATGGCAAGAGCGTCTGCAATAAACTCTTTGTCCGGATGGAGCTCTTTGGGCGCCAGGGCGACAAAGTGCAGGCCCATCTTGGCCGAGCCGATCATCAAAGAGCGGCCCATGTTGTTTCTGGCATCGCCGACGTAGACCATCTTGACGTGGTGAAGGGGCTTGGCGACATGCTCTTTGATGGTCAACAAGTCTGCAAGGATCTGTGTCGGGTGGTAGGAGTCGGTCAGGCCGTTCCAGACGGGAACTCCGGCGTGCTTGGCAAAAAGTTCTACGGTCTCTTGTTTAAAGCCCCGAAACTCAATGCCGTCGTAGTAGCGGCCTAAAACCTTTGCCGTATCTTCGATCGACTCCTTTTTCCCGATGTGGCTCTCTGAGAGAAAGGTGACGTTTGCCCCCTCGTCAAAAGCGGCCACTTCAAAGGCGCAGCGCGTGCGCGTCGAGGCCTTTTCAAAGATGAGAACGATGGTTTTTCCCAAGAGGAGATCGCCTTTCACTCCTTGCAATTTCTTGTGTTTAAGGGAGAGGGAGAGATCGAGCAGATATTCGATCTCTCTTGGAGTAAAATCTTTAAGAGTCAGTAAACTTCTTCCCAGAAGATTGATGGGCATCTTGTCCTCTTTGTTAATAGTAGCTTGGTTTTTTTGCCTCTTTGGTGATCAGTGTGCCGGAGGTCCCTTTCAGGAGCGCTTCTCCTTGAAAGAGATTTCCGATCACGGCGGTTTTTTGTGTCTTTTCGACAAAATCGCAGGCGGCCTGCACTTTCGGCCACATTGATCCCTTGGCAAACTCCATGCTGGTGAGAGTGGCAGGAGAGATCGTTTTGATCACGCGCTCCTTGTCCGTACCCCAGTTTTCATAGACCCCGTCGACGTCTGTCAGGATGAGCAAGTGATCGACCTTTAGGTACAAGGCGGCAAGAGCGGAGGCGCGATCCTTGTCAATGACCGCTTCGCTCCCTTCCAGGCGTTTGCCGTTGCGGGTCACGGGAACGCCTCCGCCTCCACATAGGATGACGACATTGCCCGCTTCCACTAAAGTATGCGCCGCCTTCCACTCCACAATCTCTTTGGGGGCGGGAGAGGGGACGACGCGGCGGTAGAATTTTCCGTCGGGAGCGACGTCCCACCCCTTTTCCTTTGCCAGCTGAAAGGCCGTCTCCTTGTCGTAGACCGGTCCGATGGGTTTTGTGGGTGTTTTAAACGCAGGATCTTCCTTGTCGACGATGACTTGCGTCAGAAGCGTGACGGCATTTTTAACGCCGGCGTTGTAGAGGGCGTTTTGGAGAAGGTAGCCGATCATGCCCTGAGACTCGGCGACAAGAACGTCCAATGTGTAGGAGGGAACCTCTTTGTAGGCGTGCGACATCAAGGAGATCAGCCCCACCTGGGGGCCGTTGCCATGGCAGAGGATGACCTGGTTGGTTTTGGTGAGAGAGGCGATGACTTCTGCGGCGTGTTTGATGTTGTTAAGCTGAGTCTCTTGAGCTAAAGATTGTCCGCGTTGGATGAGAGCGTTGCCGCCGAGCGCAAGCAAAATTTTCATCATAGAGGCTCCCGTTCGATGGGACAGGACATGCAGCGCGACCCGCCCCGCCCCCTGCCCAGTTCCGATCCCACCAGCTCCAGCACTTCAAATCCCTTGGAGCGAAGCAAAGAGTTGGTCCGTTCATTGCAGGCATAGCCGATCACCTTTCCCGGGGCGATGGCAAGCAAATTGCTGGCGTCCATCCATTGCTCTCTCAACTGGACGATCTCATTTTCGATGTCTCCGATGCTGATAAAGCGCACATTGCTGATTTTTAGAGCGCGTTGCAGGGCGGTTTGAAGGTTCATCTCTTCGGAGATGAGCAAGTCCTTGGTATTGCGAGGCTGAATGGTAAAGGTTCTGGGAGCAAAGTCTTTAAAGGCAACGCAGAAGGCGTCGTGATCGATCATGGTCATGACCGTGTCCAAGTGCATGCAGGCGCGTTTTTTTGGCAGCTCGACTAAAACCACGCGATCGATAGCGCTTTTTGCAAAGAGGCGCAAGGTCAAAGTTTCGATGGCCTGGATACTGGTTCTTTCGCTGTAGCCGATCATCAAACAATTTTTATTAAGGACAAAGACATCTCCCCCTTCGACCGGCGAGCAGTCCTTTTCCGTTCCGTCGTACCAAATCTCGAGGTTTTCCGAAGCAAAGAGGGGGTGGTGCTTATAGACTGCAGCCGTGGAGATGCACTCTCCTCGTCTCACCTTGTACTGCATCCGATTGATCGAGACGCCGTTTCCGATCCAGCAGGAGGGATCTCTTGTGAAATACTGGTTGGGAAGAGGAGGAAGCAAAAACTCATCTCGGTGGCCGACGGCGAAGATCAGCCCCTTTCTTTTAAAATGCGCCTCGCGAAGGGTTAAGCCGGCCATCATGTGATAGGTCAATTGCTTGGCTTCCAGCTCCATCAAGAAATGAGAGAGATCCTGAACAAAGGGAAGTTCGAAGTTGTAACTGGCAAGGATGCGCTCGACGACCCATTTCCGAGCTTTTTCGATCTTTAACGTCTCTTCAAGGAGTTCGTCCAGGTAGAGGACTTCGACTCCGTTTTCTTTTAAAATAGCTGCAAAATGGTCATGTTCTTTTTCCGCTTCCTTGATAAAGAGGATGTCGTCAAATAAAAAGGCGTGGCAATTTTCCGGAGTCAAGCGCTCAATGGCGATTTTTGGATGGCTAAGGAGGACTTTTTTAAGCTTGCCGATTTCAGAAGTAATGAAAGCCATACCCTCGCTCCATGCAATGTGTTCATCTCGACTTTGCAACTTTTTGAACTAGACGTCCAAAAAGTTGCAAAGTCGAGTTAATTCTTTTTTTAGATCTTTTTTCCTTTGGGGTCAAATGTAAAAACGGTTTACAATATGGATTGTTCTTTGATGACGAGGCTTGTTATGAGTAGAGATTTCTTTGAAAAGAGAGCGCCGTCCATGGCCTTTCCTTTCTATCCTTTCTCAGTGCCGCATCATCACTTCCATTGTCTCCCGACCTAATTTCTTTAGCTCTTTTAAATTAATTTTTTAAATTAGGATGTTTTATGATTTCATGGTTATTTTTTTCTTTAATGGGAGGATTTGGAATCGTCTATCTCCTGATCGGGAGAAGAGAGGCAAAGAGGGTCCAAGGCAATGACGCGTACTTTTTAGGCGGACGCTCCCTGGGCATTTTTTCATTGGCCTTAACGCTGTATGCGACGCAGTTTGGTGGAGGAACACTTATGGGAGCTGCAGAGGAGGCCTATGCAAAGGGATGGATTGTGCTCCTTTATCCCTTAGGGGTGTCTCTTGGCTTTTTGGCTCTTGCGGTAGGATTTGGAGCAAAACTGAGAAGCTGGGGGCTCACAACCGTTGCTGAGCTTTTTGAAAAGGCCTACGGTTCAAAAAAGTTGCGAAAGCTCGTCTCGCTCATTTCGATGGGAACGATGTTTTTCATTCTCGTCGGCCAAGGAGTGGCGGCGCGCAAGTTATTCGGAGCTCTGGGCGTCGATACTCCCTACCTTTTTTTGGGTTTTTGGACCCTGCTCATTCTCTACACTGTGGCAGGAGGACTCAAGGCCGTCGTTTACACCGATGCGATTAAGGCGCTCTTTATTCTCGGCGTTCTGGTCGTGGTGGCCCTCTTTGCAACGGGGGGGCTTGCAGGAGCGTCTCTTGCGCCTCGGCCTCTGGAGGCGGCTTCCGCCCCCCTTCCTTGGGTGGGCTGGCTCTTGATGCCTCTTCTTTTTATGCTCTTTGAGCAAGACACGGCGCAGCGCTGTTTTGCCGCCAAGTCTGCTCGGGCAGTCACGGTCTCCGGGGTCCTTGCGGCCGTCTTACTGTTTTTGAGCAGCGGTTTTGGGATTGCTTTTGGGATTGTGGCCGGCCGCCTGGGTCTGCCGATGACAGCCTCCAAGGGGATCCTCATCGAAGTTGTGGAGCATCTCACCTCTCCTGTGGTCTCCACTTTTTTTGCCGTTGCCATTGTGATGGTGATCCTCTCCACGGCAGACTCCCTTCTCTGTTCGGTTGCCTCCAATCTCGTCTTTGACTTTCCCGTTTCGAATGGAATTCAAGAGAAGAAAAGGGTCTTTCTTTCGCAAGCCCTAACCTTTCTCATCGGGGTTGCCGCGATGAGCTGCTCTCTTTTTTTCGACAGAATCCTTCCCCTTCTCATTCAATCCTACGAATTTTCCGTCTGCACTCTGGTCGTTCCGGTTGTCATGGCGCTCTTCTTAAAGCGTCCCCGCCTGGCCGCCGCACTCGCTGCGATGTCAGCGGGAGCTTTAGGATTTTTCCTCTTTCGCCTCTGGGAGTCTCCCATCCCCGGGGAAATTGCCGCTATGGCGCTCTCTTTGGCGGCCTTCACCTGCGTCCACGCCTTCCTTGCAAGACGGAAAGCGGCATGGGCAAGAGGAGCTTGAACTCGACCCCTTTCCTTATCGTGTTTTCAACCCGGTCTTTTTGATTTGTCCACAAGTCGACGGTTTTTACAGAGACTTCCATGATAGGATCGATCCTTGTTTTCGAGCTTGATCTTCTTCACCGGAGTAGATGATTTTTCCCGAGCCTGGAGCGACCCCAGCCCATTCACACCATTTCTCTAAAGTACCGAACATCTCAGATTGCACTGTGGCGGAGGATTTAATTTCGATGGGGATGAGCCGAGATCCTTCTTCGAGCAAACAATCGACCTCATTTCCTAACTTGTCTCGCCAAAAATAGACATTGGGAGGGAACCCTTGATGGTAACATTTTTTAAAAAAATCGGAGATGATCATAGACTCAAATAGACCGCCTCTTAAGTAATGATCATAAACATCGTCAGAATTTGTAAGTCGCAGCAGATTACAAACCAACGAAGTATCGTAAAAATACAGTTTGGGCGTCTTTACGACCCTTTTGTTAAAATTTGCATGATGGGGTTGCAAAAGGAAGATGATGTAAGAAGCTTCCAAGACAGATAGCCAAGATTTCACTGTGGGAAGAGAAATCCCTGCATCTTTTGATAAATCCGTGAAGTCGAGAAGTTGTCCTACTCTAGCTGCACAAAGCCGCATAAATTTCTGAAATTCTAAAAGAGAGGTGATTTTTAGCACATCGCGCACATCGCGCTCTACATAGGTGCGAATATAGCTTTCGGCGAAAATAATCGGATCAGCATGATGCTGGTACACACGGGGATAGCATCCTTGAAAAATAGCTTCTTCAGCGATTTTTGGCAATTCACAAGCACCCTTGAGCTCCTCGATGGAAAGGGGAAGGAGTGTTGTGATTGCCACGCGACCGGCCAGAGTTTGACTGACGTGTTGATTTAACAGAATATTTTGAGAGCTCGTGATGACAAAGCGACCCAGAGCTTGATGTTGGTCAACTTCAAGTTGAACATAGGAAAGGAGCTTGGGTGTTTTTTGAATTTCATCTAAAATTATCCCTTCCTCTTCTCGAAATCTCATCAGGAATCCTTTGGGATCTTCGATGGCAAACTCTTGCTCTTCAAACGATTCTAAGTTTACATAGCGATAGTTAGGAAATAAGGTGCGCGCCAAAGTAGTTTTTCCTGACTGGCGAGGTCCGAATAAGGCCAACACAGGAAACTGGTTCCTAAGCTGCAATAATTTTTTCTCTAAAGTGCGTTTAAACATGCCGTGCTCTCCTATGGACAATTCTAGAATAGTAGATTTAAAATTGTCCACACATTAGGTAAGCTTTTTATTGTTAATGAGATATAAGACGACTAAGGTATATGGTAGCGGCATTCGGAGCGAGAAGGATGGCCCGATGTCACCAACCATTTTTAACTCGACTTTGGTTGAACGTCCGAGGACAAATAGACTAGTGCTCTGTCAACATTCAAATTGCGGATGCGCTAGCGCGAAAGCTGCCGAATTTCAACGATCGCAAGTGCCTTAGTATTAGAAATACAAATGGCACTTGCGATCGTTGAAATTCGGCGCTTTGGCGCCGCGCATCCGTAATTTCAATGTTGACAGAGTACTAGGCAGAAAGCGGCCCTAAAAAGTTGCGTCGAGTTTAGCAATTGTTTTCTTCAGCGCCTCTTCATAGGGCTCTTCGGCCACGATCTTCACATCGGCCGTATACTCGGCCTCTACAGCGTAAAAGATTTTTCCGTTGACCTGATAGACGAACGTCAGGCCGCCCTCTTGATATGTCTCGTTATCCTCTTTGCGAAATGCGATGCCCACGCTGGCCCGATTTGCCTTAAAGGGGTATTCCCTTAACCAGGGGCGGATTTTTTTGTTTTCATTAATCAGTTTCAGAAATTTTTCGGTTGCCTTCACCTCCAGCTCCCGCGCCTCATCGACCTCTGCCCTTTGATGGGCGATCACTTTGATGGCCATCTCTTCCACATCGTGCACCAGGCTCCCTCCTCTATCCCACGAAACGATTCCATACTCTTCGAGTATCTCTTTGGCAAATCTCTGAAAGATCTCCTCGGCAACCTTTAGAAAAGGGGGCGGAGGCTCCTCAGCCGATCGGGTTTTTATAAAGGGGAATACTTTGCGCAAAAACGAGCGGCTCTTCTCTTTGCCCGGATCAGGCTGCGCCTCCCTTACCTTTGCAAACGCCTCTTCGTAAGGCTCTTCCTGAATGGTGACAAGCCTGTCCCATATCGGATCTTCCCGATCATAAATGATTTTGTTTCTTACCTGAAAAACGTATACTACGCTGCCGTCCGCATAGCTGGCGCCGTTTGGTTTTTCAAAAGAAATCGAGACTTCCGCTCGATCTGCCTTAAAGGGATACTCCCTTAAGTAGGGACGGATTTTTTCATGGCCGTTAATCAATTGCAACAGTTTTTCCGTAGCCTTTACTTCCAGCTCCCGCGCCTTTTCGATCGTGGCTCTTTGATAGGAAAGAAGGTGGACGGAGAGCTCCTCCACATCATGGGGCATCCGCCCCCCATCCCCGGTGCACACCATCCCATACTCTCTCTTCATCTCTTTGGCAAATTCCCGCACAATCTCATTGGAATGTTTTTCATAAAGGGGAAATCCGTTGTTTTTGGCATGGGCCATACAGGTGATGGGGGTGATCAATAAAATCATGAGCAGTTTAGCGATCCGCCGCATTGAAAAACCCATATTTTGATCTTATATTTTTAAGATGATCATCTAGCGCATCTTGATACGTTCTTCCCATAAAGGCGTGATCGGCTATGAGCAGGCTCCTCTCGCTCCATTTGGAGATGCAGGGAACAATCTCAATATGATATAGCGGATCGGTAATAAAAGGGGCAGCAAACTGCTTTGTGATGTGATCTTTTTTTGAGTAGATGTTTACTGCATTAAAAGTGAATTTTTTAGAAATGGGCAGGGCGGGGCCGAAGGCAAGGGTGAAGAGATGCGATTTAAGGGTCGTCTTCTGATCCTCAGTCATCCCTTCAATGGCGCGGTGGGTGAGGGCGCCGGCTTCGCTGTGGTCGATGTGGAGCCAAAGCGCCTGGGGATTGACCTTGCCTAGCTGTTCGGAGAGGGCGACTAGGAACTGCCTCTTTGTCGCGACGGCTCTTGTTTCGATCTGGCGCTGCTCATCGGAGACGCGGCCCAAGTCGCGGAGGAGCCCTTCGGTGGGATTGTGAAGGCCGATGAAGAGGGGAGTTTCGGGGATCTTTTTCATGATGGATCGGCTCATTTGCGAGAAGTCTTTGATCTTTGTCCGAATGCCGTTTTGGGCGGTGACAAGGCTGATCACCATTCCCTCCTTTGGCACGATCTCCGTAAAATGGTCCAGGAGGTTCACGCGTCCTGCCTTGAGCTCTTCGGGAGAAAAGTGGAGCTGGTAGCGTTGCAGGCCGATCAGGATGGAGTCGAGCTTGACCTCTCCAATGAAGACCTTGCAGTTGAGCAGGCCGGTCACACTCGGAAGGGTAATGTTGGCAATGGGCACTTCGATGCGAAACTGCTGGTCGAAGTGGGGCTCGGAGAAGAGGCCGAAGAGGTCTAGGCGGTTTAACGGGGTATTGGCAACAAAAAGGTAGAGGTTGGGTCCGTCGGCAAAATCGGCGGGGTCGGGAGTGAGCCATCGCCCCAGAGAGGGATCGTAAAACCGGCTTCCGAAAAAGATGAGCCCCTCTTCGTGCCGCTTGGAGCAAAACCTCCAAGGGTTGATCGAAGAGGGCTGGGCCTCTTTTCCAAAGGGGTCGATGGAGTAGCGTTCTGCAACCCCTCCCGATTCAGAGAGGAGGGAAATGATGGTGCCGTTGAAATCATGGAGAGGGGCAAAGAGCCGGCAGCCTGCCTCGATTGCCACCGCAGCTCCGATCTCTCCCTTTACTCCAAGGCCGAGCACCTTAAGCTCGTAAATTGCGCCATTTTCCTCACAGGTTCCAATCTCCGAGTTGCGGTCGTAGAGATAAAAGAGCTTTTTTTGGAGGCGCCAGGCGCCGTTTTGAAGGACGTAGCTTTCCTTGCTAAAGAGGCGGGAGAGGGGGTCGTAGGCGAAGAGGAGGCGGGAATCGGCGGTTGTAAGGGAAGTAAGCCTTCCCAAGGGATCATAGGTGTAGTCAATCTCTCCTTGCGGCTCAGACCTCCTGACGGGGTTTCCATCGCCGTCGTAAACAAGCCGCATTCCGGCTGCAGCGCATATCTGGTTAAGGGGATTGACCTCCGCCTCGATAGGGTTTCCGAGCGAGTCGAAATGGTAGGTCTCATCGCCTGCGCGTATGAGCTGGCCGAGAGGATCGTAGGCATAGGATATCTCCTCTTTGAGGAGGCTGTTTTTTTTCTCTATCACAAGCCCGGAGGGGCCGTATCTTTGAAAGAGGCTGTGGTAGCGCGACTCCTGGGTGAAGGGCCTTTCGAGAAGGTCATGTCCGGTCTCTACGGCGCCGAGAGAGGAGATCAGTTCTTCTTTGGCGACATGGCCGTTTTCATCAAAGCGGCTGTAGAGGTGCTCGTAGAGCGGAAGATTCGAGGGGGAAAGGCGCTCGACTTTATAAAGATGGGAGCCGCTGTAGGTGTAGGCAATTGCGGACTGGTCCGGAAGGGTAAAATGGATCAGCCGGCCCAGATTGTCATAGCGCCATTTCAACTCAACGCCTGCAGGGTGGGTCTCGGAGAGAGGATTGCCGAAGCGGTCGTAGCTGCGCAGGATCTCGATGCCGTGGACGCGGTCGCAGATGGAAACAGGGTCGGGCCCGAACCCGTAGGAGTAGTCGTCGCAAACTCTTCCGTCCGAGCTGGAGAGCCGGAGAAGGCGGTCGGCGCCGTCATAGGAATAAAAGAGGGAGACTCCTCCCGGAAGGAGCCGCTCTTTGAGGCGGCCTCGGCAGTCATAAAAAAAGAGGGTTCTCTTTTCATCTGCCTCGATCTGGGCGGTTATCCGTCCGCAGGGATCGTGCTTCCAAACAACACAGTGGGAGGCGTCTTGCTTTGTATCTACGCAGCGGGTCGTGACTCTCTTTGCGCGGTTTCCCGAGCGATCGTAGAAGAGCTCCTCTTTAGCCAGGACCGCATCCGACGGGCCCCTCTTTTCCCTCTTTACCAGCCGCTCTTGGGCATCGAAGGCCTCTACTGTCCTGTTTCCCAACGGATCGATGGCCGTTTTTTGGAGAACCTTCTGCCCTAAAAGGTTGACACTCTCCGTGTAGAGAAACTCTGTGACGGCTCCATTCGGATCGGTATGGAGGACAAGCCTGCCTTCTCCATCGTAGCTGAAGAGATCCACTGCCTCTCCTTGCGATGTGGTGCGAAGAGCCCTGGTCTTCCGTCCCTCCCGGTCATAAAAAAAGCACATCCGGTTTTCGATCTTACCGCCCTCTTCCTCCTCCCACACTTCTATTACCCGTCCTGCAAGGTCGTGCTTCTCAACATGGGAGCGGGAGCCGTCGCTGCTCCTTTCCGGAAAACCGAGGGAGTCATAGAAAAAGCGGATTGTTTTCCCTTCCGAAGTTTCGACGATCTTCCTTCCCGCCCCGTCATAAGAATAGAGCGTCTCCAGCCCTCTCTCATCTGTGTGGGAGAGCAGTTGAAAAGCGCCGTACCTCCAGCTCTCAGAACTGAGAAGCTCTTCTTGAGCAGAAAAGACTCTCCTTGAGGTCATTCGTTGAAAGGGATCATAGGTAAAGCGGACCGTCGTTCCGTCGCTGTAACGGGTCTGGACCAGATTGCCGTTTGACTCGTAGGCGTGCCTCACCTCCGTCTGATCGGGCTGGATGATGCGCCACGGTTTTCGCAAAGTGGTGTAAAAGTTCTTTGTGCTCTCTTTTCCCGGCGTGGCCGTTTCGGTAAGATTTCCCTGCGTATCATAGGAAAAATGGAGGGTCGGCGTGTAACGGCCCCCCTTCTCGTCTACGACATCGGGAAATTGTGTACAGATGCAGTTTCCAAAGGCGTCGTAGCTCTGAGAGGTGAGATTTTCTCGGCAGTCGCACTCAGAAAGCAGCCGCCCCTTTTCATCCCACCTGGAGAGGCTGCTCTTTTTCTTTCCATCCGCAAAAAGCTCCGTGCAGCCGGCAGGACGGCCGGCTCCATCATACGTGAAGAGCTTGTGGGGTTTGCCCGGCTCTTTAGATGAGGTAAGCCTTCCTCCTCCGTCGTAGGTGTAGAGATTTTCAAGGCCGTCGGGAGTGGTTTTGCGCGTGATGTTTCCCTTCGCGTCATATTGGGTGCAGAGGGTAAAACGGTGGCGGTTTTCCTGATCGAAATGGAGCTCTTCCACAAGCCAGCGCTGCGGGGAGTAGCGATTTTCCATCCGCCTTAAAAGCCTCTCGCTTTGAGAGCCTCGATCCCAATAGAGTTCGGCAACCGCTACGGGAAGACCGTGGGTTGGGTCGCGTGTGTAGCGTTTGATCCTCCTTTCAGTGACGCAAGAGAGGTCTGAAGGAGCGCGGCCCGAGCCGTCGTCGACACTCTCTTCTCTCAGAAGATTGTCCGTGTCGTAAAAGAAAAACTCCCGCTTCAGAATGCGCCCCTGCGCGCTGGTCAATTTAGCCGACAGGAGATCGGTGCCGGCTAAATATTCGTAGTCACAGGCTAGCCCGCCCTCCTCCTCTTCCCGTGCAAGAAGATGCGAGCCTCCGTGGTAGGCATACCGTTTGCAGCAGCTCTCCGCTCCTTCAAGAACTCCTTGGCCATTCAAAGAAAAGGGGCCGGGAGTCTTTCCCGTAAGGTTGCCAAAAAGCCTCTCCTCCACCACATTTCCCGCCCCATCGTAGAGAAGTCTCTTTGCAAAGAGCGCTCTTCCCTGCCCGTCAAGAAACGCCTTGCAGCGCAGCTGCTCCCCTTCCCAGAGAAAGCAAAGCGTCGAATGGAGCCGTCCGCTTTCATCGAAATAGGCGATTGAGTTGACGCGCCCTTCGCTGTGCCGGTAGCGGAGGGAGGAATTGTCGCTGCAGGTCACCACTGTCTCGCCGGTTTCGTACCGGAACCGGCCCAGCGGGACCATCTCCCCATTGGGACCAAGAGGGGCATCCAGCCTTATAACCCGATCGATGGAAAGCCGCTTTTCATTTGGGTGGCGCTCCAGCCGCTCCTCCTCATGCCGGCTGGATGGCTTGCAGTAGGTAGCCTGAAATTCCACCCTTCCATCCCGGACAAACCGGGACATGCGCGCGCCGATTCCCTTTCTGCCCTCCTCGTAGCCAATCTCTTCATGGGGGCGGAAGCTCCCTTCAAAATCCCTTAAGTAGGATCGACTTTTAAACTCCATCGCCCGCGCAACGAACCGCTGCTCATCGGAAGTGCGGATCTGAAAGTGAAAGGGATCCTTTGTGTGAATGAGATCAATACAGATCCACCCGAAGGTTTTTTTGCCTCCCGGATTGGTAAGGTTCAACCGAACAAGCCGTTCCTTATCGTCGTAGTGATAGAAGATGCGGTGGCCTTCAGGAAGCTTGTCGCTCACCAGGCGATAGAAGCAAGTATCTTTTCGGTTATGCAAGAGTTTTGTTCCTATATAGCAGCGTACCGTACCGTCGGCGCAAATCAATCCCGCGTCTCCCACCTTGAGGTTGATTTTGAGATAGTTGTTTTTGGGATGATTTCTCCAGCTGAGATAGCCGGATCTCTGCGCCAGAGAGAGCTCGGGTCTTAAGATGATGACATACTTGTTTTCATGGTGGCTAAAGCTGTACTTGATGCAGTTCCCGCTCGGCTCGGCCAGATAGGCCTTGAAATGTTTCGTCTTCTCGGCAGGTTCAATCAAAAGGGTCGCGTGCGGGTAGAAGTTCCAGCCTCCCTGTATCATCCAGCCTCCCCTCATGTGCTTGTAAATGAGGTCGAGGTTTTCAGACGAGCGCTCCAAAGCTCCCGCACTGGTGTAGGTGCGATAAATGGGAAGGCTCTTCCCTCCCTTCACTTCTCCGTCCTGAAGGAGGAGGTTCAGGTGTCCGGAGATCACATTGACGTGA
>Ga0209211_10008793_pt1 | contig 13693 bp, 13 predicted proteins | sample RifGroA2_FD_183992 | JGI IMG/M metagenome (GOLD analysis project Ga0209211, IMG submission 183992) | Groundwater microbial communities from Rifle, Colorado, USA - Groundwater A2 (SPAdes) (version 2) | ecosystem: Environmental > Aquatic > Deep subsurface > Groundwater | place: Rifle, Colorado...
ATCGCACAATACCGGTCCCTGGGCGACGTGAAGAACGATGTGCAGGCGAAGATTGCGGCGATGACCGTCCCGGAAGGCGTGACGGTTGAAATCAGCGGTCAGGCGCAGCAGATGTCCGAAAACTTCCAATCGCTCGGCATTGCTCTTGCCCTGGCGATCATATTCATCTATATGGTGCTCGCTTCGCAGTTCGGCTCGTTTCTCCAGCCGCTGACCATCATGCTGGCTCTGCCGCTTGCGGTTATCGGCGCGCTTGTGGCGTTGCTCATCACGGGAAAGATATTCGATATGCTGGCGTTTATCGGCCTGATTCTTCTGATGGGGCTTGTCACCAAGAACTCGATTCTCCTGATAGATTATATCAACCAGGATCGTCGCCGCGGGATGCCCCGCCTTGAGGCAATCCTGTCTGCCGGATCGAAGCGGCTGCGCCCGATTCTCATGACCTCTCTTGCGATGATTCTGGGCATGCTGCCGGTTGCCTTTGCATTCGGTTCGAGTTCGGACTTCCGTGTCTCCATGGGTGTCACGGTGATAGGAGGGCTCATCAGCTCAACATTACTCACGCTCGTCGTCATTCCTGTTGTTTATACGTTTCTTGACGATCTTTCCTCAAAATTCCGCAGGAAGGTCCGTGTCGGTGACGTGCGGCCCAGTGAGTTCAGTCGCGAAGAATAGCAAACGATTATCTCACGTATGATGAATACTACCCATATAGTTGATTTCGCAAAGCGATCAGTATTGAACCGATCTGGGGTATCTGCGGACGTCCTTGATACCTTGGTGAAGTTAAGATATATTTGAGGGCATAGGAGGTGGAGATGGGAAAGGTAGCATTGGTTCCGAAGCCTGTTTTGGACACTGGGCGACAACGCAAGAAGCTCATTGCGTTCGGTTGGTACGGGGGAAAGTATAGCCATCTTGATTGGCTGTTACCTTTGCTCCCCGAAACTCAGCATTACTGTGAGCCGTTTGGAGGTTCTGCAGCCGTATTGATGAATAGGAAACCTTCGCCAGTCGAAACCTACAACGATATCGACGGTGAAGTAACGAACTTCTTCAGAGTCCTCCGTGAGAAAAAGGACGATCTTATCTATGCGATTGGAATGACTCCTTTTTCCCGCGAGGAGTTTCACGAAGCCATAAAATCTAATGGAAATGGCAAGCATCTATCGGACGTTGAACGAGCGAGGAGATTTTTCATTAGGGCTCGACAGGTCAGGACGGGACTTGCACAAACTGCTTCGTTGGGAAGATGGGCGAATTGTCTCGAAACGTCGCGTGCCGGAATGGCGGGAGCAGTCTCCCGTTGGCTGGGAAGTGTTGAAGGTTTAGAACACATTGCTACCAGATTATTGAGAGTCCAAATCGAAAACGATGATGCATACGCAGTAATCCGCCGCTATGACAGCAAAAACACCCTGTTCTACTGTGATCCACCATATCCACATGAGTCAAGAGGTGATAGTAAGGCCTATGGATATGAGATGAGTGACGAGGCACATGAGAAGCTAGCCAAGGTCTTAAGGAATGTGAAAGGCAAGGTAGCAATCTCGGGATATCAATGTGCCTTGATGGATAGATTATACCGGGGGTGGCACGTCCATACAGCGAAGACAAAGAAAGCTCTGTCGATCAAGTCAGATAGAACAGAGCGACTATGGACCAATTATTTATGACTGCTAAGTTAGATGAAAGGTCCTTCTCGGATCAATGCAAGCAGTATCTCAACGATCGTTGGCACCCGATAGTGGTGGATCGCGCCGAAGAGGAATGTCAAGACCCGCTTTCAGGAAAGCACTCGCGATTGAAGGAACGTATCGAGAAATGTCTTAGAAGCAAGACTAAGACATACCGATATGTCCTCCCCACACAGATTCTCTGCAAGTGCGTGAATTCTAAAGTCGATTGCCGATCCCTTCAGGCTTTGTTTAAATCGGAAGGTGCTTTTGACGCTCGAACAATTGCTCACGGAGTTATCGTTCCTTTCGACCAAGAGAATCATCAGGTATTGGGAGGCTCTGCTGAACCATATGTCAACAATCCTCTACGCTGCGACTCCGTTACGAAGAAGAACCGAGGAAGACAAAAAAACAAGGAGGATTGGGACAAACTTGTCGCGATTCTAGAAGAGGTGGAATGCTCGGATGACCCGACGCTGCCTCGTCGGGTTTTCGACCAAATCCTATGTTTCATTTATGACATGCTCGATGATGTCACCGTGACTTACCCGGTACCAAACAAGGTGAGTCTGCAAAATACTCTTGGCATAATGAAGAAGTTCCTCTCGACCAAATCTGGTGGGGACAGGCTAGAAGCACTTGTTACAGCCCTTTTCCGGGTCATCGGAAAGAATTTTGGCCTCTTTGATGAAGTGCGACGACAGAAAGTGAATGCTGCTGATGTCTCCTCAGGCATGGTCGCGGACATTGAATGTTGGCGCAAAGGGAAAATCGTTCTTATAGTTGAAGTCAAAGACAGAACGCTTTCGCTCGTACAGATGGATTCCAAGCTCTCGTTTGCAAGATCCAAAAAGATAAGCGAAATAATGTTCGTGGCCCAGGAAGGTATCGCGCATGCCGATTTGGAACAAATCAACGATCGGATGGCGAGCGAATTTGTAAGCGGTCAGAACACATATGTTGTTGAGTTGCTCAGCTTTGCGACGAGTCTATTGATGGTTTTGGGTGAATCGGGAAGAGTTGATTTTCTTCATGACGTAGGAGTAGAACTCGACCGCGTTGGGTCACCAATACCTCATCGAAAAGATTGGGCTGCACTTCTCCAAGCAACCTAAATCGTAACCTTTCTGAGATCAGACCGACTGTATCAGCAACCTCCATCTTCCTCGTTGAGCAGGTTTGACATTTCTCATTCTCGCCCTAACGGCTTTTCTTCTCTATCTCATCTACGAGCGCATAGCGCTTGACCGCCTTCGCCGGCAGGTGCCTCAGGTTATCACCGTCACCGGCACACGGGGCAAGTCGAGCGTTGTCCGGCTCCTCGCGTCCGTCCTCCGGGAGAGCGGGCGAAAAGTGCTGGCGAAAACCACAGGCTCTCAGGCACAATACGTTTATCCGGATGGCACCATTCGCGAAGTGCCACGGCGCGGGATGGTCTCCATTCTTGAGCAAAAAGCGACTCTCAGGAGAGCTGCATCCCTTGGCGTCGACTGCCTTGTCGTTGAGATCATGAGCGTTCACCCTGCTAACCACCTCGTTGAATCACACCAAATCCTGAAGCCCGATACCGTCTTGTTGACCAATGTTCGCCTTGACCACACAGAAGCCATGGGTGAGACAGAAGAGGAGATTGCTCGTGTGCTGGGCCTCGATCTCGTTCCCGGAGCGAACGTGATTCTGCCTGGTGAATATCAGGAACTGCTGCAATCTACGGCCCCATCTGCGTCGAAAGTCAAGGTTCATTCTTCACCGGCAGGAGCTGCAGCTTCTCTCGCTTCGGATATTCATCGTTGCGGGCGAACGGTGCTTTCCGGTAACTACGATCTGGTGACGACGGCTGCCCGGACAATGGGAATTGCCGACGAGGTGACAACCCGGGGAATGAACCTTGCGGCCTACGATATCGGCGAATTCAAGATCTGGAAGTACAGAACGGATGGTAAAGAGCTATTTGTTGTGAATGCATTTGCGGCGAACGATCCGGTTTCCACAAAGCAGTTGCTCGGTTCAACCCGCAAAACGCTCTCCGGCTCCGCCGCTTCTTTCACAGGACTTCTGCACCTTCGGAGCGACAGGGCTGACCGGACGATGCAGTGGGCGGGGGCGTTGACGGGATCGGACGGCGATATGTTCGATTCGTTATACGTCGTTGGCGGACATGCCCGCGCGTTGGCAAGGAAGATCAAGGAAGCGAGCGTCCTCGGTTCGGACGATCCGCGAGAGATCATGCAATTCATCGCATCTCAAGTGCGGGATCGCGCAGTCGTTTTCGGATTCGGCAACATCGGTGGAATCGGCGCACGGCTCGTGGAACACTGGAACGGGAATGGAGAAGCGTATGGAACTTGAAATGGTGTTCCTGGCGCTGATAGTCTCGCTTCTGTTCGCCGGGGCCACGGGATTCTCCCCGGGGGGACTCATCGTTCCGAGTTACCTTATCCTTTTCCTGAACCAGCCGACACGTCTCGCCGGGACACTTGTCGCAGCGCTGCTTACGCTGATCTGTTACCGAATTCTTTCGCAATACGTGATCATTTTTGGCCGGCGCATGTTCGTGTTCATGGTCCTGGTCGGCTCGCTCTGGGCCTATGTCTGGATTCAGCTGTTTCCGATGGTTCATCCTGCAGCGTTGGAATTCAGAGTGATCGGATGGGTCGTTCCGGGCCTGATTGCCAACAACTTCGAAAAGCAAGGCATCCTGCCGACGACGGGATCTCTTGTCACCGTGACAATCGCTGCTTATTTGGTGGGTAGAATGCTTGGTCTCGCTGCTTAGCAGACTTCTGAAAAACAAAACTCCGTCACGTTGAGCCCTTCGGCTTCGCTCAGGACAGGCTTCGTCGAAACGTGTCATATGATGCAAATAAGAGGGTTCTCAGCCGGAGGCTGATGCGCCTCTGGCGCAGACCCGCTCACGCTGACGCATTTACTTATGTTCGAGTTTCCGTGACATCCTAAACTGATGCTGTGACTTCCTTCTTACCACACATATCTATCAGTGATCCTCGCACCAGGGTGTTATTGTGGTGCGGCATTCTGAGCCTCGTCGCATATGGAGCGGTGGAATGGTCTCGGCCGGCAGATGCCGTCTCTGACACGCTTGCGTCCGCTCAAGCCGCAATGAAAATGCAGCAAGCGGTCGAAGTGGTGCGGGCCGGGTTTCTGTCCAGAGGACTTCGTTTTGACGACAACGTGGATCCAAACCACACGGGTCTTGTCGGCGACGAGTATACCGGGCTCACCACGACTCTGGGAAATCTCGAAGCGAAACGAACCACGACAAATCCGGCAATGGCGGGAATGATGGCTCAGCTTCTCAAAGAAGCAGGGGTCAAAAAAGGAGATACCGTCGCTGTTGGCTGCTCCGGATCGTTTCCGTCGATGGCAATCGCGACGCTGGCAGCGTCGGAAGCTCTCGGTGTCACACCTTTGATGATTGCGTCTCTTGGTTCTTCCTCGTATGGCGCCACGCGGACAGAGATGACATTGCTGGACATCCTGACGATGCTGGACAGTGCGGGAGTGTTCAACCGTGTTCCTGAGGCAGTCTCGCTCGGCGGCGCCGATGATGTCGGAAATGAATTTGAATCAGAAGTGCGAATGGCGCTTGTCGAAAAGATCAAACGTTCCGGTATTCCGTTCCTCTTCGAACCGGACCTGCAGCAGAACGTCGCCCGGCGCCTCCGGCTCTATTTCGGTGCGAACGGATCAAGGCGGATCGCGGCATTTGTCAACATTGGCGGAAACTTCGCCGACCTTGGCACGAGTCCGCTGATTTTGAAACTCGAACCAGGTATCAATCGGACCGTGGAAATTCCTCACGCGAAAGAGACGCACGGTGTTGTATTTGCGATGGCGAACCGCCATATTCCGTTGGTACACGTACTGAACATCAAGGGATTGGTGCTGAAATACGGCATCCCATGGGATCCTGTTCCGCTGCCGGAGGTGGAGGGGGCGGTCCAAGCGCATGCGCGTATAGGGCTCACGAGCCCGGCGGGTCTCGTCATCGTTCTCTACGTCGTCGCACTGGTCCTCATCCTTGTTTTTCGACGAAGTGCTTTCAACAGAACACCAGCCTGAAGGAGAAGTTCATGAAACGCCTTTCAGTACTCCTGTGCATTCTCATTGTTATGTCATTGATCTGGTCTCCCGCCTGGTCGCAAAAGCAAACTGTGAAGCTCGAACAACCGGTGCTCCTGACCTCGTGCGGGCAGAGTCCGGGGCCGCTGAAAATCAAAGTGTTCCTCGCAAAATTGAATATCGAGTATGTGTACAACCTTCAGGCCTCTGTGAGCGACCTTGCGGCGAGAAAGAAAGAAGGAAGGCCCTTCAAATCGCTTATCATTGTCACTGGGGCAAGTCTGAAAGGAATGGGCGCGGCCAAGACCTCGATCGACGATGAAACCGACAGGATCAAGAAGCTGATGGCGGAAGCGAAGAAACTCGGCATCAAGATTGTCGGCGCTCACGTCGAAGGCATGGAGCGGCGCGCGCAGGGAGCCTCGGCGGGTGACAACTCCGATGAGATTTCGATCGACGCAGTCTGTCCGGTGTCTGATCTGCTCCTCGTCCGCAAAGACGGCGATGAAGACAAACGGTTCACTGCGATATCCACGGGGAAGAAAATCCCGATGATTTCGTTTGAAAAGAACATGGAACTGTCAGATGTCCTGAAGAATCTCTTTCAGAAGTAGCGTTAGATGAGAGGAATAACACTCGTGAATCGCTACAAAGGCACGAAGGCACAAAGAACAGTATCAGAGGTTCATTTCTATCAAACACCTTCGTGACTTTCCCGCCCGCCTGACCGGCGGTCGCCAGCCCGCCAATAAAGACCGTCGATGGTCTGGCGGGGGCGGGGTGTCTTAGTGGCAAATCTTCTCACCGGGCTCCTTAGGCAAAAGTAATCTTAGGCTGAATCAGACTATGGATGCAACGACCTCTGCAACTGTTGTCCTTGTTGTCATGGTTGTCGGATATGCCTTGGCCAAGTGGCTGAAGCTCTCGACGGAACTCTCGATGGTTGTCGCCGCTCTCGCAGGCGGGCTCGCAGCGGGCTTTGGCGTGCCGGCCCGGCATATCGCCGAAGGCGCGATGACCTACCTCGACATCAATCTGATTTTCTTCACTGCCACATTGTTCATGAACATCCTGAAGGAGTCGGGTGGAGTGGCTTTTGTCGTGCGGGGGATGTTCAGGCGATTCCATCGGCGGAGAGCAGTTCTGTTGGTGATGCTTACGATACTCCTCCTCATTCCGGGGGCTCTCACTGGAGCCGGCAGCGTTACCGTGCTTATCACCGGAGGGATGGTCGCCACAGTCCTCGTAAGCATGGGCGTGCCGAAGGTCAAGACTGCTGCGATCGTGTTTGTCCTTGCCGGTTTGAGTGCAGCGGCTCCGCCTGTCAGTCTCTGGGCGATGATGACGGCTGCCGGTGTGAATATGCCCTACGTAGGCTTTTTCTGGCCGCTGCTGCTACCGTGTCTTCTCGCAGGCATCTTGACGATGTTTCTCCTCGGTTGGAAAGGAACGCCCGTAGAAATTGACAGGGCGTTGCAGGATCTGCCGGAGCCGCCAACGGGAATGAATTCCCTCAGAATTGCACTCCCATTTCTCGTGTTTCTTGCCCTCGTGCTTGCAGGCCGGACGTGGCCCCACTCTGTTGTTGTCATGGGACTCCCGTTCATGTTCCTCTGTGCGGCATTGACTTCGTTTCTTCTTTCACCCGTCAAGATCGATTTTCTGAGAATCAGCCGCAGCACCATCGATCAGCTTCTCCCGCTTCTCGGCACGCTCACGTGCGTCGGCATTCTGGTTCAACTGATGACGTTGACGGGGGCGCGAGGTTTACTGGCCGTGACAACAGTAACGTTACCCGTGCTTGTCGTCTATGCGTCTCTGTTTGTTGTGCTGCCGGTGTCGGAGGCTGTCCTGATGTGGGGAGCGGCTCCCGTGCTCGGAGTTCCGCTGGTTCTCTTCTTCAACACGATTGGCCTGAATCCGATCGTCGCACTCGCCGGTATGAGCATCATCTGGCCGCTTGGCGATGCGTTGCCGCCGACCGCGATTATCGGACGGCTGACAGTGGATATCACAGGCTACAAAGAATCATACATGAGCTTCCTGAAAGCATGCATCGTTCCGGCGATAATCATATCGATCATGGGGACGCTCATGGTTATTTACAGTAAGGAGCTAGGTTTTCTCACGGGAATCTAACAAGAAATCCTAAATCCGAAATTGAAAACCCAAAATCCAAATCTCATCGCCCTGCACAGCACGTCAATTCGAATTTCGTGCTTCCTTCGGATTTTGATAATAGGATTTCGGATTTAACCTCACAGGAATTCTCATGGAACTGATAATAACCATCATCTACTACGCTCTTGTCGCGTTTGTAAGTGCATTGCTCATCTACAATCTCATCAAGAGCAAAGAATGGCAGAAGGAAATCCTCACGATCATCGTGCTCATTCCCTTCCTGCTTCGACTATTCATGCTGAAGTGAGCGGACGCCATGACGCCAATGTTGAGAAAAATCGTTTTCTCGGTTGCAGGATTGTTGCTCCTCATCGTCTCCGGCATGAGTTTCTATGAGAGCAGGAATTTGAAGGAACCGGTTGTCGTCAGCGACGGCGTGACGAAGGTCGTCAGGCTGAGCACTTATTTCTCGCCGCTCCAGGGAACTGCAAACGACTGCAACATCTACATCCTCGAGGGGAAAGAGCCAGGCGCAACACTCTGTATCCTCGGTGGCACGCATCCGGAGGAACCGGCAGGCCGGCTCGCAACGTGGCTCTTTGCCGAGAATGCGGTGATGAGCAAGGGAAGGCTCATCGTCGTGTTGAGCGCCAATCGCAGCGGAAGCACGGTGACGCGTGTCGGCGGCGCTTATCCTCCCGACTTCACAATTCCGACCTCGTGGGGAGGGCAAACATTCCGACTCGGTGACCGGTGGTCGAACCCGCTCGATCAGTGGCCCGATCCCGAGGTGTATATTCATTATCCCAGCTTTCAGGAACTCGCCTATGTCGACATACGAAATCTTAACCGGTGCTGGCCCGGCCGTCCGAATGGCACCCTGACGGAAAAGACCACATACGCTTTCATGGAGATGATTAGAAAAGAAAAGGTGGATATCGTCATCGATCTGCATGAGGCAGAACTTCAGTATCCTGTTATCAGCACGATCGTCGCTCACGAGAAAGGGCAGGAGCTTGCGGTGATCGCATCGATGATGCTCACCGATATGGAAGGATTCAAAATGGGGATGGAGTTCTCTCCGAAAAATCTTCACGGACTTTCGCACCGGGAGATAGGAGATCACTCTGATGCCATTTCGCTTCTTTTTGAAGCTCCGGAGCCATTCCTCGATGCAACGCGCGGTCGTACAACCCGGGAGCAGCTTCTCACCGGGCAGGACGATTTTGTGGTCAAGGCCGGGAAGCATGGACTCTTGTTCGAGAAAATCGATGAGAAGGGATGGCCGATCGACGTGCGTGTGGGTCGACATACCTCAGCTGTGCTGCAAGTGATGTCAAGTTGGACCGAAGCATATCCCGACAAACCGCTGGTGTGCGACAACGTCCCCCGCTATGCTGAGGTCATTGCCAGGGGAACGGGGGCTTTTCTCCGTGCGCCGGCTGAGGCGCGTCAGGATCGTCTTTTCCATGAGTAGAACATGTCTCAAAAACACTTTCATAAGAAAAGACGATCTCACGCCAAGCCGCAAAGTCGCCAAAAACCAATAGTTGTTTTTCCCCTTTGCGGCTTAGCGTCTTTGCCTGCCTGCCGGCAGGCAGGCGTGAGGGTTTTTGAGATAGCTTCTGAGCTTTTTTACACTTCATAAAGAAAGGACACAAACCATGAACTATCGAGCACCCAGGAGCGCATTCCGACCGTCGTCGCTGCTAATGCTGCTCTTCATCGTTCTCTCCACGCTGGTCTACGCGCAGCAGAAGAAACAAATCGAAACTGATGAGGGATGTACCAGTATTCAGGTGGGCCGGCTGGCAAGCACGGATGGTTCGGTGATGGTCGGGCACACGTGCGACGGCAACTACCGGACCTGGCTGAATATCGTGCCTCACGCAAAGCACGACAAGGGTGCGACGAGGAAGATCTATTGGGGAAATCTCCACACCGAGTACGTCACAGACATGCGCGCCAAGATCCTCAAAGGGGAGATTCCTGAAGTCGAGGAGACATATTCCTACGTCAATGTTGCCTATCCGTCGTTGAACGAAAAACAGCTCGGCTTCGGAGAGACGACGATCGGCGGACGTGAGGAGCTGAGGAACGACGAAGGGATGTTCCTGATCGAAGAGCTGCAGTCGATCGCGCTCGAGCGGTGCACGACGGCCCGTGAGGCGATCAAGCTGATGGGAAGCCTGGCAAAGAAATACGGTTATGGTGACTGGGGCGAGTGCCTCACGGTGGCCGATACGAAAGAGGTCTGGCAGTTTGAGATCTTTGGCGCAGGTCCGACAGAAAAAGGAGCGGTCTGGGCAGCGGTGAGAATCCCGGATGACCACGTCGGTGTCTCGGCAAATATTCCCCGGATCAGTCAACTCAACATCAAAGATCCCGACAATTACATGGCATCGGAAAACGTCTTCTCACTCGCAAAGGAAATGGGATGGTGGGATGGAAAGGAGACGTTCAAATTCTGGAAGGCATACAGCGGAAGGAAGCCGTTCTCGACGCGAGAGTATTTCATCTTCAGAACGCTTGCGCCTTCGCTGAACCTGACGATGGAAATGGACGAGCTGCCCTTCACCGTGAAGCCGGAGAAGAAGGTGTCGTTGCAGGATGTGTTCAAGCTGTATCGTGAGACCTATGAGGGGACAGAGCTCGACATGACAAGGAATCTCGTGGTCCAACGGCCGCGAACACGCGAGGAGATGAGAAAAGACTCAGCTTCGGCCAAACCGCCCGAAATGGTGAAGAGCGTCACCGCCAATCCCTGGATGGGCCGCGAGGTTATGAGCCTCGTGAATGCTCTGAAACCCGGAACGATCACCCCGCAGCGTACCATTGCCATCGCACGCTGCTCGTACTCACAGGTCGTGCAGCTGCGCGGCTGGCTGCCGGATGAAGTCGGCGGCGTCTCGTGGTTCTCGTTTGACAATCCGGCCCAGAGCCCCCGGTTCCCGATTTTTTCGGGAGTGCTCGAACTCCCGAAGAGCTTTGAAGTTTGCGGGCAGGCGCGCTATCGCGAAGACGCGGCCACTTGGTGGTTCCGCAGGGCAAACCGGCTCGCGACAATTCAGTGGGGGAGAACGAAGCCCATCATTGAAAAAGCCGTGATGGAATTTGAAGAAAAGGGACTTTCGGATCTTCCGGGAATCGAGCAACGCGTTCAGGAGATGCTGAAAAAAGATGGATCGGATGCAGGTCACCAGAAAGCTCGAACCTTTGTGACGACCTATACCAACGACATGGGCCGGGCAGCAATGCTAAAGTGGTGGGAGCTGGGCGATCAGTTCTGGGGCATGTTCTCGGGCGGCTTCTGAGCTCTTCCCGGGCGTACATCAACTTCATAGTTCGATATTCTTTGATCGATATTCGATATTCCCGGGGCATAATCATCTTCGCCACGAGGTTGGTGAGCCGAGCTCACGAACAGTAAGGATTACATCAAGTTCATCATTCGAAATTCTTTAATCCCGCCTTCGCAAGTCGCACTTCGGCGGGCGGGCGATATTCGTTATTCAACGAGCCGATCACAAAACCAAAGCCTGCTCGGTGAATTTCGAATACTGAACACCGAATATCGAATTTCGAAATAGGTTACGGCTGCAATGCAAAGCCCACGCCGGAAATCATGCTGGCGTGGGCTTTCTGTTTGTCGAGCGTCTCCGTTTCTACTTCTCAAACGCTTTCGCGACAGGTTGCACGGCATCGACGATTTTATCGACGAGGTCAATCGGGATCTTCTTCTCTGCCGCGATCTTTGAGAAGAACTGATCTTCATTGCCTTGTTTCACAACCAGGAGATAGCTCGCCACCTCCGCTGCCATCTTGTTGAAATCATCCGACTGATTGCCGCGTCGGGCTTTGCCGCCAATGTGGAGAGTCATGATCTTCAGTTTCTTCTCCCTGGCCTCCTGGAGAATCGATTGCACGCGGGCTAACTCCTGCTCTCTGCTGATCCCCGCGGCTCCCAATCCCTTCGAGCTGAATCCGGCAACAACGACAAGCGTCTTGACGCCCTCCAGATCGGCGGCCTTGGCGAGGGGGATGGCTTTGGCTTGCACGTTTGCCCTCTTGAAGATCATCCCGGCGATTGTCACATCGGCGCTTTGCCCGGCCGATGTGATGAGCACCGGTTGGTCGAATTTTGGCTTTGATTGCGGAAAAAGAATCGTGGTTGCCGCAATCAGTAATACCGATATCGCTGTGATGATGAGAATGGACGTTCGTTTCATGATTTCTCCGATGGTAAATGGTAGTTTCTCAAGAATATTCAATGCAAAAAGTCCCCCAGGCCACGCGCGAGAATCTCCTCATACTCAGGCACACTGTCAACGACGATGCGCTTTTCCGGTGTCGATTCCATGTATGCACCGAGCAGTGCCTGCAAACCGCGCAGATGTCGTCCCACACGCCGCGCAAGAGGCTCGCCTTCAAGGTCATACGTTATTCTCATCGACCCGATTTGTGCTGCCTCGAAGTACTTTCGATCAATCCCCTGCACAACGAGCGCTTCATTGGTGACGCCCCGTAATCGGCCTTGGATGGGATTGCTTGTCTCCATCAGGTACGGGAAGACCGCACTCCGATCACCCCATTCCCGATGACTCAGGCCATGGAAGTTCGGGGGAGACATCTCCAGGGCAAATTGGAGGTTTTCAGATTCCAGCGTAAACAATGCGCTCGCCGCAGCGTCTTTTCCTTTTTCGTGAGTGACGATGGCGTTGATGATTGGGATTTCCGGAGCTGCTTCATGGAGATCGAAAGCGATGTCAACGTTCTCGCGCTCAATCAGCTGCATCACTGCATAGGCGACCCGCTCCGTGACCGTGCCGTCCGGCCGCCCGGGGTAGGAGCGGTTGAGATTGCGGACCTCGTTTCCGGAGAGCTGCTGGCCTGACGGATACTGCAGAAACACAAGTGGATCCGGCCACTCGGTGAGCGGATTGCTTCCCCGTGCGCCGAACCGAAACGAGCGTATCTTTGATTTCGTCTGGATGGAATACGACTGCGGATATCCTTCGAGAGGATCAGTGCATGTAAACCCGCTGCTGCACACCTGTGGAATGACAATGACCCTGCCTTCCCGGACGAAGGCATGCTCCGTGAGGACGACGGCCGTCATGAATCCGGCCGGCTCGTTGGGATGGGTGCCGCCGAGCACCAACGCCGTCGCACCGGGTTTGCCGCTGTCCAGAACGTAGACCTTCGTGTCCGAGATCGTGCCGGCAAGGTCGCCGGAATATGAGCTCAGATTGTCGACCTTTGTCACGCCCGGACCCGGAATGATCTCGTCGGGTTCATACATCTTGAGAAATTCCCGTCCTGCCAGCGTGCAGACGACGGCAATAACGATCAGCATGCAAAGCGCCGTGATGTGATGGCGTTCCATCCGTCTTTCTATTTGATGTGAAGTATGCGGAGCACGAGAGGTATCAGCACCAGAGCCAGGGAGATCTGGTTTCTCCAGTTCCTCTCAGCAAACAGTTCTCTGAGAACGAGAACAAAGATGAACACCGCGATGGCGATATAAGTCCAGTGAAGCATTAATCTATCACCTTTGTTATGTCCCTTCAAGGCGAACCGCGAAGGACGCAAAGAATCGCTAAGAGGAGATTTGTTATTCGTGCATTTCTAGATTCTGGGCTCTTTGCGCTCTTGGCGGTCTTTGCGGTTTATTTTCTATCCTTTGGCATCGAACAATCCTCTAGTACATCTTTGCCACTGAGTTCGCAAACGCGATCATGGCAATTGCTACGATCAGCGACAGCACCATCAAGGGAATGCTCTGTCTCAGAATCCGAAATTGATTT